>Ga0207695_10000390_pt1 | contig 99095 bp, 87 predicted proteins | sample KBSC54metaG_FD_184354 | JGI IMG/M metagenome (GOLD analysis project Ga0207695, IMG submission 184354) | Corn rhizosphere microbial communities from Kellogg Biological Station, Michigan, USA - KBS C5-4 metaG (SPAdes) (version 2) | ecosystem: Host-associated > Plants > Roots > Rhizosphere > Soil... | reverse complement strand
ACAGTTTCTTATAATCATAAAACAAACATCCTCTCTCCAACACATTCCCGTCATTATCTACTCCACTTCTTCGAGTAAACAAGAAATGCAGGAAATGAACAAACGCGGTGCAGCTTATTTTTTGATCAAGACACATAGCTTTAAGGCGCTTCGTGAAGAATTGGCTTCTATTGCCATCCTCGCGGACCACGACCCGGATATCGCGCAGAATGAATAATGTGCCTCGATACTGTTTCCAGTGGCTCCAGATACGGAATACCGCAATCATATTGCAGCGGAATCACTTCTTTTTCGTCAGCTTCTCCAGAAGTTCATTTTTTTCCTTCAGCATCCTTTCATAAAGCGCTATCTTCTCGTCGTATAACTGCACAATCTTGTCGATGGGGTTAAAGGTCGGATAATACATGAACACGGAATTGCCAGTAGCATTATCATGATTGTTGACGGTATTGGCGACGATGTTGATCGCAGCCTCTTCGTCAAAATTTTTTATGGCCTCGACTGGAACCTTCAAGACCCCGGCAACCTGCTCCAATATGAAGGGGTCGATAGTATCCCTGGTTTCCAAATGGGAAACCTTCGATTGGGTCCAGTCCTCGCCCAGCTCTTGGGCTAGGGTTTCCTGTTTGATCCCCAGCATTTCCCGGAACCGTTTAATGTTTCGGCCTTCATGTACTTTATTGGGCATGTTATCAGTCGTTGTCATGTGGCGAATTTACACTTTTTATAGGATGGTAAAATAACGGATTGTCGGCTTAAATATCGGTAAAATATTCAATCCAGCCGTTAAAATATATCAACAACGAATTGAATATGAGCGGTCGGTAAAGGTACTTTGTTATATCCTTTCATTCCACCAAACACCGACAAATGGAGCAAGTAGAACCGATCAAAAACAGCCCTCCTTTCGACGAGGAAGCCTGGATAAAGCTCATATTCCTGCTCAGTGATACCCAGGACTGGCTGAACCAACTGGCAGGCGGGGCACTCATGCAAGTGCCCATGAAGAACCGGAAACGCCTGATGCGAAAAACATACTATCTCCCGATTTCCTCCCTGGCCCATATCCTGGAACGCCATCATATCAAGATTCCCCGCCACCCCGGAACGAGTAAGTTTACCATCCCCGTGCCGGATATACTTTCCTACTTGCGGGATATATCTGCGGAGCCAGGGATACCACTGGCCGGGTCCCTCGATTTCAGGCGGACGGTCAATGTCGGCAAGATCGTCGGGTTTGATCAGGACCAATTGCCGACTACCTATATCACCGTCCTGACGGATGCCGGGGGACGGATTTTGACCGCCTTTCCGGGTATTCATTTCACCCTTCATACAGAAACCAACCAAGAATAAGTTAAACCTCCTTTTATGAAACAAGAATATAACTACATCGAAACTTCCATCTGGTACAAAGATGAAATAGCTGATCCTGACCAGATCATAGCAGAATTTTTTTCGGCGGCGGGCCTCGACGCGAACCGGAAGATCATTCGAAATCTCTTATTCGCCGCCAATTCGACGAAGATGTATAACAAAGATACTCCTGGCGATCTGCTGTTTCACATGCAGTTATTTGAATCGCTTATTAACGCGGCCTACCTGATAAACCAGCAGAAAAGAAAAAGCCCGCTTGAAATTCCAAACTATGACCTATTCAATCCAAACCTTTTTCGGGGTTGGGGTAGGGATACTACCGATTGGGAATTTATTCCGCATTCACTATCCTTGAAAGAATATGTAAACCCCTATGTGGTCTTCAAGCGGTTTTTCAAGTTCAAGGAGCTACCGAAGTGGAAGAGCGATTTGCATGAAATTCTCAACTATGCGTTGGGAAAGGATAGCCTTTTTGAAGCCGGGTCCAATATTGACTGCCTGTCAATTTACTTGCATATGACGAAGCTCATCGAAGCGGCGCATTTGATCGATGTAAGGGAAATCTATCACATCGGGGGAATGATGAAGCACCGGATCAAATGAAAGAATTGCAAGAAAGGAACAACCTTCGCGGGGGTACTTCATTGCCCGTTTATTAGTCCATCCCCTGTTTGCTGCTGCTTTTTTTGGCCCGGCTGAAATGAGCACCGAAGACCGGGCAATGAGGTAGCCCTGCGAAGCGCCAAAGCCGTTACTATAGCCCGGCCCTGTTCTCCCGCCCATCGGCTGCGGCAGCTTAACCCCGACCCTAATACACTTCCTTTTCACCCGCGAAACCTATAGCTTCGGCTTCCTTTTCTTCTTCTTTTTCAGATCGTGGGTCAGTTCATAAGGCGCACCCTCCTGCTCGGGGATCGGTTGTAGCAATATCTCCAGGATCGACGGCGAAAGCGGACGGCCTATATCGGGAGAAGAAGAAGGCGGCGGCAGGGATGGGGCGGGGCGGGTATCGGGCCCGGAAGAAGGGGTTTGCCTCTGCCTCATGGCGGGGTGGATCTCCTGCCGTTGGGTAACGGCTTCTGTCTCTTCGTGGTCGATGCGGCACCGTTGTTCCAATCCCTTCACACTGTATTCTTTTCCCAGGTCGCTACCCTTAAAGGCTGATTTCGACTTGAAATCCACAAACGTAACTCCGTAGGCTTTTCCCTCTTTCGTGCGCTGGACCACCATTTCAATGCGCTCCCGGGCAAGAGCTTGTTTTAGTTCCTGAAGGGTCAATTTTCCGTTCCGCAAGGCCCAATCAATATTTACCTGGACGTGCTTTTTATGCTGTATCCGCCCGATTTCATTCTTTGCATACTTCTTTTCCAGATTCGCCAGGGTAGGTTTATGCCAGAAGGCGCTGGCTTTGATCGGGGTGCCGATCTTGTTGCCGTTCTCATCCAGCACCCGGTACAATAGTCCCTTGTGTTGGCGGAGCCGGGAATCCTTTTCTCCCGGATCAGCGGCCACATTGTATAATTGCAGGATCGCGTTCAACTCGCCCAGGCTCGTAAATTTATATTCCCTCGTGACATATTCCAGGACGTTGGAGATCGCCTGCTTCGTTCCCTTCTTGCCGTATTCCACTCGGGGCGGACCGAAGTGGTCCGGCTTCTGCTGCTGGCTTTGGCTCTGCTTTTGCTGCTCTGCCTTGGTCAGCCCGTAGAGTACTTCAATCGTTTTGCGGGCCTTTTCCGATTGGTTGCGGCCAATATTATTCATTTCAATCTTACTGCCATCCGCCCGGATATTGGTCGTCACGATGTGAATGTGTTGGTGGCCGGCGTCGTTGTGCTCGTACACCAAATAGGGCTGCTTGCCGAAACCGATCATCTGCATGTAAGTATCCGCAATGGCTTTCAACTTCTCCTGGTCGACCTTGTCGGCGTCCGCAAAGTTCAAACTGATATGCACGCTGTTGGCAGTGATCCGTTCATTAAGCGCCGCCTGATGCTCCAACCGGTGCAGCTTATCGTAAAAACTCAGTTGATCTAAGTCCTTTGGATAGCCCACGGCGTTGATACATTCGGCTGCTCCGTGTTTAACTTTTTGCTCGTTGTAGTTGAGGGTGCGGGAGAGATGACTACCCCGTATTATGCGCGCAACCATTTGTCTGAAAATTGATTGATCCGGCCTTTGATTTCTTCGACGTCTTTAAAAATTGCCTTGACATGAACCTCGTGCGCGATGATCCAGGGCAGTAGTTCTTTATTGTCTTTCATGGAATGGAGCTTTTTGACGGATTGGTTCAGGTTATTTCCTACGCCGTGGAACTCTGTTCGCAGCATGATTAGCTGTGCCATAAAGTCATCGAGGGATTGGTCACGGGTGCGGATCGTAACCGAACTGTTTAACAATACATGCCGTAGATAGTCACTTAATTTTCGGCTGGTAGTCGTCTTGAAACGATTGTTGATCTCTGCATACTCCTGGTGAGTGAGCCGGATACCGATGATCCGGCAGCGGTTGGGATTTTTCTTTTCCATACTTCACTATTCTTTTGGGTTACAAAATTGAGGCTGGCCGGCAGGCCCCCGGAAAGGCTTGCCTTTCGGTTCTATGTATTTACCCCCGCGACTCCGGAGCAAGGGGGGCTGTTTTCCTCGCTTGTTTAACAAGCGGACATCTAGCCGGTTGCTCCCGAAGGAGGCAACCTGATCCGGGGGCCGCTTGCGGCCCCTTCTATGGCTTTAAAATGTTTCATAGAGCTAACTCGGGAGACCTTGAGGGTATAATAGCTTTCTTACTGTCTTGAACATCTGCGTTATATGATAGTCTTTGAAAGGATACCACATGAATTCCTCAACGTCCACCTGCCGTTCCTGTTGTAACCAATCGTGTAATGGCAGACAAAAAGGTCCTTTAGGCTGACGATCACGTACATAGGCCGCCAGGGGGATATAGGGCGGTGCTTCGGCTGCTGCCCTACTGATCAACCGTTCATAGAGATCGGGGGCAAGAGTGAGCTTAAATTCTTCTAATAGCTCTAGCGCGCAAACCTCCTGCATCCCTTGCCGCAACAGGGCGGCATACGCCGCCACCTTCTCCGCTTCAAAGTAGCCGATCAGCCATTCCTTGAAGGGCGTTTCGAGGCTGTCCAGCACGCATTTGTTAAACACCTTGTACCAGCCCGGGAAATCCGCCAGGGTAAAGCGGTCTGAAAATCTGGCAGTAACAAAATCGATCACCCGGCTTTCGAGCCTGTCCATCTGGTCGATGGTCATACCGATGTAGTCGTACTTGGGTTGGGAGAATACGTCGAAGTAATAGCTCTTGAGGGAAGTCGTCTTGCGGTCATAGGTGATCTGGACGTAAAGGGGGTAGGTCTCCCGCCGCCGATAGATCACCGGTTTTACCCGCTCGTTGAAGAAGGTCTTGTAGCTGACTTTATAAAATTCCTTCGGCATGGGCGTTTAACAATTCTCCCACAAAAATAAAAAAAGTTTGTTTGAAAAACAAAAATAAACCAAACATTTCGTAATTTAGTCTTGGTCCTTGCGAATAGGAAATTGTGACGCTCGAAAATGAAGGAGGTTCAAAAATGGAACAGATCAAACCCGAAGAAATCGTGCAAATACTCCGTGACTATGGGACTATTGTAACCGTAGAAGAGGCCAGGATTATCCTGGAATTTATGTGGAAATTGGCTAACTTAACCTTAGATCAATACTTATCACTATGACGGCAGATTTGTATATCCGGGTATCGACGGATGAGCAGGCAGACAAGGGATATTCCCAACGCGACCAGGAGGAACGTTTGCGGAGATATTGCGAATTGCAAAAGATCACCATTCGCAAGGTGATCCGGGAAGATCATTCCGCCAAAACCTTCAACCGGCCGGAATGGATGCGCTTACTTGCGGATTTAAAGAAACGGCGGGGGCAAGTTGATTTTATCCTTTTCATCAAATGGGACCGGTTTAGCCGGAATGCCGGGGATGCCTACCAAATGATCAATACGCTGCGGAAGCTGGAAGTAGAACCCCAGGCCATCGAACAGCCGTTAGACCTATCTGTCCCGGAAAATAAGATGATGCTGGCTTTTTACCTTGCTGCACCCGAAGTGGAAAATGATCGCCGGGCCTTGAACGTATTGCACGGGATGCGGCGGGCGAAAAAAGAAGGCCGCTGGATGGGACCGGCTCCAGTTGGGTATGCTAACAAAATTACCGAAGATGGTAAGAAATTCATAGCTCCGAAAGAACCGGATGCCAGTATTATGAAATGGGCGTTTAAAACCCTGGTCACCGGGCAATTTACTGTGGCAGAAATTTACAAGGAGGCAAAGGCAAGAGGAATTAAGGTTACCCGGTCGAATTTTTGGGTTGCCCTGCGCAATCCGGTCTACTGCGGGAAGATTTATATAGGCCCCTATAAGGACGAACCTGTGCGCCATGTTCCGGGTCTTCATCAGCCGATTATTTCGGAATCCCTGTTTTATGATGTGCAAGACTACCTGGACGGGAAGAAGAAGAATTACCGAACAAAGCTAAGTTCTTCAGAAACGTTTCCTTTGCGCGGCTACCTGTTATGTCCCAAATGTGGGAGGTTGTTGACCGGCAGCGGATCAAAGGGAAATGGCGGTCAGTATTACTATTACCATTGTAACAATGCCTGTAAAACGCGCTTCAAAGCGGAGAATGCCAATGATCTTTTTTGCCGGGAGCTGCGGAAATACATTCCCCGCCCTGGGATGGAAAAGGCGTATGCCCATGTGCTCAATACCGCTTACAAGGTCAGGACAAAAAGCCAGCGGGAGGATATCAGGTCACTCGCCGAACAGATCGACGCGGCGGGTAACGATATCGCCAGGGGGCGGCAATTGCTGTTGAAAGAAGAAATTGACGCCCAGGATTTCCGGGAGATCAAGCGGGAAAATGAGAAAAAAATCGAAAGGCTGGAAGCCCGGTTAATCGAGGTTTCCAGTCTGTCCGCGAACATAGAACCCCTGCTGGAAAAAGCCGTTTCGAATCTCGCCCACCTGGACGAACTATATCGAGATGGCGATACAAAGCGGAAGCGAACGATCATTGGTTCGATTTATCCTGAAAAACTCACTTTTGACGGATTCCAATATCGAACCACGCGCGTCAATGAGGCCGTTGAACTGATATACACGCTGGACGCGGGTTTCAGCCAAAAAGAAACAGGACAAGCCAAAGAAGATTTTGACTTGTCCTGTTTGGTGAACAGGACATTTTTCAAACCAATTTTTGGAGGTCATGAAGTTGATAGCCAAAAATTTTATCCTCGCATAGAAAAAATCCTCTTTTTGTACGGAAAACCGGTCCCCGGTTGTCTTATTATAAAATTGTTTATGAAAATGACTAATCTTCTTGGCCAAATTCTTTTGGTTGGGGTTATCCTGTCCAGCCAGGCAGCATTTGCCCAGACTATTACAGGCCAGACAGCCGGGCTGGAAAATACGCCAAACGGAAAAATTGTCAAGGCATGGTATACTGCCTGGCAGACCAGGGACTGGAATTTGATGACGCAAATTCTTGCTGACGGATTCACTTTCTCGAGCCCGCTCGACGATCATATCAAAATAAATGCAGTTAAGGAAAGGTGCTGGCCCAACGCGGGCAAGATCAAATCGGCTGACGTGCAGCAACTGATCATCAGCGGAGATGTTGTCTTTGTAATCAGTAATGGTTACAATACAGACGGGAAATTATTCCGGAACTGCGATTATTTTACGATAAAAGATGGGAAAATCAGCGCGTATGAATGTTTTTTTGGACCGGGGATCAATTATCCGACTTCGGGCAAATAACGGGAGCTGATCCTGGATACTTCTATGAGAGGCGTACCCACCCCCTGCGAGGCGCCCTATTTGAAAACTTTATATTATTGGAGTTGTTGAAGCAACGTTTTAACAAAGGACTGCGGAACAATTTTTACTTTTCGCGTGATCGAACCGGAAATGAGATCGATATATTGCTTGACACAGCTAAGGGGGCCATTCCGATAGAGATCAAGGCTAATTCTACCTATAATAATAGCCCCGGGGGGCGTACTCAACGACCCCGTGCCTGCGGCGCTTGCGTTTTTTCACTTGTCCACTTTGGCGAACAAGTTCACCCCGCTCCCAAACGAAAAACCTCTTCGCAAGAATTGCTGAGGGGTCGTTGTGTACCAAACAGGAAATTTCTCGAACCGGCTTCTAGGCGAACTGGATTTTGGCACACAAAAGGAAAGGTCAGCTTACTGTTTCCGGCGAGTGGGCTAAACACCTTAGAAAATTTTTTCGCAGGCAATTTTGGAAAAGAGAACGAAAAGCCGGAAAAGATTTGATTCGAAAAGAAGGGCAATACCATGTTTGTTTTTTTGTCTTAGTGTTTACTTGTTTTGCGTCTAACGTTTCCCTTGGCGACTCATGCAAGGGGACGCATTGTGATGTTTGTGCCGAAGATGACATTGATGCCATGAATATTTTGCGATTGGCGTATTTGAAATGAAAACCAAAAACGCCTTGGAGAGAACGAGAATCGTACCTATAAGGTTCTAGCAATCAACTATCTCAATAAATAATGATGTGCGCTTGAAACTTATCGAAACAAAAACCCGCGACCAGCGCGGGTTTTTGAAGAATTGAGATGAATTCGTGCCCAGAACAGGAATCGAACCTGCACATTGTTGCCAATACCAGATTTTGAGTCTGACGCGTCTACCAGTTCCGCCATCTGGGCATCTTTGTCGCGGCGCGCGGCAGGCTAGCCGCGACGGGTTCCATTGGGTGGGCGCGCTGCGGCCTTTGTTGGGTACGCTGAAGGGCGCGCGTCCGGTGAAAACGGGAGGCAATATTACGGATTTGACCGGTGTTGTCCAAATGGCTGCGAAAAAATTCTATCTTCGGGGGTAGCATGATCAAGATCGGCTTATTACGCGAAAGGAAAATACCGGTAGACAACAGGGTAGCGCTGACGCCGGCGCAATGCAAGTGGATACATAAGAATGCCGTGGATGTGCGGATAACGGCGCAGTCCTCTCCGGACCGCTGCTATTCCGACAACGAGTACCGCTCGGCGGGGGTCGAAGTCGCCGGTGATGTCTCCGGCTGCGATATTTTGCTGGGCATCAAAGAGGTTCCGGAGAAGGACCTGATCGCAGGGAAGACCTATCTTTTCTTCTCGCATACCCGGAAACAGCAATTGTACAATCGCGGGATGTTCCGGGCGATCCTGGAAAAAGGGATCACCCTCATCGATTATGAATGCCTGGAACACGATGACGGACAACGGATCCTGGGTTTTGGTTTTTTCGCAGGCGTCGTAGGCGCGCATAACGGTATGATGGCCTATGGACGGCGAACGGGGCTCTATGACCTGGGACGCGTTCACCGGCAGCACAGCTTCCGCGAACTGATCCATACTTATTTCGGCGTCCGGCTGCCTGCCATAAAAGTAGCGGTCACGGGATCGGGGCGAGTGGCGCATGGGGTGCTCGAGGTGATGAATCTCATGGAGATCGTGGAGGTCGAGCCGGAGGAGTTCCTGGAGCGGAGTTTTGCATATCCCGTTTTTACACAGTTGAAAGGGGGTTTATTGTACGAACACACCGGTACAAAGACCTATCAGCGCGAACATTTTCATCAGCATCCCGGCGAATACCGCTGCAAATTCCTGCCGTATACGCAGAAGGCCGACATCCTTATGAATGGCATCTACTGGGACAAGGGGATGCCCCGGCTTTTCGAATGGGAACACCTGACCAACTCCCAATTCCGCATAAAAACGATCGCCGATATTACCGATGACAAGGGAGGGTCGGTGCCCTGCAATTTGGGCGATGCCACGATGGACGATCCAATTTATGGCGTGGACAGGCATACACGGAAACGAACGGAACCCTATCTCCCCGGTTCGGTGGATATGATGGCCGTCGGCAACCTCCCCAATGAATTGCCACGCGACGCTTCCCGCTATTTCGGGGAGCAACTGATCAAACATGTGCTCGAAGACCTGGTGCGCGGAGGGTCGCCGGTCATCGAACGCGCGACAATGGTGCGTGGCGGGCGCCTGACGGCGTCTTTTCAGTATCTATCTGAATATGCGAGCGGTGGTCAGGGCGGCTAGAGATACAGGTAATAATCTTTCATAAGCCCGATAAAGTCATTTGTATAGGCGCCCCCCGCTCCCTGTATCGTCAGTTCGCTGGTCGGCATCGAACGCTCGCGCCGGCGCGAGAGATGCAGGATACTCCTGAAAAAATCATGACGAGGCGATTGACGAACGACGAGTCTTTCGCGCAGTGAAAAACCACGGGCTTTTGCCTCCTCTTCGAACCAGGTCATGCGGGCATAGGGAAGGAGGATACCGAAAGAGCCGTCCGCCGTAAGGTTGGCATCGATGACGGTCAGCAGGCCGGACAAAGTCAATTCCTTGCTGTGCCGCGCGAGGTTATCGGCGATGGAATCCGCCTCGAGCTGTCCCTCATAGAACGGCGGATTGGTGATGATGAAATCGAATTTTTGGCCAAAGGAAAAACCACGGACATCCCCTGGGTGGGCTTTGAGCATGGATGACCATGGGCTTTGCCCGATGTTCTCCTGCAGCTGGCGGAAGGCATCGAAATCGAGCTCTATACCCTCGATCTCTCCTTTGTGTTTCTGCGCAAGCATGAGCATCAGCAATCCCGTGCCGCTGCCGATATCCAGTACGCGGGACCAGGCCGGCGTCTTGTCGGCAAACCAGGCGCCGAGTATGCAGGCGTCGGTGCAGACCTTCATGGCGCATCGGTCCTGGTGGATGGTGAACTGCTTGAACCTGAAATAGGAGTTGGCCATAGTGTAAGATGTTGGTCTGCTCACCATTCTGCCCGGGCGCTGGCGCTGACCGACAACGGTGCAAGGTCTCCTTCGAGATATTTAAAATGCCCGGTTATGGCGATCATGGCTGCGTTATCGGTGCAATATTCGAAAGGCGGGATGAAGGTGCGCCAGCCTTCGCGTGCGCCCAGGTCCTGAAATGCCTGGCGCAAACCGCTGTTGGCCGAGACACCGCCGGCGATACACAGATCGGTGACGCCTGTGCCGTGCGCGGCTTTCCTGAATTTGTTCAGCAGGATCGAAACGATGCGGTGCTGGATGGAGGCGCAGATATCCGGGAGATGGCGGTCGATGAAACCGGCATCCTTTGCCGTCTCTTCGCGAAGAAAATAAAGGATGGCCGTCTTCAACCCGCTGAAGCTGAAATTCAATGCCGGTATCTGTGGTTCGGGAAAGGAAAAACGACGAGGATCGCCCTGGCGTGCATATTTATCGATGAGGGGACCTCCGGGATAAGGGAGGCCCAGCAGCTTGGCCGATTTGTCGAACGCTTCACCGGCCGCGTCGTCGAGGGTCTCCCCGATGACCTTCATGTTCAAGGGAGAATGGCATAGGACGATCTGGGTATGGCCACCGCTGACGGTGAGACAGAGAAAAGGAAAGGAGGGGGTAGCCCGGTCTGGCGCCGGTATCAGGTTGGCCAGTACGTGCGCCTGCATGTGGTGTACTGCCAGCAGGGGAAGATCGAGCGCCAGCGCCAGCGATTTGGCAAACTGCGATCCGACCAGCAGCGATCCGATCAGACCGGGCGACTGGGTAAAGGCGATCGCGTTCAGATCGGCAGGCGCGCAGCCGGCCTTTTTGAGGGCCGTGTCGACCACCGGAACGATATTCTGGATATGCGCCCGGCTGGCCAGCTCGGGGACGACGCCTCCGTATTGTTCATGAACGGTCTGTCCCGCGATGATATTGGAAAGGATGATGCCGTCGCGGCTGATCGCGCAACTCGTCTCGTCGCAGGAGGATTCGATAGCCAGGATGGTCACGGGCCCGGTACTGGAGGATCGCATGGTGCGAAGGTAAGAATTAAGTGCGGCAGATGGAGCGACGCGTGGCACGTCAGGGCGCGTCGGGTCGAATCGGGGGAGAGGTCCTCATGTCGATCGTATCGCTACCACCGGGTTCATCCTGGCGGCGACAAAAGCGGGGATGATACCGGCGATCACACCGGTCAGCAGACAGAGGAAAACGGTAAGCAGCACGATATTCAGCGGGATGAACACGTGAAAATGGAGGGCGCCGGAGATGATGATCGTCAACACGAAAACGGTTCCGAGCCCGATCATCCCGCCGATGATACAGAGAAAGGCCGACTCGAGGAGGAATTCGGTCATGATCATCCGGCGTTTGGCACCGATGGCTTTCTTTAACCCGATCTGGCTGGTGCGTTCGCGTACGGTCACGAACATGATATTGGCTACACCGAACATGCCGACGAGCAGCGAGATGCCGGCAATGACCCAACCGCCGAGGTTGATGCCGCTGAAAACGGGTTCGAGCGCCTTGGCGAAACTGTCGATATCGTTCAGCGCGAAATTATCCTCTTCGGTAGGACTGAGCTTGCGGATCGACCGCATTGCTCCCTTGAGCTCGTCTTTCAGCGCGTCGATGCTCAGGGCGGGGCCGGCCTGGACAAGCAGTTTGGGATTGGCATTCTCCTCCCGGATCATCTGCCGCATGAAATTGTAGGTTACGATGATACAGTTGTCGAAATCCCATCCGCTGACGATGCTTTGTCCCTGTTTTTCGATCACGCCGATGATAAGGGCACTCTTGCCGCCGCGGAGCTTGACCGTCTGGCCCAGCGCCCATTGGGACCGGCCGAACAACCGTTCGGCGATGCGATAGCCCATGACGACATAGGGTTCGTCGCGGCTGAAATCGGTCTGTTGAAAATAGCGGCCATTGCTGATCGTTATCTGCTGTATCTGGTCGAATTCCTCCGTGACACCGTAATAGGTAACGCCTGAAAGGCTGTTGTCGCCGGCGTCCACATTGTCATTGACGTCCATTTCAAAAGCAAAATGCGCCGCTTCCGGGACCTTCATCCGGAGCAAGCGCAACTCGTCGTATTTGGGCGCGGGCCGTTTGATGAATTTCCACCAGGGATAATCCGGGCCGCCGGAATATTGCCATTTATCGATGTAGACCGTCTTGTTGCCGAATGCCTTCAGCTCGTTGGTGATAGCCAGCTGCAAACTGCTGATCGTCGAGAGGACGCTGATGATGCAGAAAATGCCGATGATGATGCCCAGCAGGGACAGGAAAGTGCGCAGCTTGTTGGAGCGAAACTCCTGCAACGCCATTTTGAGACTTGTCCAGATGATCCTGAAGGTTCGAATCATATCCCGAAAATACAGATTCGCACGTAAATTGCACGGTAAAAGCGAAAGATATGTTCACGATAGAAGACGATCGGCTCCAAATCAGCATTCATCCGAAAGGCGCGGAATTGCAGCGTATTTTCGATAAACAGTACCGGCTGGATTATCTCTGGGACGGCGACCCCGCTTATTGGGGGAAGCATTCGCCGCTCCTTTTTCCTATTGTCGGGACATTGAAGGACAGTACCTATCTCTACGAGGGCAAATCCTACCACCTCCCGCGGCATGGCTTCGCCAGGGACCGCGAGTTCCAGCCCGAGAGCAGCCGCCAAACTTCCATCACCTTCCTGTTGCGCAACGATGAAGCGACGCTTGCCGTCTATCCTTTTGCTTTCGAGCTCCGGGTCGGCTACCGTCTCTTGGACGAGGGCCTGGAGACGACCTACCGGGTCATCAACCCTGCTAAAGCGCCGCTGTATTTTTCAATCGGCGGCCACCCGGCCTTCCGCGTTCCGATCATGCCCGGTACGGGATATTCCGATTATTATCTGGAGTTCGACCATCCGGAAAAAACGCCGCGCTGGCCCATTTCCAAAGACGGGTTGATCGAAAGCCGGCCCATACCGCTGCTGGAAGGTGCCCGAAGACTTCCGCTGACCAAAGAATTGTTTGCCAAGGACGCGCTGGTGCTGAAAAAACCGGTCTCCTCCGGCGTGGCGCTGCGTTCCGCCCGCACGGAAAGAGGGCTCCATATGGAATATCCCGGTTTCCCTTTCCTGGGCATTTGGGCGGCGCCCGGCGCCGATTTCGTCTGTATCGAGCCGTGGTGCGGAATTGCCGATGGAGTGGAAAGTGACCAGCACCTGGTTAATAAGGAGGGTATCATCCGGCTCGGGGCAGGAGAGGTGTTTGAAAGGACCTGGACGCTGCGGCTCTTCTAGCAGACAGGCATGGGTCCGGGAGGCAGCCGCTGACAGACGGGGGTGTAAGCGACTGCTCAGTATTCCAGGGTCTTGACGTGGGGATCCTGCAGCAGCCTTTGAACGACATGCCGGTGGTTCTGCTCGGTTCCCTGCACGATCCATTCCCCGATGATCATATTATCCGCGGTCTTGCCCTGGCGGGCGCGTCTGAATTTCAGGTGATGGGTCGTGAACAGCAACTCATAGCGGTGGAGGGTGTCGTTCTCGAAAGGACATTCGATCTTGTAATTGCGGATCTGGTTGACACGGTCGATCCAGCGCTCGAGGAGGGTGAAGATGATAAGGACCGTCAGGATGATAGCGCCCGAGATGATCGAGATCAGCAGATAGCCGGCCCCGATGCCCATGCCAAGCGCAGCCGTCACCCAGATCATAGCGGCGGTGGTGACGCCGTTGATCTTTCCGAAGGCGTCCCCCTTGAATATGACGCCTGCACCAACGAAACCGATACCCGTAACGATATTGGAAGCGATCCGGTCCGGGTTGCCGGGGCCGCCGATGGATTGCGAGAAAGCGGTGAAAAGGGTTGCCCCCAGGCAGATCAGCGTCATCGTCCGGAATCCCGCGGATTTGCTGCGATATTCTCTTTCTGCACCGATGGCGCCGCCGACGAGCACGGACAGCAATATTTTTATGATGATATCCTGCATGATGGAATAGATTAAGAGAAATAACCGGTCTTATAAGCGGTGAAGAAATCCTGGTAGTTCCTTTTGACCTGGCCTGCATAACGCTTTGCATACTCCAGAAGGGAGTGCTGCCAATGGGTATCCTGGCCGAAAAGGATGAGATCGTCCGGTATGGCGGCTCCCTGCCGCCCGGCGCTGCGAAGTTGCGCGCTGGCGGTAAGAAAAGCCATGTCTTCGATGACGCAGGCGATGTCTTGGAACCGGTCCCTGACCAGCAGGAAATCGATCTTGTCCGCGATGGGTTGCATCTCTTTGACCACATAGGGATGACCCTGGAATAGGGTAGTGCCCAGCAGGGCCGGGCTGACATTCTGCATCCTCTTCTGGATGGCGACGACCCGTTCGGCCTCCGAGATCCAATGTGGCTGGGGGATGTTGACCCACGATTGCAGCGAAGAGGGAAGGGCCTCCTTCATATCGACAAGCAGGTGTTTTTTCGGGTCGTCCCTATTCCGGACGAGGAAAACATACCGCCGGCAGCCGAGACTGCCTGTACCGGCTATGCGAAAGCACGCGTCGAGCACCCGGAAGCGGCCCGTTAGCATGGGATGTTCATCCAGCCAACGGCCCATGTGCGCTATCAACTCCTTACGAAGCGTCTTATCGATGGGGAAGAAGCGCAATTTATCGATCCGGAGACGGAGCCGGTCGCCTTTTCGAGGTTCGGTTCGCTGACAGATCAGCTCTTTTTGTTTGCGCAGGCTGATTTTTTCCATGAAAAGTTTCACAATGCCGTCGGCCGTTTCAATCTCCAGGTAGCGGGCCTTTTCCTTGTCGAGCGTATCGGCATAGACGTGAAGGAACAGCTGCGCCAGGTGAAGGGTTTCCTTTTCTTTTATACCCACCGAATCGCAGCCGGTGAAGATGCTGGTCACCATCCGGGCCACTTCCCAGGCCGCAGGCGCCAGCATGCCTTCGTCAAAATCATTTACATCGAAATAAACGAGGCGATTGTCGCCCTTATAGGTGCCGAAATTCTCGAGATGGAGGTCCCCGCTGACCCAGACGGCGGGTGAATGGGGAAGCGAATTGCTCCGGCTCAGGTCTTCATAGAACAGATGGCAGGTGCCGCGGAAGAAACGAAAGGCGTTCTCGGCCATCGACTCATACTTCATTGCCGTATAGTCGTGTAACCGGTTGTCGTTGAACTGCCTGACGCGTTCGGGGATGTTAGCCACCGGGATTGTTTTCAGAAAGATACTAAAAAAAATCCCCTTATCTTGCACCTTATGCAATCATTCACCCGGCTGTGTCTGGCCGCCCTGATCATCGGTGCCGCAGGTTGCAGACAACCGGAGGCGCCGGAGTACTATGGGTTCCGGGACCTCCAGATCGGCGCGGCGGCAGGATCGCAGACCACGGTATCGACGATCGTCAAGCTGTATAATCCCAATCCATTCGGCCTGGAGCTCAAAAGGGCGGAAGTGGATGTTTCCATCAACGGGCGGCATGCCGGGCATTCTTTGTTGGATTCGACGATCCATATCCCGGGACGGGACACGTTCTATGTGCCGATCGCCATGCAGGTGGACCTCCGGGCGATCATGAGCAATGCGCTGCAGTCGCTGCTCGGCGGCGAGGCGAACGTAAGCCTGGATGGCCGGGTAAAGATCAGGAGGGGCCTGCTGACCTTCAATCGCCCTTTTCATTATGACGGCAAACAGGATCTGAACGCGCTGTTACAACAAGGATTTTGATTTACCCAATAGCAGGACATGAGCACCATCCGCCGGCAAAGCATCATCTCATCGGTCATCGTCTATTCGGGTTTTGCATTGGGGGCGGTGAATACCCTGCTTTACGGTCGCAATCTGGCTCCCGCCGAATATGGGCTCATTACGGGCATATTCGTTTCCTTCGGTAGTATCATGTATGCGGTGGCGAACCTGGGGGCGCCTTATTATATCACGAAATTCTTTCCGTATTATCACGATCATCTTTCACCGGGAAGTAATGACATGATGGGCAGGTCGTTGCTCTTTGCCACGATTGGATTTGCCGTCGTGACGGCGGCGGGTATTCTTTTCAAGCCGTTGATTATTCGAAAATTCGGACACAATTCGGAAGAATTGGTCCATTACTACTATTGGATATTTCCGTTTGGGTTGGGGCTTACGTTATATGGTGTCCTGGAGGCGTGCGGATGGCAGGTCAAGGCATCCATACTGACCAATTACCTGCGCGAATTTCAATGGCGGCTGGACAACCTGGTGCTGATCCTGCTGCTGTTCGCCGGTATCCTCTCGGGCTTCGATATGTTCATCAAGCTGTACGCTTTTTCTTATCTGTTAATCGCCCTGATCCTTTCGGTCTATCTTTACAGGAAGGGGCAGCTGCACCTGACCGTTAAGCCGAGCCGTGTGACCCGCCGGTTCCGGCCGAAGATACGGTCGATGATGACGCTGGCATGGACCAGCCAGATCCTTTTCAATCTTTCCTTTTATTTCGCCGCCGTGGTGATCGCCAGCGTCGTTCCCGGGGGGCTTACTGCCGTCGGCATCTTCACCATGGCGCAGTATGTTGCCAGCCTGATCCAGGCGCCTCAACGCGGCGTGGCATCGGCGGCTGTCGGGCCATTGGCACGGGCGTGGAAAGAGAAAGATCATGGTAGGATCGGCCGTATCTACAGCCGTTCGGTGATCAACCAGCTCGTTTTTTCGGTGGGTATGTACATCCTGATCGGTCTCAACTTCCGGGATGGCATCCTCACGTTCGGCCTCAAATCCGACTACCTGCAGGCGCTTCCCGTTTTCTGGATCATCGGTCTGACGCGAATCATCGACATGGGCACCGGCGTGAACTCGCAGATCATCGGGACCTCAGTCTACTGGCGCTTCGATCTTTACAGCGGGTTAGTCCTGGTTGTTTTTACTATCCCGCTTAACTATTTGCTGGCGAAAAGACTGGGCGTCACCGGTCCTGCCATTGCCGATCTGATCACCTTTTCTCTGTACAATGCGATCCGCTGCGCGTTCCTGTATGTGAAATATAAGATGCAGCCCTTTGCGTGGAGGGCTTTGTATACCGTTATTCTCGGTGCGCTTACCTGTGCAGTCTGCTATTGGCTCTTCGCAGGTCGTCAGGGCTGGACCTGGCTGTTTGCGCGGTCGGCCGTTTTCATTGCGCTTTATGTGTCCGGCGTGATCCTGTTGCGGTTGTCCGATGACGTCGCACCAATCTGGAATACCGTGAAGAAAAGGCTGGGTATCGCGGGCAGTCCAACCCGCTAAATTTCGTACCTTTGCGGGCATTTATGTCAAACAAGTACGCCAGCGAGATCAGCAAGCGCAAGACCTTTGCCATCATATCCCACCCCGACGCAGGGAAGACGACCCTGACCGAGAAATTCCTGCTTTTCGGAGGCGCCATTCAAACGGCGGGCGCGGTCAAGAGCAACAAGATCAAGAAGCATGCTACCAGCGATTTTATGGAGATCGAGCGTCAGCGCGGTATCTCAGTGGCGACCTCGGTGATGAGCTTCGAATATAAGCACGTGTTGATCAACCTCCTGGATACGCCCGGTCACAAGGATTTTGCGGAAGATACCTACCGGACACTGACCGCCGTGGACAGCGTCATCCTCGTCATCGACAGCGTCAATGGGGTCGAAGCCCAGACGCGCCGGCTGATGGAAGTCTGCCGGATGAGGGATACGCCGGTGATCGTTTTCATCAACAAGATGGACCGGGACGGGAAGAACCGTTTCGATCTGCTGGAAGAAATCGAAAAGGAGCTGAATATCCAGCTGCATCCCATGACCTGGCCGATCAACAGCGGAAAAGATTTCAAGGGCGTCTATAACCTGTACGACAAGAACCTGGTGCTGTTCACTGCCAATACCAAGGCTACCGATGAGGACACGGTGCGTATCAATGAGCTGGGCAGCGAACTGCTGGACGAACGTCTGGGCGAAAAGGATGCGGCTACGTTGCGGGAGGATGTCGAGCTGGTGGATGGCGTTCACGGGCAGCTGAATGTCGACGATTATCTCGCCGGAAAGGTCGCCCCGGTCTTTTTCGGCAGCGCGATCAACAACTTCGGCGTCAGGGAGATGCTGGATACCTTTATCCGGATCGCGCCGGCACCCCGTGGTCGTGAGACTTCTACCCGGCCGCTCGATGTGGAAGAAGACCAGTTCAGCGGGTTCGTTTTTAAGATCCATGCCAACCTGGACCCGAAACACCGGGACCGTATCGCCTTTTTGCGCGTGTGCAGCGGCCGGTTCGAGCGGAATAAATACTTTCATCATGTGCGGCTGGATAAAGACGTCCGGTTCAGCAACCCCTACAGTTTTTTGGCAAGGGATAAGGACGTCATCGAAGAGGCTTACCCGGGCGATGTAGTGGGATTGTTCGATACAGGCAATTTCAAGATCGGGGATACGCTTACCGAAGGGGAGGACTTCTTTTTCACCGGCATCCCTTCTTTTTCACCGGAGATCTTCAAAGAGGTGATCAATAAGGACCCCATGAAGACCAAACAACTGGAAAAAGGATTGCTGCAGCTGACCGATGAAGGCGTCGCGCAGCTGTTCACCCAGTATGGCGGCAACAAAAAGATCATCGGGTGTGTCGGAGAGCTTCAGTTCGAAGTGATCCAGTACCGGCTGCTGCACGAATACGGAGCATCGGTGCAGTTCAATGCCCTGCCATTTTATAAGGCCTGCTGGATAACGAGTAAAGACGCCGGGAAACTGGAAGACTTCACCCGCTTTAAACACGCCAACATCGCACAGGACAAGGACGGATATCTCGTTTACCTGGCGCAGAGCGAGTGGTTCCTGAATACGGAGAGGACCAACAACCCGGAGATCGAGTTCCATTTTACTTCAGAGATACATAAGTAAAGAAGCAGTCTAACCGCGTTCTTGCTCAATACCGCACGCCGGTGTAATTGTGCGGCGTGATCTTTTTTAATTCTTTTTTCAGCGTCGCCGGTATGGCCAGACCGTCGATGAACGCATGTATGGAGTTTTTATCGATGCCGGTCTTACCCCTGGTGAGCGCTTTCAGTGCCTCGTAGGGCTTAGGGAAATTCTCCCTTCGCAGGACGGTTTGGATGGCCTCGGCGACGACGGCCCAGTTGTTCTCGAGATCCTGTTTCAGCTTATCCGGATTGAGGACCAGCTTTTCGAGGCCCTTTTGGATGGATTTTATGGCGAGGATCGTGTGAGCAAAAGGTACTCCGAGGTTGCGAAGGACGGTCGAGTCTGTCAGGTCGCGCTGAAGGCGGGAAACCGGCAGCTTGGCCGAAAAATGTCCCAGCAGGGCATTGGCGACCCCCAGGTTGCCTTCGGCATTCTCGAAATCGATGGGATTCACCTTATGCGGCATCGCCGAGGAGCCGATCTCTCCCTTCCTCGTTCTTTGTTTGAAATAGTCTAGCGAAACATAGGTCCAGATGTCGCGGCAAAGATCGATCAGGATGGTGTTGATACGGCTGATCGCATCGAACTGCGCGGCCAGGTTGTCATAATGCTCGATCTGGGTAGTATACTGCTGTCGTTGAAGCCCAAGGGTGCCTTCCACGAACTCATCTGCCAGCCTCGCCCAGTCCTTATCGGGAAATGCGACATGATGCGCGTTGAAATTGCCTGTCGCCCCGCCGAACTTAGCGGAAAAAGGGACCTGTATCAGCAACTCCACCTGGTCTTCGAGCCGCTCGATAAATACCATGATCTCCTTTCCGAGCCGGGTAGGGCTAGCGGCCTGACCGTGGGTCCTGGCCAGCATGGGAACGTCCTGCCATTCCTGTGCCAGCAGCTGCAGCTGCCGTTTGAGATTCAGCAGACCGGGCAGGTATTCGAATTCCATGGCATGTTTCCAAAGCAGCGGGATGGCAGTATTGTTGATATCCTGCGAAGTAAGGCCGAAATGGATCCATTCGGCGACGCCGGAGTTGCCTGATGCCGGCTCCTCCAGCCTGGACTTCAAGAAATATTCGACCGCTTTTACGTCGTGGTTCGTTGTCTTTTCGGCAGCTTTTATCCATTCGGCGTCGGCAAGACCGAATTGTTCGGTTATATTTTGTAGTTGCCGGCGACCGGCGGCGGACAACGGGAAGAACTTCTTTTTGGCAAGGAAAAGAAAATACTCCACTTCCACCAACACGCGGTAGCGGATCAGCGCATACTCCGAGAAATAGTCATCCAGGTGCTGTAGCTGGTGGCGATAGCGGCCGTCGATCGGTGAAATGGCAGTAAGTGGGTTCAATTCCATGTATAATCCTTAATTTCGCAGCCAAAATTAACGCAAAGGAATTGGACAGAAAAATACGAGTGGGCGCTGTCAGCTATTTGAACACCAAGCCGTTACTCTACGGGATCGAGCGATCACCGGTCATGGGGGAGATAGAGTTGATCATCGATTATCCATCGCGGATCGCCGAAATGCTCTTGAACGACCAGATCGATATGGGGCTGGTACCCGTGGCCGTTATTCCCTGCATGAAGGAGTACTACATCAATGGCAATTTTTGCATCGGCAGCGACGGGCCTGTCGCCTCGGTATGTATCTTCAGCGAACGACCTTTGGAGGAGATAACGACGGTGCTGCTGGATTACCAGAGCCGGACGTCCGTGCAGCTCGCCCGGATCCTGTTGAAAGAATATTGGAAAATGCGGCCTGATCTGGTGGATGCCGGTCCGGATTTCCGGCATCAGATACGCGGAACAACTGCCGGCGTCGTCATCGGTGACAGGGCTTTGCAGCAGCGGCTTGTTTCTCCATTCATCAATGACCTTGGTGAGGCCTGGAAGGAATTTACGGGATTGCCATTCGTTTTTGCCGCCTGGATCAGCAATAAACCGCTCGATACCGGTTTCATCCGGCGATTCGATGATGCTAACCGGGCAGGGGTGAAAAGCATCGATGAAGTGATAGCAGGAAACCCATATCCCATTTTCAGCTTAAGAGATTATTTCACCCGTCACCTCCACTACCGGTTGGATGAGCAGCAGCGCAAAGGGCTGGAAAAATTCCTGGAATACCTTAAAAGACAATAGAACGAATATATTATATTGCGCGTTAAAGTGTTATATCAATGAAGAAATGGGCTGGCAACGTGATCCGGCGCATGGGCTATGATATAGTGAAAACGGGAAAACAGAGAATTCCGCCCGATTTTGACCGGTTACACCTGGATATATATGAAAAAGTCAGGGAGCGTACGATGACCAGCCCTGAACGGATCTATTCCCTGATCGAGGCGGTCCGGTATATTCAAAAGAGTGAGATATCCGGCGCAATCGTCGAATGCGGTGTGTGGAAGGGGGGCAGTATGATGGCGGCAGCCGAAACCTTGCTCGTGGAAGGTGCTACATCCCGTGAATTGTATCTCTATGATACGTTCGAAGGGATGCCGCCGCCCGGTGAAAAAGATACGACCCGGTCCGGTGAAACGGCCGACCATCTGCTGAAAAGTAACTCCGATAAAGAGCACAATCTCGTTTGGGCCTATTCGACTCTGGAGACCGTAAAAGAAGGCATGCGTCGGACACGGTATCCTGAAAACAGGATCCATTATGTGCAGGGCAAAGTGGAAGATACGATTCCCCGGACCCTGCCAGGAGAGATCGCCCTTTTGCGCCTCGATACCGACTGGTATGAATCCACCTGCCACGAGCTGCAGCATCTGTATCCGCTACTAAAAAAAGGAGGCGTCCTGATATTGGACGACTATGGTCACTGGCAGGGAGCCAGAAAGGCCGTGGACGAATATTTCGCGCAGCATTCGCAGCCGATATTACTGAACAGGATCGATGAAACGGGCCGGATCGCCATCAAACAGATCGGATGAAAAAGCGGCAACTCGCATATCAGTTCGATCCGGGTGTTTCATACCCGGCGTATCTGACCCGTAACCGGTTGTTGAAGGCCATTTCGGCACATGCACCTTCATTGGATGGCTGGCTGCTGGATTTCGGCTGCGGGTCCAAGCCGTACCGTTCCCTGTTCAATGTTTCGCAATACACCGGCCTTGATTTCGAGAACCCCGGTCATCCGCATCTGAATGAGCAGATCGACATTTTTTATGATGGCGAGCGGGTCCCCTTCGATGACGGGACCTTCGATTCTATTTTCAGCAGCGAGGTTTTCGAACACGTCTTTAACCTGGATGAGGTGCTGGTGGAATTGAACAGGGTGCTAAAGCCGGGAGGGAAAATGCTGGCCACCTGCCCGTTCGCTATCTGCGAGCATGAGGTGCCAAACGATTTTGCCCGCTATTCTTCTTTCGGGCTGCGCCACCTGCTCGAAAAACATGGCTTCGAGGTGTTGCAACTGGAAAAGACCGGCAATAGCGTCGAAACGGCATTTCAGCTGTGGATCATGTATATTCATCAGCATATCAATCCATGGTTCCGGAAAATACCGGTCGTGAGGTCGGCTTTCCGGGTTTTCACGTATACCCTAATGAATATCGCAGCGCTATTCTGGAGTAAAGTGCTGCCCAACAGACGGGACCTCTATCTGAATAATGTCGTTCTTGCCAGGAAAAAAAGCCCCGCCCCATGAAAATTGCCGTCATATCCATGATCAGGGAGCCCTGGGGCGGAAGCGAAGAGTTGTGGTATGCCATGGCCAGGGAGGCCGTCGCCCAGGGGCATACTATCATTCACCTTTCCTTCGATTTCCCGACCATTCATCCAAAGCTGCTGCAATTGAAGAAAGAGGGCGCGATCCTCTATCAACGACCCGGCTATTATTCTCCAAATTTGTCCCCCGCTAAAAGACAATGGAGGATGGGGATGAATTACATCAAAAAAAAACTGAATAACCCTTTCCGGCAGGTGTTCCGTCATCGGCCCGATATTGTCCTCTACAATGGCACTTGTTATTCCATCGCCGATGAAGCGCTTCTGCTCCGGGCACTGCAAGAATTTCGCCCGGTATTCTATATCCTTGGCCATTATAATGCAGATACCGACAGCTCCATGCCGGAGGCAAAACGCCGGAAAGTGCTGGACGCCTACAGACAGGCCCGAAACGTGTTCTTTATCACCTATGGGAATTGGCGGATAGCTGAGCGGCATCTTTGCCATGATGTTGTCAATGGTTCGGTTGTTCGCAATCCAGTGAACATGCCCGACTCGGGGATGATCGAATGGCCCTCCGGGGCGATCCGGATTGCTACCGTCGGTAATCTCCTCACGAATCATAAAGGGCAGGATATGCTGTTGTCCGTTCTGCGACAGCCGCAATGGATGAGCCGGGAGTGGACCCTCCATTTATTTGGTGAAGGCGCGGACTGGGAGTATCTCGAAAGATTAGTGGTCTATTTCGGGTTGCAGGAAAAGGTCGTTTTTCATGGAAAGACGAACGATATCCGCGCCATTTGGGCGCAATGTCATTTGCTGGTAATGCCTTCCCATATGGAAGGAATGCCGATCGCGATCGTGGAGGCCATGCTTTGCGGCCGGCCTGCGGTTGCCACTGACGTCGGCGGCGTCCGGGAATGGATCGAGGATGGGTCTTCCGGATTCATAGCCTGTGCGGCGACGGTCAATGCTTTATCGGACACCATCGAGCGGGCCTGGCGGCAACGCGAACGGTGGGAGGAGATGGGTCGCAATGCGTATGAGAAAGCCAGGACGATCTATGATCCGGAACCAGGCAAGACATTCCTGAATACTATACTGGAGCAAAAAACCACCTAAGCTCATGCGGAAACTGTTGTTCGTATTCGGTACGCGTCCCGAGGCCATCAAGATGGCGCCGATCATCCTACGGTGCCGGAACTACCCCGATGCGCTGGCGGTAAAGGTCTGTCTGACCGGTCAGCACCGGGAGATGCTTCAGCAGGTAATGGATTTCTTCGGGATTGAGGCCGACTTTAACATCGATCTCATGCGACCTGGTCAGACCCTGTATGATATTACGTCCGATGCATTAAAAGGGCTGGAACGGGTGCTCGACGAATCCGCTCCCGATCTCGTCCTGGTGCAAGGCGACACGACCACGGCCTTTACCGGTGCGCTGGCCGCCTTTTACAAGAAGATAAAAGTAGCCCATGTCGAGGCCGGGTTGCGCAGCGATAACAAATATTCTCCCTTCCCTGAAGAGATCAACCGCAAACTGATCGGGTCGCTGGCCGACCTGCATTTCACGCCGACACCGAAGGCTACCGCCAATCTTCGCCGGGAGAATATCACGAAGGGGATCCATGAGGTAGGCAACACGGTGATCGATGCGTTGCTATATGCGGCGAAAAAAACCAAAAAGAACGGTATGGCGGAGGGCGATCTTCCGTTGCCGGGCCAGGGAAAACGCATGATCCTGGTGACAGGTCACCGCAGGGAAAGTTTTGGCCGTCCTTTCGAAGAGATCTGCGACGCGCTCGCCGCGTTGGCCGATACCTACCCGGATATCGAGATCGTTTATCCCGTCCATCTGAACCCCAACGTGCAGGAAGTCGTAAAAAAAAGGCTCGGCGGCATCGATTCCATTCATCTGATCGCCCCCGTCGAATATCCGCAGCTGGTAACATTGCTCGATCGTTGTTATTTTGTGATCACCGATTCGGGAGGCATCCAGGAAGAGGCCCCGGCCCTCGGCAAGCCTGTGCTCGTGATCCGGGACGTCACGGAAAGAACGGAAGGTGTCGATGCCGGCACTGCAATCCTGGTGGGCACTTCGAAGGAAAAGATCGTTCATCATGCCAGTCGGCTATTGGATGATCCGGCTGCCTACGACCGGATGGCAAAGGCGGTCAATCCTTATGGCGACGGTACCAGCGCACAAAAAATTGTTGAGCTGCTGACAAAGGAAAATTTATGAGCGATCCGCTGATCTCGATCATACTGCCTACTTACAACGGAGCCCGGTATCTCCGGAAATCCATCGACAGCTGTCTGGCGCAAACGTTTGCCGATTTCGAGCTGATCATCGTCGATGATTGTTCCACCGATGATACGGGTGCGATAGCGGAGGAATATGCCCGTAAAGATCCCCGGATAAGGGTCATCCACAATGCCTTCAATAAAAAGCTGCCGCTTTCGCTCAATACCGGTTTCGAGCAGGCGAGAGGAGCCTGGCATACCTGGACCTCGGATGACAATTATTATTCTCCGGAAGCGCTGCAGGTCATGCTGGCCGCTTTGAATGCCCATCCGGGAACGGACCTGGTCTATACGGATTATTACCTCGTGGACGAGCAGGACAAGCTGTTCGGGAAAAGGAAATTCAACAATATTTATGACGGGTTCACCGCGTGGCTGGGTTGCGGCGCCTGCTTCCTTTACAAGGCGGAGATCTTTTCGGTCAACAGGGGATATAATCCGGGCGCTTTCCTGATCGAAGACTATGACTTCTTCATGCGGGCTTTTCTGCGGTTCAATTTCTATTACCTGCCGAGGTACGACCTGTATTATTACCGCGAACACCCCTCCTCGCTGACCTCCAATCAGTCCGATGTCGTCAACGATCTGGCCAAGATCATGATCGAGCGGCAGATGGATGCCCTCGAAAAAAAGCTGCCTTCGGGGCAGCTGGCGATGCTCTACCGGAAATTCGCGGTCTTCAATGCCGTAAGGAAGAACAATGCAAACAAATACCGGCTGTACCTGAAGAAATTAGCAGGGGTGTCCAAAATGCAGGTCCTGATCACCGTCGTGTATGTCCCGCTGGTGAAGCTGAAATATGCGGTGACGCTGAGTTTTGCCGGATGGATAGCCTTCCCTGGGCTGCTGTTTGCGAAGACGAAAAAAGATTCCCATGGCGCTCAGCATAATCATAGTCAACTATAAGACGCCCCGGCTGCTGCTGGACTGTCTCGCGGAGATGCACAAGGATGCCGTCGCTGCCGAATTCGAGATCATCGTCGTCGATAATTGTTCGGGCGATGACAGCCGCGCGGTTGTCGGCGCCGCATTCCCCCGGGTGATCTGGGTACAGATGGATTACAACGCGGGTTTTGCCCGCGCCAACAATGCCGGCTTCCGGCGGGCTATAGGCGACACGATGCTATTGCTCAACACCGACACGCTTCCCCGGGGATCCGTTATCGCCGAGTGTTACCGGCGCCTTCGGGGGTCAGAATATGTCGCCTGCGGCGTTCAGCTGCTGAACGAGGACGGTACGCCGCAGATATCCGGAAACTATGTAATGACGGGAGGACTTAACTATCTTCTGCCGATGCCATATGGGGGTGGGATCATCCGGCGGCTTGGTGAGTGGGCTGGGGTGGACAAGCCGCATGTGCCTGGGAAGGCCGGTACCGTGGAGGTGGACTGGATCAACGGGGCCTTCCTGATGGTAAAGAAGGAATCGATCGACCGGGAAGGTATGATGGACGAGGACTTTTTTCTGTATGCGGAGGAATCGGAATGGTGTGGGAGATTGGGAAAAGCGGGGCGGATCTGCCTGTACGGGGACCTGGAAGTCGTGCATTTGCAAGGGGTGACGGCAGGCCAGCTGTTCGGGTCCGATGCGAAGGGCTATGTCAATCTATTCGACCGGAAAGGACTGCAGGTGATGCTGTCCAACTTCGTACGTATCCGGAAGCAGTTTGGAAAAGGGTGGTTCATCGTTCAACTGTTGTTCTATATGGCCGATGTCCCCATATTTCTACTGGGGATGATCTTTTCGTCCTTAAGAGGCAGAGCCCGGTATTCATGGAAGCAATTCGGGCAATATTGCGCCAACGTCGGGGTAATTATCGCCAAAACCCCGATCATCCTCCGCAATAAGCCTTATTTTTATAAGGTAATATGAAAGGCGCGCCGCTGCTATCCTGTGTCTTCTTTTTAAGCTTTTTTTATTCCTCCTACGCGCAGGAATACAGCTATGCACATTATGATATCGCTTTGTCTCAATTCGATACAGCAATATATTTTCGACCACGAAGCGTTGGTCGCCAACAAATACTTAACGGGCTTCGCCAGGCTGATCCGCGCAACGCTGCATAATTCGTCGAAGACATTTATACCACTGGCAAGCGAAGTGGACTATTTGTCCACCTATCTTTCGCTGGAAAAATTGCGGTTTAAGGAAAAATTGGAATATATTATCGATGTGGTCCCTGCCATCGACAGGGAAAGGCTTGTCATCCCGCCGATGATCATTCAGCCTTTCGTGGAGAACAGCATGCGGCATGGGCTTCGGCATAAGACCAACGGCGGGGGCATCATTCATATTTCATTCGGGATCTCCGATAACAGGTTGCGCGTTATCGTCGAAGACAATGGGATCGGGCGGAAAAAGGCCGCCGGGTTCAAGACGGGCGAACATATCGAATATCAATCGAAAGGGATGTCGCTTACGGCCGACCGGGTCCGGGCGATGAACGCCAAATACAGCGAAAGCATTCATATCGACGTCGTCGATCTGGAAGACACCGAAGGCCGGCCTTCGGGCACACGGGTGACATTGCGATTCCCTATTTTTCACCAAATCGTGGAAAACGAAATCTTATGATCAGAACAGTCCTGGTGGATGACGAAGAGGACAGCGTAAAGGTCTTACGGCGGCTGCTGGAAACCTATTGTCCCGATATTTCTATTGTCGGCCAGGCCGAAGAGGTGGAGACGGCATTCGACCTGATCCGATCGGCCAATCCGGACCTGGTCTTCCTGGATATCGAGATGATCCAGGGGAATGCCTTCGATCTTCTGAACAGATTGCAGCCCCTCACATTCCAGGTGATCTTTGTAACGGCATTCGACAATTATGCCGTCCGTGCGTTCAGGTTCAGCGCCGTCGATTACCTGCTGAAACCGGTAGATGCCGACGAATTGCTCAGCGCGGTCGGAAAAGTCGTCCGGCAGTCGCAGGAAAAGATCGATCTGGGCCAGCTAAAGACATTGTTGGAGAATGTCGGCAATATTCATATTACCCGTCAGATGGCCGTCCCCACCATGACCGGATTGACCTTCGTTTCGGTCAGCGATATCGTCCGATTTGAAGCCAACGGACATTACACCGCTATCTGCCTCGATAATGGCGAATCGGTGCTCTCTACGAGGAATATAAAAGAATATGAAATGTTGTTGCCGGATACTTTCTTTTACCGGATACATCATTCTCATTTGATCAATCTTCAAAAGATACGCGAATACCAGAAGGGAAGGGGAGGGATGGTCATCATGAATGACGGAATGGTCATTGAAGTGGCCAATCGCCGCCGCGAGGATTTTCTCAATCACCTGTTGAAGTAATCAAAAAGCCTATTTTTGGGCGGAAAAGCTTGTCATGGATCAACAAACCAGTTTCAGGTTCGGATCGGATAAACTCGGTATCGGTACGGCAATAGGTCTGGGAGAAGGTTCGATAAAGGGCGTCCTGTCACCGGAAGCGGTAGAAAAAATAAACGCCAGCGCGCATTTAGTATCCGATATCGTCAGTCACCAATCCACCGTATATGGTGTGAACACCGGATTCGGTATCCTGGCCAATACCCGGATATCCGAAAGCGATACGCAAGTGCTGCAGCATAAGATCCTTCAGAGCCACAGCGTCGGCGTCGGTGATCCGGTCCCTTCCGAGATCGCCCGGCTGATGCTGGTCACGAAGGTACAGTCCCTCGCTCAGGGCTATTCCGGCGTGCCGTGCACGACGCTGGAACGCATATTGTGGCATTTGCAGGAAGATGTCATACCCATTGTCCCCGAAAAAGGTTCTGTTGGCGCATCGGGCGATCTTGCTCCCCTGGCTCATCTCTTTCTTCCCCTGATCGGCCTGGGTGAAGTTTATTATAAAGGGAAGAAGAGCCCTGCAAAGACGATACTGGACCAAAACGGATTATCGCCGCTGCAGCTGGGACCCAAGGAAGGACTGGCCCTGATCAACGGCACCCAGTTCATTCTTGCCTATGCGCTGAAAGGCGTTCAGCGGTTACATTATTGCCTGGAGGCTGCCGATATCATCGGCGCGATGAGCCTGGAGGCGCTCACGGGTACCAAGGCGCCATTCGACGAACGGTTGCACCGGTTGCGGCCCTATGCCGGTAATATGCTCGTGGCGCAGCGGCTGCGTCATCTGCTCCATCATAGCGAGATCATGCAAAGCCATGTGGATTGCGGAAGGGTGCAGGACCCCTATTCGTTGCGCTGCATGCCGCAGGTGCACGGCGCATCACGGAATGCCTGGCTTCATCTCCGGCAATTGACGGAAATCGAGTTGAATGCCGTCACGGATAACCCGATCATACTGGGCGAAAGGGATACGATCAGCGGCGGAAATTTCCACGGACAACCCATGGCGGTCCCGCTGGACTATGCGTGTGTCGCGGCGGCCGAGATCGGGAATATCTCCGACCGGCGGTGCTATTTATTGCTCGAAGGGAAATGGGGATTACCGATGCTGCTCATGCGGAACGTGGGGCTCAACAGCGGATTCATGATCCCCCAGTACACGACTGCCGCCCTTGTCACGGAAAATAAAACGCTTTGTTTTCCCGCCAGCGCCGACAGCATTCCGACCTCGCTTGGTCAGGAGGATCATGTCAGCATGGGCAGCATCAGCGGCAGGAAATTGGGACAGGTGCTGGACAACCTGGAATACATCCTGGCGATCGAACTGATGAGCGCATGCCAGGCGATCGAATTCCGCCGGCCGCTAAAGAGCAGCGGTATACTGGAGGCGGCGCATGAATATGTGCGGAATTTTGTGGGATTTGCCAGCGAAGACCGCATCTTTGCAGAAGATATCCGGCAACTGCACCGCATCATTCACGATTTTTCCTTTGTCCGGCACTGCAATGATTTTGCACGTGAAAAAGGTATCGATTGGAGTGCGGGTTTCGAAGCCGATTTCAGCATTTAACCTTTCAATCTTATGAGTACGGTTTCTTATCAACGTTATGATCCGGTGAAGTACAAGACCCCTACGGGAACGAAACTGACCTGTAAAGGCTGGATACAGGAGGCGGCGCTCCGGATGCTCCTTAATAACCTGAATCCCGAAGTGGCCGAACGTCCCGACGAATTGATCGTCTATGGTGGCCGCGGCAAGGCTGCCCGCAATTTCGAAAGCCTGGATCTGATCATCCGGGCGCTGAAAGACCTGGGTGATGATGAAACGCTGTTGATCCAGAGCGGCAAACCGGTCGGTATCCTGCGCACGCACCGCGACGCTCCCCGCATCCTGCTATCCAATTCCCAACTGGTACCTAAATGGGCGGACTGGGAACATTTCGACGAGCTGGAGAAAAAGGGACTCATGATGTACGGGCAGATGACGGCTGGGTCCTGGATCTATATCGGATCGCAGGGCATCGTGCAGGGAACGTATGAAACATACGCCGCCGCAGCGGCCAGGCATTTTTCCGGAAGTCTTCGCGGTAGGTTGAACGTCACGGCAGGTCTCGGCGGCATGGGCGGGGCGCAGCCGCTGGCGATCACGATGAATGAAGGCGTCGCGCTGATCGCGGAAGTGGAAGAATGGCGTATCGACAAACGCATTGAAACGAGATACCTGGATAAGAAAATGGGCGACATCGATGAGGCTATCGATGCTGCAATAGCGGCGCGCGGCAAGGGTGAGGCGCTTTCCATAGGTGTACATTGCAATGCCGTGCACTTGCTGGAGCGTTTGATCCAACGCAACTGTATACCCGATACGCTCACGGACCAGACCTCCGCGCATGATCCGCTGATCGGTTACTGGCCGCATGAGCTGAGCCATGACCAGGCGGTCGTGTTGCGCAGGGATAACCCGCAGCAATATATCGATTATGCCTATCGCAGCATGCGTCGCCATGTGGAATGCATGCTCGAGCTGCAAAGCCGTGGCGCCGTTACGTTCGACTATGGCAACAATCTGCGGGCAAGGGCGAAGGAAAAGGGTTTGGAAAATGCATTCGGTTTCCCAGGTTTCGTTCCGGCTTATATCCGACCCCTGTTTTGTGAAGGGAAAGGTCCCTTCCGGTGGGCGGCACTCAGCGGAGATCCTGCCGACATCGCAGTGACGGATCAGGCGATCAGTTCGCTGTTCCCGGGAAACAGTTCGCTGCAGCGCTGGCTGCGGCTTGCAAGGGAGAGGATCGCGTTCCAGGGACTGCCTGCCCGCATTTGCTGGCTGGGTCAGGGAGAAAGGGAAAAGGCGGGGTTGGCCTTCAATGAGTTGGTTCGGACCGGGGCAGTAAAGGCCCCGATCGTCATCGGCCGCGACCATCTGGACACCGGTTCCGTAGCCTCACCCAACCGCGAGACGGAATCCATGCTGGACGGCAGCGATGCAGTCGCCGACTGGCCGATCCTCAATGCGCTGGTCAATACGGCCGGTGGGGCCAGCTGGGTCAGCCTGCATCATGGCGGCGGAGTAGGGATGGGGTATAGTATTCATGCGGGCATGGTCATCGTGGCGGACGGGACACCGGAAGCCGCGGTCCGCCTAGGCCGCGTATTGCGCAATGACCCCGGTTTGGGTGTTATCCGCCATGCCGACGCCGGGTATGACACCGCTAAAGCGGTTGCGCAAAGGAATGACCTGGATATATACAAGCGTCTGAGGCAATAAATGACATTAAATTCGAATTAAAAGCAGGGTCTTGAAACCGGGGGACCAATAAGTTTTCCTCTGACACGTTTGTAGTCCAAATCGGCGCGCCTGTTGTCTATTCGGCGCGCCGGTTATCTATATGACGCGCCGAAGAATTGTCAGTATCGGATCACCCAAAAATTAAGCACCCCATGATTTACAAACGCCTTCTATCCGCAATGGCCATTTTGGGCACACTCGGGATCATCCTTCCGGTGGCCTGTTCCAAAAAAAATAACCCGAGCACAGCCGACGTGACGACCGGCCTGGTACTATATCTGCCTTTCAACGGCAATTTTAACGATGCCAGCAGTTTCCACAACACGGTAACCCCATTGAACGGCGCGTCCCTTGGCGCTGACATGCATGGTACCGCGAACAGCGCATTCCATTCCACGGGCGCCGGGACCGTGTTACAGGTGACCAACAACGGCAGCTATGCCGTAGACACGGCCTTTTCGGTTTCGTTCAATTTCCAGATCGACACCAATTCCGTGTTTTATGGAGGATACAATTACAGCGGGATGATGATCTTCGCGAGCATCATCGATTTCAACACCGGGTATGGACCGACTTTCAACTGTGGTCTTACCGTACCTAACGCGCCGATGAATTTCACGTTCGGGATCAATGGCGATACCAACACCTGCTCTTCGTATGGCACGCCTAATCCCAAGAACGTCATTACTTCCAGTTTTATTCCGCAACTTCATACCTGGTACAACGCTATCTGTGTTTATGAAAAGGGAACCACCTCGGTTTATATAAATGGTAACCTGGTGGGTCAGGCGACAGGGGGTGACGCTTCGGCCCTGTTCTGCCCCCATGCCACCTTTATCGTGGGCGGCTGGTGGAATGGCACTTCCGGCGGCGCCTCCACCATGGAAAATCTGAGGGGTTCGATGGATGAGCTACGGTTCTATAACCGCGTTCTGAAAGCCGACCAGATCGCTTACCTGGCAAAAGGTTTCCAGTGATATATCTTGCCAAGGGTTTCGCGTGATACACGCGGCTCCTTTGAGATAATCCAAATAACTTTGAACCCCGATGGGGTTCTTTTTTTGCCGGTTACCTCGGCCCGGCACAACCTATTCCTGGCCTTATTGTTGAGTAAGGAGGGCATGGGACGTTTGATCATCATATCCAACCGGCTTCCTTTCTCGCTCGATAAGGAGGGCGATAAGGTGAGTATTCGCCAAAGTTCGGGCGGCCTGGTTTCAGCCATTAAAAGCTATTTCGAGAATACGGCCGCTCAAAAGGGGGAAATAACTGAAAAAATGTGGATGGGTGTGGCGGATTTTCCCCAGGAGGATTGGGACCAGGCCGCGGCTTCCCATGCGGCCGAACAAGACTTCGGGATCTTGCCCGTATTTGTGGATAAAGACTTGTATCACAATTACTACAACGGCTTTTCCAACTCCGTTCTCTGGCCCCTTTTTCACTATTTTACTTCGCTGGCGGATTACCAGAATGAGTACTTCGACGCGTATGTCAAGGTCAACCAGCAGTTTGCCGAAACGCTCCTGCCGCAGCTGCGGCAGGATGACCAGGTCTGGATCCACGACTATCAGCTGATGATCCTGCCGCACTTATTGCGGTCGAAGAGACCCGAAGCCACTATCGGTTTCTTCCTGCATATCCCATTCCCTTCTTACGAGATCTTCCGGCTGATGCCTACCGAATGGAAAAAAACCTTACTACATGGTGTTATGGGGGCAGACCTGATCGGTTTTCACACCTACGACTATGTGCAGCATTTCCTTCAGTCGGTGAGAATGCTGATGGGATCCGAGAACCATTTTCATACCCTGCAATACATGAACAGGCTGATCCGGATCGATCTGTTCCCTATCGGCATAGATTACAATAAATTCCATGATGCGGGTGGCGACCCTGAAGTGGAAGAATACCGGAATAAATTACGCGCCAGCCTGGAAGATAAGAAGATCATTTTTTCCGTAGACCGGCTCGATTATACCAAGGGTGTGATGCAGCGGCTCAACGGCTTCGAATATTTTCTCGAGCGCTATCCGGAATGGCGGGAGAAGATGGTTTTTATCCTGAATATCGTTCCATCCCGGGATACGATACCGGCATACAACGAGCGAAAAAAACAGATCGAGGAGAAGGTGGGGACGATCAACGGCCGTTTTTCCACCATCGGCTGGCAGCCATTCATCTACCGGTACAACCATCTTTCCTTTCCGGAGCTGATCGCGCTGTACCAGGCCGCGGATGTGGCGCTGATCACCCCATTGCGCGACGGGATGAACCTTGTCGCCAAGGAATATGTGGCCGCCAGCCTGGGCCGCGGCGTGCTGATCCTGAGCGAGCTGGCGGGCGCCGCCGCAGAGTTGAGCGAGGCCATCCTGGTCAATCCCACCGATATCACCGATGTCGCCTCCTCGATCACGCGCGCCCTGGCAATGCCGCTGTACGAGCAACGAAACCGCATCTCGCTGATGCAGCGGAGGCTGCAGGAATACGACGTGTTCAAATGGGTCAACGATTTCATGGACCAGTTGGTGCAGGTGAAACAGGAACAGCGGAAACAGGCTGTCAAGCTGCTCGATGATAAAACGATCTCGAGTGTGCGCCGGCATTACCAACGGGCGAAAAACCGCTGCCTGCTGCTCGATTATGACGGAACGCTCGTGCCTTTTACCCGTCTTCCATCCGAGGCGGCGCCGGATAATGCAGTACGGGACCTGTTGACGCGTCTTTCGGCGGACGCCCGGAACCACGTCGTGGTTATCAGCGGCCGGGACCTGTCTTCGCTGGACCGGTGGCTGGGCGAGCTGCCGATCACGCTGGTGGCCGAACATGGCGCCAGCTTCAAAATGCGCAATTCCACCTGGCAGCAAATGGTATCGGTCTCCGATCTTTGGAAAGACGAGATCCGGCGTATCATGCAGCTGTTCGTCCTGCGTTGCGCCGGCTCTTTTATCGAAGAGAAGACCAATACGATCGCATGGCATTATCGCAACACGCAGGCGGGGCTCGGTTTCTCCCGGTCGCGCGAACTGCTCAACACGTTGTCCCAGCTGACACAGAACACCACCCTGCAGGTGATCGACGGCAACAAGGTCGTCGAGGTGCGCATCGCGGGTTTCGACAAGGGCGCTACCGCCCTGAGGATCGTAGGCGAGATGGACCCGGATTTCGCCCTTTGCATCGGCGACGATACTACCGACGAGGATATGTTCAAGGCCCTCGATGGAGAAGCGTACACGATAAAGGTCAATAATGGCGCCACGGCAGCGCAATATACCATCCTGTCACAGCAAGAAGTGCTGCCGCTGTTGAACACGATCACGCAAAGCGCACCGACCGGTTCGCCGGCCGAAGGCCATATCTTAGACGAATATGCCGGTTCATAAATACGACATGGGTGTCATCGGGAATTGCTCGTACCTGGCGTACATCGATACCAGGGCGGACGTCAAATGGCTGTGTCTGCCCCGTTTCGACAGCAGCTTTCTTTTCGGGAGCCTGCTCGATGAAGACAACGGCGGCCACTTCTATATCCGCCCCACGGCCGACAATTGCAGTTCCCGTCAATTCTATATCCCCAACTCCAACGTGCTTTGCACGGAATTCACTTGCCCGGACGGCCGATTCGTGGTGACCGACTGCGCCCCGCGGATGCGTATCTACGAGCGGCAATTTCGGCCGTTGATGATCGTTAGAAGGATACAGCTCCTGGAAGGGAGCCCGGCGGTCACCATCCGTTGTGAACCGAGAGGGGATTATGGCAGGCTGGCGCCCGAATCGGTCATCGCCAGCAACCATATCCGGTATCTGAACCTGGACCAGCAGGTGCGGTTGACGACCGATGTTCCACTGACCTATATCCAGAAAGAGAAATCCTTTATCCTCGACCAGGACCGGTATCTCGTGCTTACCTATGGCGAGCCGTTGGAAGCGCCGCTGAAAGAGACCGCCGAGGAGTTCATCCGGAAAACGGTGGAAGACTGGCAGTCCTGGATCAAGAGCTCCTATCTGCCGGATATTTACCAGGACGAGATCATCCGGTCGGCGCTGGTGCTCAAGCTGCATCAGTACGAGGATACGGGCGGTATCATCGCGTCCGGTTCGACCAGCCTGCCGGAATTCCATGACAGCACCCGCAACTGGGACTATCGTTACTGCTGGTTCCGCGACGCCCACTATACCCTCCGCGCCTTTAACCAGATCGGACATTTCGAAGAGCTGGAGAAATATTTCGATTTCATTTACAACATCCTTCATCACGCCACGGATTCCCTGCAACCCCTCTATTCGGTGTCCGGCGATCAGAAGTTATTCGAGGTCACCCTCGACCTCCCGGGTTATCTGGGCAACAAACCGGTGCGCATCGGGAATAAGGCTTACATCCAGTCGCAACATGACGTTTATGGGCAGGTGCTGGTGAGCCTGCTGCCCTTGTATTCGGACAAACGTCTCCTCTTCCGCAAGAAAAGCAGCTATCGCAGGATCGTACCCTGGTTGCTTGCGCAGATCGAGCGAACCCTGGAAATCCCGGACTCGGGCTTGTGGGAATTCCGCAACGCCGCGCAGGTGCATACCTATACGTTGCTGTTCCATTGGGCGGGCGCCAAGGCGGCTTATAAGATCGGGCAACTTTTCGGCGATCCCGAGCTGATGCGAAAAGCCCTCCGTCTGTCGGAGGCGGCCGACCGGATGATCGCCAAAACTTATGACCCCGACCGGAGGCTGTATACCCAGGCCATCGGCACCGCTAACCTCGATGCGAGCACGCTGTCCATGATCACGATGGACTATCTCGATCACCGGGGCGAGAAAGCGAAGGACCATATTGCCGCGCTCGAAAAGGAGCTGCTGACCCCGAAGGGACTTTTTTACCGTTACAAGCACTATGACGATTTCGGGTTCCCCGAAAGCACTTTTCTCGTTTGCGCCTTCTGGTATGTCGATGCGCTGGCCTGTGTCGGCCGTGTCGACGACGCCATCCGGCATCTCGACCAGCTGCTGGCGTTTGCCAACCACCTGGGCATCTTCAGCGAGGACGCCATCGATGACGGATCGCAATGGGGAAATTTCCCGCAGACCTATTCGCATGTCGGCCTGATCAATGCCGCCTGCCGCATCTCACGCAAACTGGACAAGGCCGATTTTTTGTAAGGTGCCCTGGATCGTCCGTCACCTGTCCCGTCGGTTTTTCCGGCAAGCGGGAATACAGTATCTTACGGCATGTCCTCCTGTCTCCTTTACAATATCCGTCAATTGGTGAATACCCGCCCGGGCAGCCATTTGCTCAGGGGCGGCGAGATGGCCCGATTGCCCGTTACCGACGACGCCTGGCTGCACATCGAAGGGGAGCATATCGCGGCGTCCGGACCCATGTCGGCGCTGCCGCGGGAGCTGTCGGCGATGCGGAACAGTCCTTCGGGCGTGGATGCTACCGGTCGATTGGTGCTTCCCGCCTGGTGCGACAGCCATACCCACCTTGTCTTTGCCGGTAGCCGGGAATCGGAATTCGTGGACAAGATAAAAGGGCTCAGCTATGCGGAGATCGCCGCCAGGGGAGGGGGGATACTTAACTCGGCCCGGCTGCTGGCCGACACTCCGGAAGAGGTGTTATTCGCGGAGGCATGGCGGCGGCTCGAGGAGATCGCCGGGATGGGAACGGGCGCCGTTGAGATCAAGAGCGGCTATGGACTGACGGTGGGGGCGGAATTGAAAATGCTGCGTGTTATCAAACGGCTCAAAGAACGGTCATCACTCTCCATCAAAACCAGTTTCCTGGGAGCGCATACCTATCCTCCGGAATATAAGGACGATCACCAGGGCTATATCGACCTGATCATCGGGGAAATGCTGCCGGTCATCGCCCGGGACGGCCTGGCGGACTATATCGATGTTTTCTGCGAACAGGATTTTTTCGACCCGGCGGAAACGGAGGTCATTTGCAGGGCGGGATTGCAATACGGGTTGCGTCCGAAGATACATGCCAATCAGCTGCATTGCTCCGGCGGAGTGCAGGTCGGGGTTAAACTGGGGGCGCTTTCCGTCGATCACCTGGAAGCGATGGATGCCCCCGCAATAGCCGCGCTGGCAGGGTCGGAAACGATCGGGACCCTGCTGCCTTCAGCCGCTTTTTTTCTCCGGATGCCGTATCAGCCTGCACGCGCGCTGATCGATGCGGGTTGCGCCATCGCGCTGGCATCGGACTATAATCCCGGCTCGTCACCCAGCGGCAACATGAACCTGGTCGTATCGATCGGCTGTATCCAGTTGCGGTTATTGCCCGGTGAGGCGATCAACGCAGCCACTCTCAATGGTGCCTATGCGATGTCGTTAGGAGACAGGCTGGGAAGCATTACGCCCGGCAAATGGGCAAATCTCATCGTCACGCGGCCAGTCCCTTCGCTGGCCTATCTTCCCTATGCTTTCGGCAGCAACCTGGTCGACCGGGTGATGATTCGCGGAGAATTCATACAATAAGGGGTCGACTCATTTATTTTTTGTCGAGGGTATAGCTGCAAAGCAGGAAAAGGCCGATGGCGACAAAGATCAGCACATCGCCGCTGATGGACATGTATTCCGGATGAAGGCTGTTACTGGTGGGAATGTCGAGGACTTCCCCCATTTTCTTTTCATATACCCCGAGGAAGAAGAATGATGCTATAATGGCGTATAAGGTGAGCTTGGATTTTAGCATGGACGTCTATTCGGACGCAAAATTAGTTAATTTGGGCGCGGAAACGTAAACCAACGATCGCATTTAATAAATAATTAAAGAATTACATGGATTCTCTTATCGAATGCGTCCCCAATTTCAGCGAAGGACGCAGACCCGAGATCATCAGGCAGATTACGGACGTCATCGAAGCGGTCCCCGGCGTACGGCTATTGAATGTCGACCCGGGCAAGGCGACGAACCGCACGGTGGTGACCTTTGTAGGGTCTCCGGCCGCTGTTGTGGAAGCCGCCTTTCAGGCCATCAAAAAGGCCGGGGAGGTGATCGACATGCGGGAACACAAAGGCGAGCATCCGCGCATGGGCGCCACGGATGTCTGTCCCCTGATACCCGTCGCGGGCATCACGATGGAAGAGACTGCCGAGTGGGCACGCCGGCTGGCAATGCGGGCTGGAACCGAGCTGCAACTGCCTGTCTATCTTTATGAGGCCGCCCAGGCAGACAAGAACCGAAGCAATCTTTCGGTCATCCGTTCGGGTGAGTACGAAGGTTTCTTCAAGAAGATACGGCTGCCCGAATGGCGGCCGGATTACGGACCCGATGAATTCGATGCGCGTCGCGGCGGAACGGTCATCGGGGCGCGGGATTTCCTGGTTGCTTACAATGTGAATCTCAATACGACGTCGACCCGTCGCGCCAACGCCATTGCTTTCGATGTCCGTGAGGCGGGTCGTACCCTTCCCGACGGCGGGCAGCAACCCGGAACGCTGAAGGCGGTGAAGGCTATAGGCTGGTACATCGAAGAGTACGGCATAGCGCAGATCTCCATGAACCTGACGAATATTCGCGTCACGCCCGTACACGTGGCTTTTGACGAAGTATGCCGCGCGGCAGCCGCGCGAGGCATCCGTGTTACGGGAAGCGAGCTGGTGGGGCTGATCCCGCTGCAGGCGATGCTTGATGCCGGAAGGTATTTTTTGGAAAAACAGCAACGCAGCACCGGCGTATCCGATAAAGAGCTGATCCGCATCGCCATCCTGTCGATGGGTCTCGACGACGTGACGCCGTTCGTACCCGAAGAACGGATCATCGAATACCTGTTGCGCGACGCCGCGGGCGAGCGGCTGGTTAAAATGGCGCTGCGCGATTTTGCCGATGAAACGGCCAGTGAAAGCCCGGCCCCGGGCGGAGGATCGATCGCAGCCTATGTCGGGTCTTTGGGGGCTGCCCTGGGGACCATGGTAGCCAATCTTTCCTCGCATAAAAAAGGATGGGACGACCGCTGGGCCGAATTCAGCGCATGGGCGCAAAAGGGACAGGGATACAAGGACGGGCTGCTTCACCTGGTCGATGCCGATACTCATGCCTTCAATGCGATCATGGCTGCGTTCGGGCTTCCCAAGGGTACGCCCGAAGAAAAGGCTTCCCGCCATCGGGCTATCCAGGAGGCTACGAAGACGGCCATCGAGGTACCTTTCAGCGTGATGGAAGTGGCGTCGTCGTCTTTGGAGGTGATCAGGGCCATGGCCCTTGAGGGTAACCCCAATTCCGTTTCCGATGCGGGGGTCGGTGCGCTTTGCGTCCGAGCCGCTGTAATGGGCGCATTCCTGAATGTGAAGATCAACGCCGCGGGATATGAGGACAGGGAATTTGTCGCCGATGTGATCGCCAAAGCCAGCGCCATCGCGGAAAATACCACGCGGGCCGAGCAGGAGATCCTTAAGATCGTGAATGCCAGAATTGGGGCATGAGCTGCCGGGTTTGATGACGTGCTGCGGCTGCGGTTAAAAGGGGATCCCGATATTCACGTACCCGATGACACGGCGCGACTGGTCGCTGTACATGGCGCTCAGCTCCAACGGACCCAGCGCAAAACGATAGGTGAAGGTCAGCGCATAGCCCGAAAGGAAATCGGGCGTCGTGAAGAAATTGCTTTGATCGATGAAGTTGTTGAACAGGATATTGGCCCTGCCCGTCAGCATGACGTTGTTGAACAGCTGATACCGCAACGCGAGCATCCCCTCCGCCACGCTCGCGGAGTAAAATGTGCCTTCCCGGAGACCGGCGAAAACCACCTGGTTGTGAAATTGATCCGTCAACCCGCCGATGGAGAATTCGTTCATGATGTTGTTGTGATAGTGCAGGTTTAGGCCGCCCTGCAGATGGACCTGCACCGTATAGCGTTCGGTCACGGGTATGTATTGATCGTAGCTGGCCAGGAAACGCTGATAGGGCGCGGAGGAGAAACTGGTGTCGTTGCGGGTGACGGTAGACGCGAAATACTGCACATGCGGATTCTGCTCGAACACATGGTCGGCCTCGATATCGAACCGGAAGCCGCGCCGGGGATAGAATGGACGGTCCAGCGTATTGCTCCGGATGAAAAAATAGCTGGTCAGGAAATTATTATTCCCCTGGAATTCGAGGCTCGAGGTGAGGGAGGGGTTGTTGTCGATGTATTCCCAGCGGCTGCCCGCGCCGATGGTCAGGTCACGGTTTGTCGAATAACCGAAATGGCCGTCAATCCTGAGGTAGCTTTGATCGTATAGCCCCGCTTCATGGAATTTGTCGTTATACGTGGTGATCCTGAACTGGTCGAACTGCGGCCCGAAGGTGAACGAGAAATTGGCCCGCCGGCTGAAGTATTGCAGGTGTTCGGCCCTAACCCGGAAATTCTCACCGATATTGATCGTGGCCAGGCTGCGCGACGTGGGGGTAAAGAAATTGCGGCTCGTCAGGTTGAGGATGGCGCTGATGCCGCTGAACTGGTTGTAGTTGAGGCCGAGCTTGGCGAAGGTTAGCGGGGTCTCCTGGACATCGAATGTGATATGGCTGCTGCTGTCGGGCAACTGGGTCAGCGAATAGGTGATCCGGTTATAATACCGGGTCCCGAACGCACGGCGGACCATTTTGGAAAGATTGCCGGCGGTATAGGAATGGCCGTTCTCGAGGTTCATACTTTGGATGAAGAAACCCTCGCTGGTATGCTTCAGACCCTTCACTTCATAGGAAGAGACTTTGATGGAATTGACCGTCGGCAGCCTGTTCTCTGCGATGGGTTGCGGACCATAGAGGGCGTCCAGCGAATCCGCCAGCCGTTTGAGCCGGGGATAGAGCCGTCGGCCTTCCGCCACACCCGAGTCGATGATCTGGCTGGCTTCGCCGAAGGTCCCCATATTGTATTTATCCAGCGGTTGATAAACATAGATCGTACACAGCGGGATCTGGGTCCTTGTGTCCGCCGCTTCGCGGAAGAACGCTACCTGCATCAACACCTGCAGCGGGTTGGTCACCTCTTCCGGGCTGCGAAGAGGACCGGCGACATTGTCGCCTATGACGATATCGGCTCCCATCTTCCGGACATCGCTGGCGGGGAAATTTCGTACTACGCCCCCATCCACCAACTTATGACCCGCGTATTCCACGGCGGTGAAGATGGAAGGAATGGCCATGCTCGACCGGACGGCAGAAACGATATCGCCGGAATCCAGCACCACGGCTTCGCCGGTCGAAATATCGGTAGCGACGCAACGGAAGGGAATGGAAAATTTGGAGAAATCCTTGATATTGTAGACGGGCCGGAACAGCTCGGAAAACTTCATCCACAGTTCCTCTCCCTCGATGACGCCGGTGGATAAACGGAACCAGTGGTTCACCCAGGGAAGTTCGATGATATACCTGCCATATTCATCCTTCTCGTCCATGATCATGCTTCGCATCGAGGACTGGTTGGAGAGCAGGAGGTCCCAGTCGATGCTCCGGGCTATCTTTTCGATGGAATCGGCCGAATAGCCGACCGCATAGAGTCCCCCGATGATACTGCCCATGCTGGTACCCGTGATATAATCTATCTTGAGACCGGCGGAGTCGATGGCCTTGAGGATGCCGATATGCGCCAGCCCTTTTGCGCCCCCGCCGCTGAGCACCAGACCTATCTTCGGTCTCGCGCCCCGGGATCCCGGCCTGACGCTATCCTGAGCCGTTAGCCGGCCGGCGGCAAGCAGCAGCAATATACAGAAGGAGAGCAGGGGTGGCCGGATGGAACCTCGCAGGATAAAATATGGGGTGCTCGGTTTCAAAGCGTCTTTTCCAGTTCCATGATCTTTTCGAAAACCTGTTCATATTGGCGGTTCGTCTTGTCCAGTTCGTCGCTTGTCTTTTTATAATCGCTTTCCGCTTTTATGAACTTGTTCTTATCCGAATACGTTGCCGGATCGGCCAGGGATGCTTCCAGCGCATCTTTTTGCCGGGTCAGGGTGGCGATCTTTTGTTCCAGATCCTGGAAGACGCGCTGCTGTTTTTGCAGCTCTTTTTTGGCTTCCCTGGTGACGGGGGCCTCTGACAGGGTCGGTTTGCCGGCGGGAGGAGGGGGCGATGGCGCCGCCGGGACGGGCGCCGCAACCTGTAATTTCGCGGCCGCATTGCGTTCTTTCCAATCTACCCATTCTTCATAGCTGCCTTTGAACTCGCGTACCTTGTGGTCGTCGATCTCCCAGATCTTGTTGGCGGTCCTGGAAATGAAATAACGGTCATGGCTGACCAGCAGATAGCTGCCTTCGTATTTATTCAGGGCTTCGATGAGCAGGTCGCACGAATGCATGTCGAGGTGGTTGGTGGGCTCGTCCAGCAGCAGGAAATTCGCTTTGCTGACGATCGTTTTGGCAAGGGCTACGCGCGCCTTCTCGCCGCCGCTGAGCACCCGTATCCTCTTTTCGACATCGTCGCCGCTGAAAAGAAAACATCCAAGCAGCACGCGCAGTTCGAGGTCGGTCTTCTGGCTTCCGCAGAGCTGCATTTCTTCCAGCACGGTATTGTTGACATCCAGCGATTCCAACTGGTGCTGGGCATAGAAGCTTTCTTCGACATTATGCCCCCATACCCGTTCGCCATCGAAGGGTTCGGTGCCGGCGATCATGCGCAGCACCGTGGACTTACCTTTTCCGTTGGCGCCGATGAGCGCGATCTTGTCGCCGCGGTCGATCTCCGCCGAAGCATTTTCCACGATGGTGATGGGGCCGAATCGTTTGGTGGCGCCTTTCAGCGTGGCAAGCACGCGCCCCGGCGTTTTGTCCACCCGGAAATTGATCTTGATATTGGGACGTTCGATCTCCACGTCTTCGATACGTTCGATCTTCTCCAGCCGCTTCATCGCGCTTTGAGCCGCCGCCGCCTTGGTGGCCTTCGCGCGAAATCTTTCGATAAACCGTTCCTGCTGGCGGATATATTCCTGCTGATTCTCATATGCGCGTTGCTGCAGCTCTATGCGCATCGCTTTCTCCGTTTCATAAAAGCTGTAGTTGCCGTTATATATATGCAGCTCTTTCTGGTAGAGCTCCACGATCTTCGTAACCATCCGGTTCAGGAAATATTTGTCATGGCTGACGATGATGACCGATCCCTGGTAATGCTGCAGGTACTTTTCCAGCCACTCGATGGAAGGGAGGTCCATGTGGTTGGTTGGCTCGTCGAGGAGCAGCAGGTCCGGTTGCTGGAGGATCATTTTTGCGAGCAGGACGCGCATCCTCCAACCCCCGCTGAACTCCCTGAACGGCCGGCCCAGATCGGAGTTTGAAAAACCGAGACCCTGGAGGATCTCTTCGGTCCGGTGATGGATGGTATAGCCGTCGAGCGTATCCATTTCGTGCAACGCATCGGTATACCGGATGAGGAGGTCGTTGTTCTCGTGGTCCTGTTCCAGCTGTTTACCAAGGTCTTCGATCTCTTTTTCCAGCTGCAGCACCCGTTCGAAGGCCGTCATGGCTACCTGTAGGATGGAGCCGTTGGTGTCGAAGCTAAGGAGGTCCTGGTGCAGATAGCCGATAGTCGTACTGCGGCTGCGCTCTACGGTACCTTCGGACGGTGAGTATTCGCCCGCAAACAGTTTCAATAAAGTGGATTTTCCCGTTCCGTTATAGCCGATGAGGCCGATTCGTTCATTGGGTTGGATATGCCAGGTGGCGTCTTTTACGATGACCCGGGCCCCGAATTCGAAGGTGACGTTTTGCAGACCTGCTAACATGGGTGCAAATTTAGCCTTCGGTTGCCATTCTCCCAAACCGGCCAAAAGGAGTAGATTTTTATCCTACCTTAGCGGAAATTCTCCCTGATGAAGAAATTCATACTGCTGGTCATCGTGTTCATCGCCGCAGGCTTTCTCGCTTATAAATTACTGTCGGAGAAGCCCGTCCAGCCGGCGCCGCCCAAGGACGAGGCCCTTCGGATCTCGAAGAATCCGGAGACCTTCAATGTCGCTTTCGATTCGCTGCTATCGCAATATTTCGCGGTGCGCGATGCGTTGGTGAATTGGGACACGCTAACGGCGGATCGCGCCGCATACGGGCTCGCGGCAAAGGCCGACAGCCTCCCCATCCGGCAGATAAAAGCGGATACAGGGATCATCCTCACGGCCCGGAGCCTGGCGGCGAGCCTCAGCGGAGACGCGAAAGGTTTTCCCGGCTCTGCGGGCTATGAGGGGAGGCGGCAGACCTTCAATATGCTGACGGATGAGCTGTATAACCTGCTCCGCACCGTGCGGTACGATAAGGAAACGATCTATCACATGCGTTGCCCCATGGCCTTCAAGGACAGCATCGAAGGATTCTGGTTGAGCGACAATGTTCAGATCATGAATCCCTATCTGGGGAACAAGAGTCCCAAATACGGGAGAAAGGAGCTGGGCTGCGGCGAGATCGTGGATTCGATCGATCTGGCGAAGAAGCATTGACCCGGCGGCCGTTCCCTGCGGTTACGGTCTATACACGAATTTTACGGCGGCGCTGTTCGTCAGCGAAGAAGACAGGAAGACCTCGAATTTCCGGTCTCCGGCGGTCACCATCATCAGCGCCGTATTGGGCGGGATATCACCGAGGTTATCAGCGTACATAACGAGTTCGTATTCGGTGCCGGGAAAGGCATTGAAATTGATCGTCAGCGGCCGGTCGGTCAGCATTCTCCGATAGAGCAGGAGTTTATCGTTGATCAGCACCGTCACGGTATCGTGATCTATCTCGGCGTTGTCGTAGAGCTCGATCTTAATCTGCGGGACCTTGACCGTTACGGTCTTGATCACCTCCTTTTCACGGGGCTGCAGATGCAGCGTCGCCTGCAGTCCCGCCAGGGTATCGTTCTGTTCGATGTCGACGGGAAAATCCGAGGAGGTGGCTCTTTTCAGCCGGATCTTGCCGGGAGGGCAGGTCAGTCTTTTTTCCGAATAGAGGCCTTTCCAGTCGCCTGCCAGCTCCTCACCGTCGCCATTTTTCGAATAACTGAGATCATAGGTCTTGATACAGGGAAGACAGTCCGCCGGGATCATTGCCTGGAGCACCTGACTTTCGATGAGCACCAGCCGGTGTGTCTGCGCGTTATAGCGGCCCGTAAAGCTCATCTTGACGAAATGGGTCTTGTCGTAATAGTCATAGGCCCGGCCTGTGATCCGGTCGTTATTGAAGTTGATCTGCAATTCCAGGAAGTAATTAGGATAGCACCCGCCCGGCCCCTGTGACAGGGTCCCTTTCCAGATGCCGTTGAGGTCCTCTGCGTGGAGACAGAGCGAGCGCACCGACAGCAATAACAGGAGCAAGGCTCTCATACAATAGCTATTTGGCATACTGGAATCTCACCACCGCGTTCTTTTGTTCGGTCGTCGTGATCCTGACTTCGTATTCCTTGTCACCGGCCTTTACGATCATGAGGGAAGTATTGGGCGGGATCTCGCCCTCGTTGTCGGCCACCATCACGATCTCGTGGTAGTCGTTATCCTCATCGAGATGCAGGGTTACGGTCAGCGGGCGGTCGGTGAGCATGGCATGATTGATCACCTGCCGGTTATCGAGGTAGACGGAGACTGTGTCGTGATCGATCGCGCCGTCGTCATAGATATTCAGCGTGACTTCATGGGTATGAATGACCAGCGTTTTGACGATCTCGTTTTGCCGGTCCTTCACCACACCCGGCACGATCGTCGGGAATTTTCTTCCGATGCCGGCGCTGCTGTCGTTCGTACGAACGGATGCGGAAGGCACGTTGATCCTGGCCATCGGCACCGTTCGGAGCGGTGCTTCATTCTGGGGATTGGGTTTCGGCCGCTGTGTTTGCGCGGTGGCCGGTTTTTTCGGGGTGGTGGGCGATCTTGTTGTAGACGGATGCGCGCGGGGTCTCCCAACCGGGGGGAGCGTGACGGGCTTTGTCGTGGCCAGCTGTCTCTCGCGATCGACCGAATCCCTGATCTCTTTTTCCCGTTTGGCCACGAAGGGTTCGGTGTAGAAATCGGAAACGGGCACTTTTTTCAGGAATACCGTACCCCGGCCGCAGTTGCTGGAATCGCGCAGGCTCATGCTCACATAACTCCCTTCGAGGAATTCATCGTTTCCCGACTTCGTGTACTGCAGAAAGCAGGTCATCGTGCAGGTGATCCCGAATTCATTGCGTACCTCGAGAACGACGCCTTCCTGCAGCAGCACCTTCCCCGTGCGCGGGTTGATGGTGCCGGCAGCCGCCGCCTTGGCATAGAAGATGGAAGAAAGATAAGAATAGGTGACGCCCTTGAGGCCTTTGCCTTGCTGGGCGATCTGAACTTCGAACCGGTACCGGTCGTCGAGACTGGGGAACCGGCTGGAATCATTGGACATGGACCGCGCCTTCAGGGTGGATGACATGAAGTGGCCTTTCCAGACGCCGGTGATATCCTGCGCCTGCAATGCGCCAGGCGCTATTAACAAAAGAAACCAAAAAAGTCGCCGCATACTCATAAAGCAAATTATACAAATAATCATTCCCATGCCCTACCATTTGTAAAAATCGCGGGGCGAACGGAGATCGCCCGGCCGAAGGCCAGAAATTAGCCGGAGAACGCCGGTACTTTTTAGTGGTACAGGCGTTCGGGACTCGTGCGAGTTTGTTAAATTTGCGTCCTTATGATCAAGATCACGTTTCCGGATGGAGCCGTCAGAGAATATGAGAGCGGTATCTCGGCTATGGAGATAGCCCGAACCATCAGCGAAGGATTGGCCCGAAAAGTATTGGCAGCGAATGTGAACGGACAGGTATGGGATGCCACGCGACCCATTACGGCCGATGCCACGCTGAAACTGCTGACCTGGACGGATGAGGACGGGAAATCCACGTTCTGGCATTCCTCTGCGCATTTGCTGGCGGAAGCGGTGGAGGCGACCTATCCCGGCGTCAAGTTCTGGGTCGGCCCCCCGGTCGACAACGGCTTTTATTATGACATGGACCTGGGAGGCCGGCAGGTCACCGAGGACGATCTGAGGAAGCTGGAAGTAAAGATGTCCGAACTGGCCAAACAGAACGAAACCTTTCGCAGGCAGGAGATCAGCAAGGCGGAAGCCATTCGCTATTTCGAAAAAAAGGGCGACGAATACAAGCTCGACTTGCTCGAGAACCTGCAGGACGGGAATATCACGTTCTATACCCAGGGCAACTTCACCGATCTTTGCCGTGGGCCGCATATCCCGCATACCGGGTTCATCAAGGCGATCCGGCTGACGAATATTGCCGGCGCGTATTGGAAGGGTGACGAAAAGAACAAACAGCTGACCCGTATCTACGGCGTCACATTCCCATCGCAAAAAGAGCTGGACGAGTACCTTCAGTTCCTGGAAGAGGCCAGGAAGCGGGATCATCGCAAGCTGGGTAAAGAACTGGGTATTTTCACCTTCGATGAGCAGGTGGGGCCGGGGCTTCCCCTTTGGATGCCGAATGGCGCCGTAATCATCGAGCAGCTGGAGCGGCTGGCGAAGGAGACCGAGGAGCGGGCGGGGTACAAACGGGTGGTAACGCCGAACATTGCGAAGGAGAGCTTGTATATTACCAGCGGCCATCTGCCTTATTACCAGGACAGCATGTATCCACCCATGGAACTGGAAGGAGAGAAGTATTACCTGAAGGCGATGAACTGTCCGCATCATCACAAGATCTTTGCCGCGGAACAGCGTTCCTATAAGGACCTGCCGTACCGGCTGGCGGAATATGGCACCTGTTATCGGTATGAACAGAGCGGCGAGCTGTTCGGGCTCATGCGGGTGAGATGCCTGCACATGAATGACGCGCATATTTACTGTACCAAAGAGCAGTTCTATGATGAGTTCAAGGCAGTGAACGAGATGTACCTGAAGTATTTCAGGATCTTCGGTATCGATAAATACGTGATGCGGTTCAGCACCCACGATCCGGGGAAGTTAGGCCAGAAGTATATTGATGAGCCCCAGTTATGGAAGGAAACGGAAGATTTGGTACGGGATGTGCTTATCCGAACCAGGACGCCGTACGTCGAGGTCCCGGATGAGGGCGCTTTTTATGGGCCCAAGATCGATGTCCAGATCTGGAGCGCCATCGGCCGGGAATTTACACTGGCTACCAACCAGGTAGACTTTGCGCAGGGGCGTCGGTTCAAACTAGAGTTCACCAACCGGGATAACCACCCCGAGACGCCGTTGATCATCCACCGCGCCCCGCTGGGGACGCACGAGCGGTTCATCGGCTTCCTTTTGGAACATTATGCGGGCAAATTTCCGGTGTGGTTGTCGCCACTGCAGGTGAAGGTCCTGCCGATCACCGACAAGTCGCTTGAATATGCACAAAGTCTTTCGATTCTGCTGAAAAATGCAGATATTCGTGCAGAAGTAGACGATCGTAGCGAGAAGATAGGAAAGAAGATCCGGGACAATGAACTGGCCCGGGTTCCCTACATGCTGGTCGTCGGCGAAAAGGAGATGAACGAGCACAAGGTGGCGGTCCGCAGACAGGGTGTCGGCGACCTGGGAGTGAAAGGGATCGAGGAGTTCATTGCGGAGGTAAGAAAAGAAATAACAGAACGCACCCCCAATCCCTAGGGTCGTGCAGACAGACAGACAAAAACAATTAGCGGCTTCCGAAAGGGAGGGAAGCTGGAATTAAAAACAGTAAATGCCATTTCCACCGAGACCCCCAAGAGGGAATTTTAATCCACGTTTTAGAAAAGAACAACAACAAGAACATCGTACCAACCATATGATCCGGGTGCCGCAGGTGCGGTTGGTCGGCGATAATGTAACAGTAGGTGTGTACTCGACGCAGGAAGCGCAGAAGATGGCGCAGGAACAGCACCTGGACCTGGTCGAAATATCGCCGAATGCCGATCCTCCCGTCTGTAAGATCATCGATTATAATAAGTTCCTATACGAGAAGAAGCGGAAGGAAAAGGAGATGAAGGCCAAGAGCAAGGCCTCGGAAGTAAAGGAAATCCGGTTCACTCCGAATACGGATGACCATGATTTCGACTTCAAGGCCAAGCATGCCGAGAAGTTCCTGAAAGAGGGCAATAAGGTCAAGGCCTATGTCCAGTTCAAGGGACGGGCCATCCAGTTCAAGGAAAGGGGCGAGTTGCTACTGCTGAAATTTGCCGAGCGGCTGAACGATTCCGGCGTATTGGAAGGCATGCCGAAGATGGAAGGCAAAAGGATGCTGGCGATCTGGGCGCCTAAACCCCAGAAAAAGAAAGAAAAAGATAAGACTGCCTAGGCCCATCCGGCCGGCAGACATTTTTGAAAAAAAGCCGCGTTATTGCGGCTTTTTTCATACCTTTGCATCCCCAAATGGCTCCATAAGTGGTCTGCCGGTGCGGATCCGCCAGTAGGGCTTAACATACAACGCATTCGAAATGCCAAAGGTCAAGACGAATTCCAGTGCCAAGAAGAGGTTCAAGGTAACCGGCACGGGGAAGATCACCCACCAGAAGTCCTTCAAACGCCACATTCTTACTAAGAAGTCCAAGAAACGCAAACGTAATCTCCGCCAGAAAGGGGAAGTCGCTGCTTCTCACATGAATTTTGTAAAACGGCTGCTCAGACTCAAATAGAGCGCTGGGAAAGTTATTCATTCAACTACAAACTTATTAAGATATGCCACGTTCAGTAAACGCCGTTGCCTCCCGGGCACGCAGAAAACGGATCCTGAAGGAAGCGAAGGGATTCTATGGTAAAAGGAAGAATGTCTATACCGTCGCCAAGAACGTCCTCGAGAAAGGGCTGACCTATCGTTATGTCGGCCGCAAATTGAAGAAGCGGGAATACCGGACGCTGTGGATCGCGCGTATCAATGCAGCCGTCCGCGCCGAAGGGCTAACCTATTCGGCTTTTATTCACAAGCTGAATGCCAAGGGGGTTGGCCTCGACCGGAAAGTGCTGGCCGATCTGGCCATGAACGAGCCGGAAACCTTCCGGCAACTGGTAGCCGCGGTTAAATAAATTTTTATATCTTTAGACGCCCCTTTTTAAGGGGCGTCTAACTTTCTGAATATTGCCTAACCCGGATCACTCCATGAACAATACGTACACCGACCTGGTGACGCAAACCTTCAACTTCCCCCAGGAAGGCTTCGAAGTAAAGGACAGCTATCTGCAATTTAACGGCCTGGATATCAAATCGCTGATCGACAAGTATGGGACGCCGATGAAGCTGACCTACCTGCCCAAGATCGGGATGCAGATCAACAAGGCTAAGAAGATGTTCTCCACTGCGATCAAAAAGCATCGGTACGAGGGTAAATACTTTTATTGCTATTGTACGAAGAGCTCGCACTTTTCTTTTATCGTGGAGGAGGCGCTGAAGAATGATATCCACCTCGAGACTTCCTATGCCTACGATATCGAGATCATCAAGAAATTGTACCAGCGGAAAAAGATCACCAAGGACACGTTCATCATCTGCAATGGCTTCAAGCAGAAAAGTTATACCAGCCGGATCGCGTCGCTTTTGAATAGCGGGTTCAAAAACGTGATGCCCATACTCGACAATAGAGAAGAGCTGCAGCAGTACAAACGATCTGTGAAAGTGCCGTTCAAACTGGGGATCCGGGTGGCAGCCGAGGAAGAACCAACCTTTCCGTTCTATACCTCCCGGCTGGGTTTCCGGGCCCGCGACGTGCTCGAATTCTATGTGGACAAGATCGAAGGGAATGAAGACAGGTTCCAGCTGAAAATGCTCCATATCTTTCTCAACAAGGGCATCAAGGACGACATCTATTATTGGAGCGAGCTGAATAAGGTGATCAATTTGTATTGCCAGCTGAAAAAGATCTGCCCGGAGCTGGATTCGATCAACATCGGCGGCGGTTTCCCTATCAAGCATTCCCTGGGATTCGAATATGATTATCAGTTCATGATCAACGAAATAGTGGGGAATATCAAGAAGGCTTGCAAGCGGAGCAATGTACCCATGCCGCATATCTTCACCGAATTTGGAAGTTATACGGTAGGCGAGAGCATGGCCCATATCTACAGCGTCATCGGGCAGAAGATGCAGAACGACCGGGAAATCTGGTATATGATCGACTCGTCCTTCATCACCACCTTACCGGATACGTGGGGTATTGGTGAGCGGTTCCTGATGCTGCCGATCAATAAGTGGGATGTCGAATACCAACGGGTCGTGCTGGGCGGTATCACCTGCGATAGTCATGATTACTACGATTCGGAGGAACATATCAATGAAGTATTTCTGCCGAAGATCGTGAATGGCGAGCCGTTGTATGTCGGGTTCTTTCATACCGGCGCCTACCAGGACCAGATCAGCGGTTATGGAGGGATCAAGCACTGCCTGATCCCGTCTCCGAAGCACGTGATCGTGGGGCATGACAAGAACGGGAAACTTGTCGACTGGCTCTATGCCAAGGAGCAGACGGCGCAGAGCATGCTCAAGATACTCGGATACAGGTAAATTTTTGACGGCCGCAGTCGCTAAAAATGAGGGCGGCCGTTTGTGCCACGCTATTTCTTGTTGGTCAGCCTGTATTTCTTATTATTCTTTGGGTTGTCGAAGTAACTGTTCAGCTGTTCCTCTGTCATCCCCGTCACGTCTTCCAGCGGGATATCGATCAGCTGGACCTGCGTCTGTTTGAGCTCCGTTTTCAGACTGTTGATCTTCTTGACGATATCGGGGTCTTTTTCTCCCAGCAGGGCATTGTCTTTCAAGGTGTAGTCCAGTCTTTTGATGGACGAGCGGACCAGACTCGCCTGGTTTTGCTCCGCGGTAGGGGTAGGCGCCACGGTCTCCTTGACAGGGACGACGGCCAAACCTACGCTGGGCAGGATCGCGCCGGTAGTCTTGGCGCTCTGGCTGGGCTGCGCGGAGAAGACGGTGCCGCTAAGAGCGGTACCGGCCGTGGTCATGTCGAAATCTGTCCTCGTATTTTTGGTCTTTTTTACCTTTTTGTCCAGCTGGACGAAGGCATATTTCAGCTGCAGGATATAGGTGCGCAAATTTTTCGCCACCACATTGTACTGATCCACCATCAGGGGATAGTTCAATGCATCCTTCACATAGATCTTGATAGTAGCGGTGTCGCGCATGAACACCTTGTTGGTGCCGACAAAATAAAGCATGACTAACCTCTGTTTGGCTGAATCGGTTTCCTTGACGAAATCGTAGGGGGGGCTCCAGGTGAAATCGTCGTTACAGGCTTTGATCAGGGAATTCGTCTTGATCGGAATGCTCGAGTAGAAATTGATGCTTTCGATCGGGTAGGTGCCCGTTTCGCACTGGACACGGAAACTGATGGTATCGCCTTCATCCATATACAGCACATTGCTGACCGTGGGTTTGACATGCGATGGGATGATCTCAGTGGTAAAGAAAACGATGGTAAAGGAGGTGTCGATCCGGTCCCTTGGGTCGTTCAGGTTCTGAACGGCGAGCTTGACCTTATACTCATGATCATATTTGAGTTTGCCGGAAAGAAAATAAGATTTGTCCGCTTTGAAGAAAAGCAGCCCGTTCTCGCGGATCTTTAGACCGACGGGGGAGTTCTCCAGCAAAAAAAAGTATTTGCCGGGGTCGCGGTTGATCTCGAACTGGTAGGACAGCGTCGAATCGACGTGAAGGGTGAAATAAGGGTTCAGGTTCTTGATCCGCAAGGCCGAATCGTCGTATCGCACGGTGTCGGCGAGCAGGGGGATATGCGTACCCGGATTCTGCGTTTGTCCATAGCCTCTAAAGAAGAATATCGTGCCTGCCAATGATAATAACCAAAGCCTCAAAATGCTACCCAAAGGTTTAATCATGATATGGATATAACTTTTTTCGAGGCCTAAAATTATGACAAACAATGATAATAAATCGCAAAAAAAAGAGACCGGCTTGCCAGGCAAAAATGCCGCCGGTCTCTTTTCCCATAATGTCCTGAACTGGCGTTCAGGAGCCCGGCCATGGGCCGGGGCCAAAACCACCCAATTTTATTGGATCGAGATCTGCTTGGCGCTCTCTTTCACTTCGGCTTTTTTGGGTAGATAAAGCTTTAGCACGCCATTCTCGTATTTTGCCTGTATTCCGCCGGCATCGATACGGTCTTCCAGGTTAAAGCTCCTTTTGAAGCTCCTGAAAGAAAATTCCTTCCGGATGGTCTTGTACTCTTCGCTTTTGGTTTCTTCTTTACTTTCGAAACCGATCGTCAGCTGACCATTGTCGACGGAGAGCTTGAAATCTTCCTTGTTGCGGCCGGGGGCGCTGAGTTCGAGATGATAAGCTTCGGCTGTCTCATGGATATTCACCGGGGGGAAGGCGAAATTTTCATCGCGTCCGGGAGCGGCAGGAAAGCCCTGAAAAAATTCATCTACAAAGTTCGACAGTACCTTGTGACCGTTGTTGTTTACTTTTATGAGTGTCATAATGATGTTATTTGAGTTGTTCGGACAAACGATGTACCATCCGGATCTTTAACGTTTTTTGCCGCACTTTTGACGGTTATTCGAGGCGGAAAGCGCCAGAATTTCATTTTCAACCATATATTGATGTCATTTTTACATGCTCGAGGCCAACAACAACTTTTTGGCTAATTTTGTGTTTAAATACAACTAAACAATCTTGAAATGTATCCAGCAGAGATAGTTACACCAATGAAGGAGGAGCTGACGGACAATGGGTTCCATGAATTGCTGACCTCCGATGAAGTCGATTCGCAGTTGCAGAAAAAGGGGACGACCCTGGTCATGGTCAATTCTGTATGTGGCTGTTCGGCCGGGTCCGCCCGACCGGGGGTGCTAATGGCCGTAGCCAATAGCGGGAAAAAACCCGATTACCTGACCACGAGTTTCGCAGGTTTTGATTTGGAGGCGGTTAACAAGATCCGGGAGCATTTGTTGCCGTATCCGCCCTCTTCCCCGTCGATCGCCTTATTTAAGGATGGTCAGCTGGTTCATATGATCGAGCGTCACCAGATCGAAGGCCGTCCCGCCCATTTGATCGCTCATAACCTGATCGCCGCATTCGGCGAGTTTTGCTAATTAAGGATTTAGAGAACTTCCGCCCCGCCGAAAAAGCGGGGCTTTTTGTTTTCCATTGCGGGCAACCGTCCTCCGGCCAGTCGGCGGCTCACTTTCTTATGCGTGTACGTTCGGGCTTACGGAGCCGGAGGGCAGCCGAAAATCCACAAATGTGGAAAAGCTACGGAATATAGGAACGATGGGCATTTGGGAAGAAAAATGTTCCCCGTGGAACACTTTTGTGGAACGGCAATCAACAGATTCTAGTATGTGTGGAAAATTTTTTTTGGCTGTGGTGGACATAAGTTACTCAGCATCCGATCCTTCGGGCTCAAAAAAACTATTCGTGTTCAGTGCCGCAAAATGGACCACGGGTCCATTGGCCGAAGGCCCATCATGAGACGAGAACATCGCCTTCAACACTGTTGAAGGCTCGTTCGTGACCGAAGCTGCGCTTGGTCATGCCGGCGGCTTATTTTACGGGAAAGCCCGGAGGCGCAAACAAAAAAAACGTAGGTTTGTGCCAAATTGCATGAGCCCCAGTTATGTATCCTAACCTTTATTTTGCTTTCAAGGACCTTTTCGGAGTTTCGTTGCCTTTTTTGCGCTTTGTCAATTCATTTGGCTTTTTCGTCGCCCTTTCGTTTATCGCGGCGGCAGTGACCCTGACAAGAGAGCTCATGCGCAAGGAGCGGGAGGGGCTGCTGCAATATACGGACGAACTGTTGTGGATTGGTAAACCGGCCAGCCCCACCGAGCTGACCCTCAATTTCATTCTCGGATTTATTTTGGGTTTCAAACTGATAGGGCTTTTCATGGCGGATAGCGCCCTGACAGCCAATGTACAGGATTACCTGATGTCGACGCAGGGGAATCTTCCCGCAGGCATCATCGTCGGTCTTTTGCTGACGGGTATGAAATGGTATGAAAAGAACAAACAGAAACTGCCGCAACCACAGGAGAAAAAGGTACGCATCTGGCCGCATGACCGGGTAGGGGACCTGACGATCTTCGCCTTCATCTTCGGATTTATCGGCGCCAAGATCTTCAACAGCCTGGAGACCTGGAACGATTTTGTCAAAGATCCGATCGGCAGTTTGTTTTCCTTCAGCGGATTGACCTTTTATGGAGGGTTGATCTGCGCTGCCCTGGCCATCTGGTATTATGCCCGGAAACACGGAATTGGCTTCTGGCATTTGAATGATGCTGCCGCCCCAGGTTTGATGCTGGCTTATGCTGTCGGGCGCATCGGTTGCCAGGTAGCGGGCGACGGGGATTGGGGGATCCTGAACAGCGCTTATGTAACATCTGCCGCAGGAAAGACCGTGTCGGCGAACCCCGACGGCATCCTAATCACCTTACGCCAATACAAAGAGGTATATCTTCCGCAGTTTGGCAGTCTTGACAAGGTCCCGCATCTGTCGGTCAAAGCTCCGGCCTTTTTGCCCGACTGGCTTTTTGCCTATCCGTATCCGCATAATGTGATCAGCGAAGGCGTCCGGATGGCGGATTGCAGCGGGCAATATTGCAGCATGCTCCCCGTCCCCGTTTTTCCCACGCCATTTTATGAGACGTTGGTGTGTCTGGGGATGTTCTTCATTCTCTGGGCGCTGCGCAAACGCCTGAAGACTCCCGGGGCACTTTTTGCTATTTACCTGATCCTAAATGGGATAGAGCGATTCTTTGTAGAAAAGATCCGCGTCAATACCAAATACGATATTTTCGGATTCCACCCGACCCAGGCCGAGCTGATCTCTGCGGGTCTCGTTATCGCAGGGGTATGGATCTATGTTGCGCTCAAGCGGCGGTCCCAGCCGCCCGCATCGAAGGTATCGGGTTCAGGCCCGATCGGCCAGACAGAGTGAATCTCTTGCAGTGGCTTATGACCCTTCGGGTGACCGATCTGCGCTTGCCATCCTTCCGGCAATCCCTCCTTTCATCATGAATGCCGCCACTTTTGTAACGTGATTTCGTCATCAATCGTCCTAACGGGGTATTGTCCGATCGTCACCCAGGAAGGTCCACGTGTCAAGTAAATTCGTTAAGACACGCATCGCCGGCTAGCTTTATGGACATAAAATCGACGATCACCAATCCTTCCCTGATCCAATTATGGCACCAATTATCAATAAAATCGGCCTTTCAACATTAAACCATGTTCTATGTAATGCAAAGTACCAATCTTTGTATTGTATTAATCATAGCTGAGAACTTGTAAATGCTTTATATGAGAAACACCTACTTCATTCTGACATTCAGCCTTCTTCTTTTCGCCTCCATTCCCTCCATCGCTCAATCGGGGGGAGACGCAGCCGGCCAGCCGACAAAGGCGAAATCCGGGGCAAAGGTTACCGGGAATATCGGGGATGCCGGTGGTCAGCCGATCGAATCGGCCACTGTAACCTTATTGCATGCGAGCGATTCGTCCCGTGTACGGCAAACAGCCACCGACAAAGGCGGTCATTTCCGTTTTGACCGTCTACAGCCGGGTAAATACCTGGTTGCTGTTTCTTCGGTAGGATTTCAGCGCGCCTGGTCCGTTCCGTTCGAGCTGGAGGCTGCCACCAGCCGTACGCTCCCTCCGATGGTGCTGATCAACACCGCCGGGTCATTAAAGGCCTTCGCCGTTGTGGCAAAAAAACCGTTTATCGAGCAGAAAGCTGATAAAATGATCATCAATGTCGACGCTTCCCCTTCGAATGCGGGTTCCACCGCGATGGACGTTTTGGAAAAATCTCCCGGCGTCACCCTGGACAAGGACGACAATATCAGTCTCAAAGGCAAACAGGGTGTGACGATCATGATCGACAACAAACCCACGTACCTAACGGCGACGCAGCTGGCCAGCTACCTGCGCAGCCTGCCGGCTTCGGCGATCGATCAGATCGAGATCATGACGAACCCGTCCGCGAAATATGATGCATCGGGCAATTCCGGTATCATCAATATCCGGACTAAAAAGAACAGGATGAAAGGGTTCAACGGGAACGCCACTCTGACGTATAGCCAGGGCGTTTATCCGAAACCGAGCGGCAGCATCAACCTGAATTATCGTAACGGGAAAGCCAATTTCTTCCTGAACGGCGGTTATGCCGACTTCGAAGGGTTCCAGGAGCTGATCATCGGCCGGAAGTATCTCGACCAGGACGGCAAAACGATCAATTCCATCTTTTCGCAAACATCCACTATGCATTTCCGTAACCCTGGGCTAAACCTGAAATTCGGGATGGATTATTATGTGACCAAAAAGTCCACCCTGGGCTTCGTAGTCAGCGGCTTCAGCAACCAGGAGCATATGCGTTCTACGAGCACGATCCAGCTGCAGGACCCGAGTAAGATACTCGATTCCGTCGTCTATTCCCCGAGCACCAACAATACTTCGTGGAAGAACGGTTCGGTCAATTTGAATTTCCGCCATACCTATGATTCCGCGGGACGCGAGCTGAGCGCCGATCTCGACTACGTCCGGTACAGCAGCGTCAGCGATCAGTATTTCGACAACCTGACCTATGCCCCCAATATGGCGTTGCTCGATGAGAATGTCCTCACCGGTCATCTGCCCAGCTCGGTCAATATCTATACCTTCAAGACAGATTATACCCGTCCATTGGCGCATGATTACAAGCTCGAAACCGGTTTCAAGCTCAGCTACGTGAACACCGACAATACCGCGGATTATTATAACCAGGTGAACAAGATAGATATGGTGGATACGACCAAGACCAACCATTTCCTGTATCGCGAGAACCTCAATGCCGCCTATGTTACGATGACAAAACAATACAAGAAATGGACGGTGCAGCTGGGTCTTCGCGCTGAAAATACCAATTACAACGGTCACCAGCTGGGTAATGGCCAGGCCGTGACCATCAACCGGGATTCCAGTTTCTCGCGCAGCTATGTCAGCCTTTTCCCGACAGCTTATTTCACTTATACGGTGAATGACAAGAATCAGCTGACGTTAAACTATGGCCGCCGCATCGATCGGCCTGCATACCAGGATCTGAATCCTTTTCTCTTCTTCCTGGACCAGTATACTTACCAGGCCGGAAATCCTTACCTGCAACCCCAGTTCACACACAATGTCGAGCTGTCGCACACTTACCGGCAGTTCCTTACGACGACGCTGAATTACAGCTACACCCAGGACTTCTTTTCGGAAACGTTTGAACAATCCGGGCAGGCAACCATCGTACGCAATGGGAATATAGGCAGCCGTCAGAATGCCGGCGTCTCGGTCAGCGCCCAGCTGCACCCGGCAAGGTGGTGGACGGCAATATTATATAGCAACTTGAATTACAGTAAATTCGATGGGTACCTTTATGGCGAGCCGCTGCATGTTTCGGCCGGCAACCTGCTCCTGAATATGAATAACCAATTCATGCTGCATGGAGGGTGGAGCGGTGAGATCTCCGGGTTCTACCGGACCAGGGGAGTGGAAGGGCAGGTGGTCGTTTATCCCATGGGACAGGCGTCGGCCGCTATCGCCAAAAAGATATTGAAGGACAAGGCGTCATTGAAGCTGGCAGTTCGCGACATTTTCTATACTAACCATCCCCACGGTTATCTGAATTTTCAACAAACCGAGGCTACTTTCCAAAACCGGAGAGACAGCCGCCAGGTCGCGCTCACTTTTTCATGGAATTTTGGAAAGCCGCTGAAAGGGATGTCCAATAGCCGTCATCAGAATGGGGCCGGCGAAGAGGAAAGCCGGGTCAGGACAGGCGGTAACGGGAATTGACGTAGATTTGAAGGAAAGTGCCAATCTATGCCCTCATTCGATATCGTCAGTAAAGTGGATCAGCAGGTCCTCGACAATGCCGTCAATGTGACCAAAAAGGAGATTACCAACCGTTTTGATTTCAAGGATTCTCCGGTAAAGATCGAATTGAACAAAAAGGATATGAAGATCGATCTGGAAGCGGAGAGTGAGATGAAGCTGAAACAGATCGTCGACGTGCTGATCAGCCGGAGCATGAAACAGGGACTCGATCCGCTGGCTTTCGATCTGAGCAAGGAACCATATCAAAGTGGAAAGGTCACCAGGCAGGATGTCCCCGTCCGCAACGGACTCAAACAGGAGGACGCCAAGAAGGTTACGCGTCTGATCAAAGACTCGGGCATGAAGGTCCAGACCCAGATCATGGACGACCTGATCAGGGTCACCGGCAAAAAGATCGACGACCTGCAGGCCGTCATCAAGCTATGCAGCGGCGCCAACCTGGGGATCGCGCTGCAATACGTGAATATGAGGAGCTAAGCCAGATTTTTTTGCGTGGGCCGTAGAAATTAGCTAGCTTTGCGTCCCTGTACGGCAAAATCCGTACATCATTAAAAAAGAACAAGTTATGAAAAAAGATATCCACCCCAAAGGTTATCGTATGGTGGTTTTTAAAGACATGAGCAATGGGGTTGCCTTTCTGAGCAAATCCTCCGCACAGTCCAGGGAAACCGTCAAGTGGGAAGACGGCAACGAATATCCCCTGATCAAGCTGGAAATTTCGAATACATCGCATCCTTTCTTTACGGGCAAGAACGTACTCGTCGACACCGCGGGCAGGATCGACAAGTTCAAGAAACGCTACGAAAAGAAAACGAAATAATTGGCGCGCCTTAGGTCTATGCGTCGCAATTGAACGATCCCTTCCAATCTGATGGGAACAAGAAACGCAAAGCGTTTCCCCAACATAGTGAAAATCCGGTCATACTTTTAATTGGTTGACCGGATTTTTTATCTTTATCGTCATGCATAAGCTCATACTCGAAGAGAACTCCTGCACTGATAATCTCCTTCCCTTTACGGCGACGCGATCGGTGCTGGATATTCGCATGGGCATCCTGACCTTCCGCGAGAAGTGGACGCAACTGCTCGGGAGTGAATATTTCGAACTGGGCAACGGGCCTGCGCTGCCTGCCAACTGTCTTCCTACCAGGGTACTGGCTGCACGGGTTCGTGAGGAATGCGCCCGCGGACCATTGGGACAAGCGGCAATCGACCGGCTGATCACGCATGGTCGCCTGATCCGGTTTCCCTGGCACATCTTTCAGCACAATGCCGAGGCGTTGCTGGAGGATTTCGATCTGCTCACGGCCGGCCGGAGCTCGCAGCCGATACCGCGCTTCGTGCAAGCCATCTGTCCGGATGCCGTTTTTATCGAAGAAGGCGCCCGTCTGGGGCCTTGCATTCTGAATGCGTCGACGGGCCCGGTCTACATCGCGCGCGACGCCGAGATCATGGAAGGCTCGCTGATCCGGGGACCGTTTGCCGCCTGCGAAGGCGCAGTCGTCAAGATGGGCGCTAAGATCTATGGAGCGACCACGCTGGGTCCCGGGGTCACTACGGGCGGCGAACTGAAAAATGTCGTGATTTTCGGCTATTCCAACAAGGGACACGACGGTTATCTTGGCGACTCGGTCATCGGCGAATGGTGCAACCTGGGCGCCGGTACGTCCGTCTCCAATTTGAAGAATAACGCCGGCGAGATCAGGGTATGGCATCCTGCCTCGCGCGAATATCTCTCCGCGGGCATCAAATGCGGGTTGCTGATGGGTGATTATAGTCGCGCCGCCATCAATACTTCCTTCGATACCGGGACGGTGGTCGGCGTCTGCTGCAATATCTTCGGTGGCCTCCCGCCGAAATATGTACCCGACTTCAGTTGGGGTAAGGACGGCAGCATCCGTTACGATTGGGACAAGGCGGTGCGCGATATCGGCAACTGGAAGAAACTGAAGCACCGGTCGTTGACCGATAGCGAAATACTCGCTTTAAAACATATTTTTGAGCAACAATAACAAAAACGACCTTTTCATGAGACAACAAATAGCGGCGGCCAACTGGAAGATGAATCTTACGCTTCAGCAGGGCGAACGACTGCTGGATTCGATCCTTCAGGCAGACGTCGCATTGGCTCCGCACCAACTGGCAGTCTTTGCCGTTCCCTTTCCGTACCTGACGATGGCAGTAGACAAACTGCAAAAGAGAAAGAACTGGTTCGCCGCCGCGCAGAACTGCTCCGATCAGAAAGCGGGCGCCTACACCGGCGAAGTGTCGGCAGAAATGCTGGCATCCATCCGGGTCCGGTACTGTGTCCTGGGTCACAGCGAAAGAAGGGAATATTTTTCCGAGAGGAACCAGTCGCTCGCTAAAAGGGTCGAGCTTTGTTTAGAGAACGATATCACGCCGATCTTCTGTTGCGGAGAGGAACTAAGCATCCGCGAGGTCGGCGCCCAGAACGGTTATGTCGAGACGCAGTTGATGGAATCGCTGTTCCACTTTTCGGAAGAACAGATCCGGAAGATCGTGATCGCCTATGAGCCTATCTGGGCCATCGGGACGGGCAAAACGGCCACAGTGGCTGAGGCGCAGGAAATGCATGCGCATATCCGGAGCCTTTTCGAAAAGAAATACAGCCAGGCATTGGCGGAACAGTTGCCCATCCTATATGGCGGCAGCGTCAAGGCTGCCAATGCGAAGGAATTGTTCGGGGCGGCCGATGTGGACGGCGGCCTGGTTGGAGGAGCATCGCTCAACGCCGGGGAGTTCTCATCCATTATACGCGCTTTGAAATAGAATATTCAAATCATTCGGTATGAGCTTTAGGCGTCTATCGTACCAGGCACTTTTTTGGAGGAGCGGCTGTCTTTTTACCGCTTTCCTGCTGAACATTCTCTTTGCCCGTTATTATGGCGCCTCCGGCAGCAGCGTGATCTACTATCTTATAAACCTGTATTCTTTCGTACTGCTGATGGCCAGCCTCTCAATAGAGGGCGGGATGAGCTATTTTCTGGCAAAAGACCAGGTGAAAGCCGGCGAGCTGGCAGCCTTTATTTATATGTGGACGCCGGTACTATCCATTCTGACGCTCCTCTTGCTAAAGGGTTATTTTCATTTTTTCGATTCGGATATTCGCGCTTCCCTTTTCTGGTTGACGGCCTCCACTTATATTCCCGGTCAATTGCTGATCACCTTCTTCTCCGCCCTGTTTTATGCGCGGGAGTCGCCGGCACTGCCCAACATCATCCAGCTGGCAGTGAACGGGATCCTAATCCTGTTGGCGGGGGTGGCCCTCAACTGGCCTGTTCTCATCGGCCCTTCCACTTTCCTGCATCTTTACTTTTTCGGTGTCCTGGCTGCGGGGCTGTTGCTGGCCATTGTTTTTCCAATCCGGTTTGGCTGGGGACTGCGTCTGCCCGCACCTGCATTGCTGAAAAAAATATTCGGCTATTCCCTGGTGGCGTTGGTGGCCAATGTTGCATTTTTTCTTGCCTACCGGATGGATTATTGGTTCGTTAAAAGATATTGTTCTGCGGACGAATTAGGTAACTATATCCAGGTTTCCAAATTGGGCCAGTCCATCCTGATCGTGCCGGGAATCTTAGCTTCCGTCATCTTTCCACGCACGGTCCTGGAGCAGGGAAGCAGTATGCCGGCCAGGCTGGCAAGAATGACAAGGATCATGGTGCTTTCCGTGACGCTTCTTTTCCTGGTGGTACTCTTTGCCGGCAAACAACTGTTTCCGTTGCTGCTCGGCCCTACATTTACCAGGATGTATCGGCCCGTCCTGTTACTCTTGCCGGGCATCGGCTTCCTTGCCATGCTGGCGCCGCTGAGCGCCTATTTCGCAGGATTGAACCGGGTGGGGGTCAACGTCAGGGTAGCTCTTGCAGGTGTCGTGGTGATGTTCGCCGGCGACTTCCTGCTCATACCCGGCTATAAGATCGCCGGCGCCGCCATCGTGAGCACCGCCGCCTATTTCACCATGCTGCTGTATTCCCTGGCCATCTTCAGCAAGAACAACCACATCCGCCCAAAGGCGCTGTTCATCGTCACCAGGGCCGATTGGAAGTGGCTCAAAAGCCTGACCTCAAACCGGAATGGACAACGATAAGCGATATATCCTGATGCTGGCGGGATGGTACCCGAGTCGCCTGGACCAGTTCTCCGGCGATTTCATTCAACGCCATGCGCAAAGTATTGCCCTTTTCGAGAAGGTCATCGTGCTGTTCCTGGCTAAAGACCCTTCGCTCCCGCGCGGTGCCTTAGAAGTTCACCAACGGCAATCCGGGAACCTTACCGAATATGTCGTTTACTATTCTGTCAGAGGATGGGGCGTCCTGGAAGGCGTGATATCCTTTTTCCGTTTTTTTTCATTGGGGCGTAAGACGATTAAAAAAATAAAGACGGACCAGGGGCCACCAAAACTGGTGCATGTGTGCGTACCCTGGAAGGCGGGGTTGATTGCACTTTTCCTCAGGCACAAATACGGATGGAACTATCTGATCACAGAACATTGGAGCGGGTATTCGCCCAAGGATCCCAACGGGCTATCCACACGAAGCTGGTATGTTCGGGCTGCTTATCGGTGGATCTATGCCCGGGCCGCGCTAATGTTGCCCGTAAGCGAGGAACTTGGCGCTCAAATCCTCCGCTGGTTCCCGGGCATCCCGTATGAGGTGGTGTGCAATGTTGTCGACACACAATTGTTTCATTACGTTGAAACGTCCGGCAGGGCGACCATAAAAAGATGTGTCCATGTCTCCACGATGGATTATCCAAAGAATATAGAAGGGATACTCCGGGTGTTGGAAAGATTGGTGGCAACCCGGGACGACGTGGAAGTAATCCTGGTAGGGCCCTATCCAGATAACGTCCGCCAGGTACTGACCGATAGCGGACTGCTGAACAAAAAGGTATTCCTTACCGGGCTTATCTCATATGCGGAAGTTGCCGCGCTTCTAAGAGAGTCTCATTTCCTTTTCCTCTTCAGCCGGTACGAAAACCAGCCCTGCGTACTGCTGGAAGCACTCTGCTGCGGCTTGCCTGTCATCGCCACCCGCGTAGGGGGTATCCCTGAGATCGTCGACGACAGCAACGGAATCCTGGTTGATTCGGAGCGCGAGGATAAGCTGCTCGATGCATTCTGCCGGATAATGGACCGGTATTTACAGTACGATCGGTCCGCCATCGCGAAGAATGCCGCCGCCAGGTTCAGTTATGCCGCTGTTGGCGCGCGGTTTGCTGCCATATTCGCCAAATATCCAACCGCTTAGGTTTGCGTTGCGATGTACGTTCGGGTCGGGTATCGGTAACGCCACATTTGCCATTCTCTTTTCAAACGGGCAACCGCTTTTTGTCGAAAATTCCGTTTGTCCGTCAGCTTTTTTTCAGTGAAAGGCGTGTTTTTTTTGACGATCAGGAATTGATAGTCGTCCTCGACCCAGATGCTGTTCGTTGTCAGAGATTGAAGGTAGAGATCCGTCTGCGCCAACATACTGGCGATGTGATCGGGAAAAAGAGGCTGATCGATGATCTGAAGCGATTCCGGATGATGGCTGCGATCGTACTCAAGGTACCGGGGATTGGGGATATTGATCAGAAGGACCGAATGCGCCGCCATCATGCTTTCGATAGTGCGAAACAGCCTGGCATGATCGGGAATCGGTATGTGTTCCAATACATCGAACAAGGTAATATAATCGAAGGCCTGTCCGCAATGAAAATTCGCGATGTCCTGCACGTGAAATTGCACGTTTTTTTGCAGGATATTTTTTCTCGCAAATGCAATCGCATATGGGCTGATGTCCACGGCCTCAATTCTTCCCGTCTTGATCTTTCTACTCAGCAAATAGGTAAGTGTACCTCCGCCGCATCCCAACTCCAATACTGTTGAGGAAGGCCTGAGCCCGGATCGTTTCAGTTGGTCGAGGCAAAATATTATTCTTTCATTCACCCGTACATTTACCTGATCCTTAAAGAATTCATCGTAGAAACGAGAAACGCGCTCTATATCGGTGGGCATCGCTTGTTTTTGGTAAAAATAGCCAAAATCGCACCCCCGGCTTGCTGTTAATGGCGTATTTTTGCAGGCAATGAGAAACATACGGAATTTTTGTATTATCGCCCATATCGACCACGGAAAAAGTACCCTGGCGGACCGTTTGCTCGAAATGACCAACACGATCTCGGCAAGGGACATGCAGGCGCAGGTATTGGACGATATGGACCTCGAGCGGGAGAAGGGCATTACCATCAAGAGTCACGCAATCCAGATCAATTATACCCATCGGGGTGAGAAATATATCCTGAACCTGATCGACACGCCGGGACACGTGGACTTCAGCTACGAGGTCAGCCGGGCCCTGGCCGCCTGTGAGGGGGCGCTGCTTCTGGTTGACGCGACACAAGGTATTCAAGCACAGACCATCTCCAATCTGTACCTGGCCATCGGGAACGACCTGGAGATCATCCCGGTCATCAACAAGATAGACATGGACGGAGCGATGGTCGAGGAGGTCAGGGACCAGATCATCGAGCTTGTCGGGTGTAAACCCGAAGACATCCTGCTGGCCAGCGCGCGTACCGGCACGGGGGTGGCGGAGATCCTCGAAGCGATCGTATCGCGCATACCCCCGCCGAAGGGTAACCCGGATGCTCCCCTGCAGGCGCTGATCTTCGACAGCGTTTTCAATTCGTTCCGGGGTATCATCGTCTATTATCGTATCCTCAATGGAAGCATCCGCAAAGGCGATATCGTCAAATTCGTTTCGACCGGTCTATCTTATGGGGCGGACGAGGTGGGTGTGCTGAAATTGGCGCTGGACCCGAGAAGCGAAGTGAGGGCGGGCGATGTGGGCTATATCATTACGGGCATCAAGAATGCCAAGGAAGTGAAGGTTGGGGATACGATCACGTTGGCTAATAATCCTCATCCGGAGATGATACAGGGTTTCGAGGAAGTGAAGCCCATGGTATTCGCCGGAATCTTTCCCGTGAATACGGACGATTTCGAGGAGCTGCGCGATTGTATGGACAAGCTGCAGCTGAACGACGCCTCCCTGACCTATGAGCTGGAAACGTCCCAGGCGCTTGGATTCGGCTTCCGGTGTGGTTTTCTCGGCATGCTTCATATGGAGATCATCCAGGAGAGGTTGGAAAGGGAATTCAATCAGACCGTCATCACCACGGTTCCGAACGTAAGCTTCGTGGCGCATACTACCAACCAGGAGATTATCATCGTCAATAACCCGGCCGAAATGCCCGACCCGGTGCGTATCGAGCGGATCGAGGAACCCTATATCAGGGCCCAGATCATCACCAAACCAGAGTATATCGGTAACATTATGACCTTGTGTCTGGGGAAAAGGGGCAACCTAATCAACCAGTCCTATCTGACCACCACGCGGGTGGAGCTGATCTTCGAGATGCCGTTGACCGAGATCGTATTCGACTTTTACGATAAGCTGAAAAGCCAGACGCGCGGGTATGCATCATTCGACTACCATCCTATCGACCGGCGGGAAAGCGATATCGTAAAAATGGATATTCTGCTCAATGGCGATAAGGTCGACGCGCTGAGCGCGCTCATCCACCGGAGCCGGAGCACGGATTTCGGGCGCAAACTTTGCGAGAAGCTGAAAGAGCTGCTGCCTCGTCAGCAATTCCAGATCGCCATCCAGGCGGCCATCGGCGCAAAGGTCATCGCGCGCGAAACGATCAGCGCCCTGCGCAAAGACGTTACCGCCAAATGTTACGGCGGCGACATCAGCCGTAAGCGCAAGCTGCTGGAGAAGCAGAAGGAAGGCAAGAAACGGATGAGGCAGATCGGGAACGTGGAAGTGCCGCAGGAAGCCTTCTTAGCGGTCCTGAAACTCGATTAAACGAAACCAAACACTTCCTATGCGGACCTCGCTTCAAAAAGGAGAAAAGATCCTGCTTGTAACCTATAGCAGCTGGACATCGCTGGTCGCACCGGCCCTTTTTGCCTTGTTGTTGACCGCCGCCGGCCTTTTCATCGTTTTTCATTTTCAAACGATCTACGGATGGCTGGGTCCTGTGGTGGGGATCGCCTATTGGCTGCTCCGCTGGTATTCCTGGAAGGTCAATCTCTGGGTGGTGACCAATTTCCGGGTCATCGACGAATCGGGTCTGCTGAGTCATTACGCCAAGGAATCTCCCCTCGATAAGATCAACAATGTCTCTTATGACCAGACGGTCTGGGGACGGATATTCAACTTCGGGCACGTGGAGATCCAGACCGCGGCAGAGGTGGGCGCCACGGACTACTACAATGTCAATCATCCCAGGCGGCTGAAAGATACCATCACCGCCGCGCAGGCCGATTACAAGAACTGGCAATTCGGTAACCAGGCGGCGCAGATGGCCGCGGCAATGGATCATCGCGGCGAAGCCGATTACCGGGGTGGGGCAGCGCCTCCACGGTCCGATGCGCCGCAGGTAGCGGCCGAACTGGAAAAGCTGTTCGAATTGAAGATGAAAGGGGCGATCTCGGAGGAAGAGTACAATCGCGCCAAGGCAAGATTGCTGGGTCACTGATGCGGTCCGACCGGGGTCTCACTGATGCCGCCGGGGCCGCCGCCCGGGGTCACTGACCCGGTTTCTTTTTCTGCCTGTTTTTTTCCGACTGTTCCTGCAATACCTGCTCGTTGACCTTACCCTGGTCATCGAGGATCTTGGCGTCTACGGGGAATTGACCATCCTTTAGCTTGAACGTGAACAGGTCCTTAGCCACATGGACCCATCGTCCTTCTTTCCATTGGAAGGCTTCGAAATCGCCATCGGGGACATAGGTGTCCTTTTTCTCCGGATGATCTCCTTCCGGAACGAGGTGATCGTAGACGACCATGTCCATGTTCGGGTCATAATTGAACCGGGTGCCGGCCTCTTTTTTGTATTCGATATCGAACCGGTATTGCGTGGGTTTGCGCACCGAATCCTCCTGGAAGGAAAAGTACGGGCCGCCGAATCGCGGCTCGCCCTGGGGCGTAAAGGTCAGCACCTCCATCCATTTTTTATTGCTCGTGGCGCTGTAGTCGTCGAAACCGAGCAATGTATAGTATTTGCGACCCTGCCAGGTCTTCAGGATAATGCGATAATAGATGGCGCCGATCCAATTCAGACGGGTCCTCACCGAATCCAGGGGTTTAGCCGTGAACATCGACGCATCGAACAGGGGAAAGAGCTTTAGCGACCCATCGGGCGTATTCATCTGGATCGCGCCTTCCTGCAGATAGAGATAATTATCCTTTTTGAATTCCCAGGTGAAGATGCGGAATGTACTGTCGGGCGAATAAAGACGGGAGATCGTCTCCAACGAATCGAAGGGATAATAAAACGAGTTAGGCTGTTTCAGGGTCCGCACCAGCATACGGATGAACTGGCTGTCTGCAATGAAACGTACGGTCGCCGTTTCGCCATTGACGATGCTATCGGCAAACCCCTTCAGCGAATCTTCCCGTTTTCCGAAATTAGCCAATTGAGCCGGCGTCAGCTGTTGAGCACGCGCGGTACCACAAAGGAGCAGCAGAGCAGCTGCCAAAAGGGAAAAGAAAACTTCGAACCATCTTCTTCCTGGTCTCGATCGCATAATCTTACAAAGTTACAAATGGGCAAACGGTAAATCGGGGGCAAAATTTCATACACTAAGCAAATGTTTTGCAAATTCGGACAACGAATTGAACGCCAAATCGATAGAGGGGTGCGATAAGGCCTGTTCGGGATTGGTCGTCCGGAGGAAGACGGTACGCATGCCGAGATTCCGCCCGAATTCCATATCGCTCAGGTTATTCCCTATCATCATCGAGCGGGAGAAGTCGAGCGCGGGAAAATCCCTTTGGGCGTCGTGACCCATGCCCGGGTTGGGTTTGCGGCGGGGATGCTCGTCATCGAGGGAGCTCTCAAAATATATGCGGTCGATTCGGCCGCCGGCCTCTGCGATAGAAGCGATCATCCTGTCATGAATATCCCGCAGATCGGCAGTGGTCATCATTTCCTTGCCTACGCCCCGCTGATTGGTCACGATGACGATGCGTCCGAAAACTTCCGTGAAGATCCGCAGCGCCTCTTTCGTTCCTTCATAAAAAACGAATTCGTCGTAATGCAGGATATAGCTTCCCTCTTTTTCGATATTGATCACTCCGTCACGGTCGAGGAACAGGGTCCAGGTCTTGTCGATCTTCGGCAGGCTGAGGAGCAGGATGTTTTCCACCATCCGGCTCCAGGAATATTTTGTTTTTTCGCTGCGCAGCCCCGGAAGAAAATAATCTGCGCCAAGGGAAAAAAAGCGAAGGATCGCCTCCGCCATGGACGTGGGATCGGGCGCCGCGACCAGGCCTACTTTCCCATGCGGGACGAGGGCCGGGAGGCCGCCCACATCCGAGACTATCATTGGTTTCTCGAAGTGGTATGCGAGGGGTGTTACACCGCTCTGTGTTGCATTTCGATAGGGCTGAATAACAACATCGGCGGCGCAGACGTAATCCCGGACTTCATTGTCCGGAATAAAACTGGTTTGGAGCACCAGCCTGTCTCCCAGGTGCAGGCCGGCGATCAGCTCATTATAGGGAGCGGCGTCTTCGTAGAATTCTCCGGCTACGAGCAACCTGACGCCCAGGTCCCTCACCCGAGGGTCCGCCATTGCGCGGATGGCGATGTCCAGGCCCTTGTACTTGCGGATGAAGCCGAAGAAGAGCAGGACGCGGTCCCGGTCGCCGATGCCGACGCCTTTGGTCCTTAACAATTCGCGCGCCATGCCAGTCGGGATGGATTCTCCAAAATTGTCGTACAGCGGATGTATGACCTGGCGCGCGGGTTTGACGGGCTCGAAACGGCGCAGATCCTGCATGACCTTTTTGCTCATCGTGACAAACCCGTCACAGGCGCGGAGGAACCACCGGGTGAATAGTGTATCGCCCGGTCGTTTTTCATGGGGTATGACATTATCCGTTATTGCAACGATACGGGTATGGCGGTTCCTTCTCACCCTTCTCAGGATAGTGCCCAGCGCGGGCCCCATAAAGGGCAGCCAGTAGCGCACGACCAATATGTCGGGTTTGCGACGGCGAAGCTCTTCTCCCACCGATAGCCAGTTCAGCGGGTTGATGGAATTGATCCGCGGAAGGATGGTAAGACCCTCCGGAGGAGGGTCCGAACTATATTGTGTCGTACCGGGAAAAAGGAAGGAAGGGTATTGAAGCGAAAACGAATAGATCAGGCATTCATAACCTTGCTGCAGGAACTCGCGGGCCAGTCGCTGATCGAAGGTAGCCAGACCGCCGCGGAGCGGATGCGCCGGACCGATGATGACGACAGAGCCTTTACTGGTCATTCCAGACCCAGTTTTTGTTCGATGAGATAGGAATTACGTCCGGGGGAATTCCTCGAAATGAGCTCGGCGATGAAACCGGTGAGGAACAATTGCGCACCCAGCAACGTGCAGGTCAGGGCGATATAGAAAGAAGGCTTGTTGGTCAGTGTGAATTCCGAACGGTTATCGAGTTTCTGGATCACCAGGGAAACTGTTTCGCCGAACCCGATGAGAAAAAAGATGAAACCCCAGGGACCAAAAAAATGCATCGGGCGTTTGCCATATTTTCCGACGAACGTGATGGACGCCAGATCGAGCAGACCCTTCAGGCCGCGGCCCAGACCGCCGAACTTGGTATGGCCGTATTTGCGCGCACGATGCTGTACCACTTTCTCTCCGATCTTGCGGAACCCCGACCATTTGGCGATGACCGGGATATAGCGGTGCATCTCGCCGTATACTTCGATGCTTTTGACGACCTTGTTCCGATAGGCCTTCAGCCCGCAGTTGAAATCGTGCAACCGGATCTTGCTCACCTTTGCCGTCGTCCAGTTGAAGAATTTGGATGGTAGTGTTTTTGAGAAGGGGTCATGACGGATTTTTTTCCAACCGCTGACCAGGTCGTAGCGATCTTCCAGGATCATCCGGCGCAATTCGGGGATCTCATCGGGGCTGTCCTGCATATCGGCGTCCATAGTAATAACGACGTCGCCATGCGCGGTCCTGAACCCTTCGTTCAACGCCGCGGACTTCCCATAGTTACGTTGGAATTTTATCCCTTTGATATGGGGGTTCATCTGACGCAACTCATGGATCACCTCCCAGCTGCGGTCGGTGCTGCCGTCATCCACCAACAGGATCTCGTAGGAGAGCCCATGCTCGCGTACGACGCGTTCGATCCAGCTGCACAGTTCGGGCAGCGATTCGTCCTCGTTATACACGGGTATGACAATCGATAGGTCCATTATAGATTTTTATTTGGTGCTTCTGCAGATTTTTTTCGTTTGACGACCGCTGCCAGCAGCACTGCGATCAGGAAAAACGGCACATAGGTCTTAGCCAGGCCGAACGCGATGCTGCCCAGGCCGAAAGGGTCGATGTCCTTCATAGCATCGATGCTGGTACGGATATCGTCCTCCTGCATGCCGAGACGCCGATACCATGCCGCTTCGTTCGCGAGCTCTATAGGGCGCAATGCCCTATCGAAAGCGGGATCGATAAATTGGCACAGGATCCACGTGAAGAGGCCCTGAATGGCAAACGCTATTACGATGATCCCGAAACAGATCTTCAGGGCGGGCCGGAAGTCCAGGTATCCCACGCGATGTCTTTCCACCAGCATCGCGGCGATGGCAAATACCGGTGGGATGAGATAACGGAAGAAGCCGATGCTCATGAACGCCTGCGGTCCCGCACGCCAGGTCCCGATGGTGAACAGGATCATGGCCAGCGAGGCAAGGCCCCCGTAAAGCACCGTCACCGGGATCTTTTTCCATTGGGTCATCGCTTGCGCTCCTGTTGGTTTAGGTGGATGCGTCCGTCATTCAGCGTACCTATGACACTGCCATTCAGGGTTTTTCCGATGAAGGGATTATTCTTCGACCGGGATCTCGTCGTTCCGTTTTCCAGCTGGGTAATGCCTCCGGGATCGAAGAAGGTGAGCGTCGCTACCTGACCTTCCTTCAGCGAAGGCTGTTCGAGTCCGAACAGATGCCGGGGGCCAACGCTTAGCAGATCGACCGTCCTTTCCGCGGTCAGCTCGGGAAGACGGGTCCGCAAGACAGGATAGACGGTCTCGAGGCTGCTCATCCCCGACCTGGCATTTTCGAATTCCACTGTTTTGCTGTCGAACTCCTGCGGGAAATGATGCGAGGCGATGGCGTCGACCAGGCCGTCAAGGACGGCCATTCGCAGCGCTTTCACGGCATCGCCGTCCCGCAATGGCGGATAGACCTTAAGGTTAGTATCGTAGTCCGACAGGTCGGCATCGGTAAAGAACAGGTGGTGCGGCGTCACCGAGCAGCTGACGCTGAGTCCTGCGGCTTTGGCCTCACGGATATAGCCGAGCGAGCGCGGCGAGCTGATCCCGGTGAAATGGATCTTTGAGCCGGTATACCGGGTAAGTTCGATGTCCCGGGTCACCATGAGTTCTTCGGCCATCATCGGCTTGCCGGGGAGACCCAGACGGGTCGACACGACCCCTTCATTGATCAGGCCGTTGGCTCCGACCGTGCGGTCATCGGGTAGCTGGATGATGACGCCGTCGAATGCTTTTATGTATTGCAGCCCCTTGAGCAGCAGGCCGGCCGACTGGACCGGTCCCGTGCCGTCGCTAAAGGCGATGGCGCCGCTGTTACGCATATCGTACATTTCCGCGAGGTCTTTCCCTTCCAGACTCCTGGTGATGGCGCCCAGCGGCCAGATGTGTACGGGCAGATCGGCGGCCGCGCGACGGATATATTCCACCTGCGATTTGGTATCGATGACCGGGCGGGTATTGGGCAGGACAAAGACATCGGTGTACCCGCCGGCGGCGGCGGCCGCCGCACCTGTCTGCAGGGTCTCCTTGAATTCATAACCGGGGTCGCAGAAATGAGCAAAGACATCCACCCATCCCGGGGAGACATGGAGGCCGGGATGACGCAGGGTCTTATCTGCTTTGGCAGAAAGTCCTCTACCGGCGGATGGATCCCCGATAGCTGTTATCCGGCCGTCTTCGACGAGAATATCCCTGATCGTTCCGTTGTGAGGAGAATTGCGGTCAACGATGCGAGCCTGTTCGATGAGAATCTTCATTGAGAGACAATTGCGCGAAGATAGCGCTTGTTCAGGAATATTCTGCAAACAATTTGCCGGGGTAGCACCACATCCATTGCCCGTCGGGCGGGTGATCAGACTTCCGCCAGGTATTTGTGTACGAAACTGATCGACATCGATCCTTCTCCAACCGCCGAGGCCACGCGGTTCATGGCGCCGGCCCTGACATCGCCCGCCGCGAATACGCCGGGACAGCTGGTCTCCAGCAGATAGGGATCCCTGTCCTGCCGCCATATCTTCTTGAAATGTTCATAGGTCTTGAGATCGCGGCCGGTCTCGAGAAATCCTTTTTCGTCTTTGATAATGTCCAGGCCGATCCATTCCGTAAATGGTTTTGCGCCGATGAAAATGAACAGCGCATTGGCCTTTATAGTGATCGTTTCGCCAGTGTCCGCCTGCAGTATGGTCAGCTCTTCCAGGCGGCCCGTGCCCCTGGCCTCGGTTATTTCGCTGCACGGCTGGATATGGATATTTTCCCGTTTGGCGATCTGGTCGATCAGGTACGCGGACATGGTGCTGGTCAGGTCTTTTCTCCGGATGACGATGGTCACGCTGGCCGCGAATTTGGAAAGATGCATGGCCGCCTGTCCCGCCGAATTCCCACCACCCACGACGAACACTTCGCAATCGCGAAAGGCCGCGGCTTCCGTCATCGCCGCTCCATAATAGATGCCGGCGCCGGTAAAATCGGGTATCCCCTTTGTTTCCAGTTTCCGGTAGTCCACGCCGGTAGTGATGACGATCGAATGGGTATTGATCTCTTCGCCGTTGTCGAGGAGCACCTTTTTGTAGCCGTCCTTCTGACAGATGTCCCTCACCGACCTGGGGAGGAGCACTTCCGCCCCAAGCCGCGTCGCCTGGGTGATGGCCCTTCGTGTCAGTTCCGACCCGCTGAGCCCATTGGGGAAACCAAGGTAGTTCTCGATGCGCGAGCTGGTGCCCGCCTGACCGCCGGGGCTGCGTCTTTCGATCAGCAGGGTTTTCAGTCCTTCCGAGGCGCCGTATACGGAAGCGGCGAGACCGGCCGGACCCGCCCCGATAATGACGACATCGTAGATGGTATTTTTGATCGTGGGATTGAGACCTATCTTTTCCGCCACGAGGGGTATCCCGGGAGAACAGAAACAGCTGCCGTCCTCGAGAAAAAGGGCAGGGAGGTCTTTCAGCGCGATCTTATTTAATTCGAGCAATCTTTTGGCGTCCTCGCTTGTCTCGACGTCCTGCCAGAGATAGGGGACGAGATTGCCGGCCAGGAATTCTTTGATCTCATGCGATTTCGGAGAGAACTGGTAGCCGATGAGCTTGATACCTTTGAAGGGCGGACGCCAGGTGGATTGCCAGTCATCGAGCAGCTCGGATATAACGGGATACAATTTCTCTTCCGGGGGATCCCATGGTTTCATAAGATAGTAGTCGAGCTGGACATTGTTGATGGCCTTGATAGCCGCGTCGGTATCGGAATAGGCGGTCAGCAACACGCGTTTCGCGTCGGGATAAAACTCCCTTGCCTTTTGCAGGAAATCCACCCCTTCCATTTCCGGCATCCGCTGGTCAGAGATGAACATCGAGACGGTCTCCGCTTTATTGCGGAGATCGCGCAGGCTTTCCAGCGCCTCCTTAACAGATGTCGTAGACAGTATCCGGTAGGTTTGACGGAACTGCGTTCGCAGATCGCGAGTAATGGCGCGCAGCACCTGCGGGTCGTCGTCTATGATAAAAAGGATAGGTAAAGTCATATGGTTGTTTTAGCCTGCTATCGGCAGACAGACGATGAATTCGGTCCTTCCAGGTACCGAGTTGACCTTCACAGAACCGTGATGCTGACCCTGGACGATACGGGTGACGACGTCCAGCCCCAGACCGGTGCCTTTGCCAATGCCCTTAGTAGTAAAAAAGGGATCGAAAATATTGGGCCGGATACTCTCCGGTATCCCGGGACCGTCGTCGATGACCGAGATCCTTGCGAAATTATGATCTTTCAGCGTGCGGATGGTCAGCTGTCCCCGGCCATTGACCTCCATGGCATCCACGGCATTGTCGATGAGGTTGGTCCATACCTGGTTTAGCTCGCCAACCAACGCCATCACCTTCGGCAGACCCGGATCGAATTCCTCCACCACGCTGATATTGCCTTTTTTCAGCTTGTATTGCATCATGGTCAGCGTGCTTTCGATGCCGGTATGAATGTCGATCAGCTCTTTCCCATTGCCCTGGTCCATGTGTGTGAAGTTCTTCACGGATTGGATCAGCCGGAAGATGCGTTGCGAGGCCTCATTGATGTCCTGGACCATTCGTTCCGTGACCAGGTTCGTATTGATCCAGTTGAGCACCGGCGAGAGATACTGGTCGGGGATATGCGCGTGGAACTGTTCCATATCGTCGCAGCTGAAGGCATAATCGAGGAAGTTCTCGGCGATCTCATCGCTATGCTGGACGTTGTGCTCATCCAGCCAGTCCCGCATCTCGTCTTCGAGTTCGGTTCGCTGCACCAGCGATAGCCGTGGCCTTTCGGTACGAGCAAGTATCTCGAACAGCTTGTCTTTCACGAAATCGACGTCCTTTGTCTCCATGCGGACATTTATCACGTCCTTGAACGACTCCGGCTCGAGCTGCAGGTGCTGTTTCAGCGACTCGGAACCCCGTACGATGGCAGCCGCGGGGTTGTTCAGCTCGTGTGCCAGACCTGCCGATAATTTCCCCAGCGCCATCATCTTGTCATTCTGCTGCTGAAGGGTGGTAAAGTTGCGCACGCGGTCCGTCATGACATGCACCAGGGCGGCGGTCAGCTCGTAATGACGGGCGACCATCTCGCGGAATTTCCCGACGGGCAGGGTCATCAGGGCTGTATCTTTCAGGGCCATGGCATGGACCGTAGTCTTGACGCTCCGGGAAAAGGGCAGCGCCCCGCTGACGTCGCGGGGTTCGAGCACGCCTACCTCGCGCATCTCGTTCTGCTGAACGATAAATAGCCTGATCTTGCCGCTGAGAACGATATACATGCCTTTAACAGGCTCTCCATACCGGAAGACATACTCCTCCGCCGGGATCTCCCTGCAACTGCTGTTGTCGATAAGCCATTGCAGCTGATCGGCCGGTACGTCCGCGAAGACATCCACCGAGCGAAGCCAATCGGTCGTGACTTTATCCATACCAGCAATGTAAGTTTTTTTCGCGGGATTCCTGCCGGCCGAATGCGCCTCGCGAGGACGGGTTTTACGGCCAGTGATCAGGGATACGGCAGGATAGCAGTATAGGGATTCTGATCCGTTCCGGACCAGGCCATCTTGTAATGATAGGGGACGCCCGCGGGCGGACAATCGGACGCCGCACCGGTGGAATCCAACCCATAGATCATACTGGTTACACCCGCCGGATTGTAGAGCCGTATCTGCCCCCTGGTCAACTGCCAGCCGCAGCCCTGGTCGATAACGAGGGGAGAATCGACGCCGACGATCATGCTGTTGCCAAAACGGTTACCTCCCCATTCGGAGATGGCCGCGAAGCCGCCCACGGAATCCATCCCGGCCGTCGAAATAGTAAGACCGCCGTTATTGGTATAGGTACGCCGGCGTGCGATCTGCCAGGTAGACGGCCAGTAAGAATTGTAAGCAAGGTTGAGGTTGACGCCTGTTATCGTGTGGATGACGGGAGAAGGTCCGCCGGCGCCGAGACCGGAGAGGCTTCCCCCCGTCACATTGGTGTAGGAACACTTCCCGTTGAACAGGATCGTGTTCGTATCGGGCGGCGTGTTGATGGCGACATTATAAAAATTAACGGCTACAGTGTCGAGCGGATCATTCCAATTGGTTCCCGGAACGTAAGAGATAGTGATCACGCCCTTCAGGTATTTGGTAAACCCGCAGGTAGATCCCCCATAGGCGATCTGGATGATCCTCGGATCGACCGTGGTATCGATGCCGACGCCGCCTGCGCATAATGAGATCGCCGGGTTGCCCAGAACGCTGTCTACATCGTTGAAGACGGCATCGATGGTATTGGAGATACGCACCTGGTCATCGGTCTGTGCCCGAACATTAGCAGTGAAGGAGGTAGTATCGTTAAAACCGCCCGAACCCTTCTTACAGGCGAAAAGGAGCCCCGCGCAAAGGGTGACCAACAGGAATTTCATGCGGTAAATGTACCCTAAAAAAGCGAACGGCCCATGTGGGGCCGCTCGCAGGTTGGTTGAATATATGTTAATAAGGTAAGATGAATGTGTAGGTTTTTCCGCTGCTGCCGGCCCATACCAGTTCATAATAATAGGTGCCGCTGCCCATAGGACAGCTGATCGACTGTCCGGTGGAGTTCAGACCGAATGTAACGGTAATGGAACCAGCGGAGTTGGTCAGCACGACCTGTCCTCCAGTCATCTGCCAGGCGCAGCTCTGTGAAACGACCAGCGCCTGCGAGATCTGTGTTTCAAAGCTGTTACCAAACCGGTTGGTACCCCACTCGGAAATGCCGGACATGCTGCCATCCGTGTGCAAACCGGTCTCCGTGATCACGATGCCGCCACTGTACGAAAAGGAGCGCTGCCGTGCTATATTCCAGGAGCGTTTCGCGCCGTTGTCGAAGGTGATGGACATATCGCTGCTGGTGATCGAATGGACGATGGGTGTGGTGCTGTTGGCATTCAGGCTCAGGAGACTGCCGCCGCTGACATTGGTATAGGTGTGCGTACCGTTGAGGGTAATGCCTTTGCCGTCGAGAGCGCGGACGATCTTCAGGTTATTGAATGTAACCGAAACGTGGGCGCCGGCCTGTGACCAGATGGTCCCCCGGGGAATCGAAATGACGATGGAACCGGTGCGGACGCGCGTGAGAAGACAGTTCGAGCCGTTATACGTAATAGTTATAGTGCGGGGATTGTCGACGGTGTCTATCGTAACTACGGCGTCGCAAATGGAGGTCTTAACGGTGTCGTTATTCCCGCCGGTTACGGATACGCCATACCGGAGCGCGGGGGCCTGGCTTGCGCCGGTGACGGATGCTTCGGTGGACATCGCGGTGTTGATATCGTCGAACGCTGCGTCGGTTTCCGTCGACACGCGGGCTTCGTCATCGGATTGCGTTTGCAGGTCCTGGTCAGAGGTGCCGCTGGAGCTGTTGTTATTGCTCTTGTTACACGCGGCAAGCAACAGGCCGGAGAGGGCGGTGGCCATGATAAGACATTGGAAATTCCTGGTTTTCATGATTTAGTAGGTTTATAGTTTTCAAAGCGGATAAGCCGCGCCTCGGCGACGGCCTCCATTGGACAAGCTGGAAGCCGAATAGTTTAAACGGCAGATCGGGCTCATTATTTTTTCGGTTGTAGTAAATAACATTCCCTCTTCGGGAAAATAAATTCCCCTTTCGGGAAAATCTTCTCAGATATTATACGTTATAGCCTGGTCCATCATACGCAGTATACTCAGAATCCAGTAGAACCATGAAGACCGTTTTTCCTGCAAGGTTTGCAATACAGCGGAAAATAGCCTTGCTCCTGCTGTTCTCCTTTTTTTCCCTTTGCTTCATCGGCTGGATCATTTATTTTAATCAAAAGAACTACGAAACGACACGATGGTGGATCAGTCATACCCATTCCGTGATCGGGTCCATTGAACAAACGAATACCCGGATCGCCACGTGGGAATCCCTGTCGCGGCCTCCACTGTCCCGCGAATTTCGTTTGCAACTGCAAGAGGATATCGGCAAAATCAAGGAGCTGACCGCCGACAATCCTGTACAACAGGCGCTGGTGGTTCGTTTGACCGCCGTCGTCGACTCCATGGAGAACGATGGAATGAAAGTCCATTTGTCAGAAGCGAGATGGATGATCAACCAAATGATAAGGGTAGAGGACGATCTGCTCGAGCAGCGACGCATAAGCAACCGGGTCTCGAGCAGGGAAAGCACGTGGATGCTGGTCGGCGAAAGCATTTTGGGGTTCCTGCTCATTAGTTTTATGCTGGTGCGGTTGAACAGGGATATCTATCTGCGGCGCCGGGTCGAACGCCAGTTGCAGGAGAACCAGGCTTGGTTGCAATCCATTATGGATAATACGACATCGCTTATTTTCATAAAGGATCTGTCCGGACGCTATGTTATGGCCAACCGCCGGATGCGGGAAGTGCTGGGGTTGACGAATAAAACCGTGATCGGCCAAACGATTCCCGAGCTCTTCGGCGAGACGGATGTGTCACGCTACCAGCGGACGGATGAGGAGGTTCTCCGCACCGGGAAACTGGTGGAAACCGAGGAGATCATCCCGAGCGCCGGAGGAGATATTTACCTTTTGTCCATGAAATTCCCTTTGCTCGACGCCAAGGGCCGGATGATCGGCATCGGCGGCATCGCTACGGAGATCACCGAACGGGTGCACTATCAGCATCAGTTGATAGCCGCCACACAAGCGGCGCAAAACGCCAAGGGTATGCAGGAGCTGTTCCTGGCCAACATGAGCCATGAGATCCGCACCCCGATGAACGGGATACAGGGGATGACCGACCTGTTACTGGATACGCCGCTGAACGATCAGCAGCGCGAATTTGCGCGGATCATCAAACGGTCTGTCAGCAATCTGCTTGTCATTGTCAACGATGTGCTGGATTTTTCCAAGATCCAGGCCGGCAAACTGGCCATCGAGAAGATCGATTTCCGGCTGAAGGATGTGTTGGAGAATGCCAGGGCTATCTTTGCGCACCGGATCGCCAAGAAGGGGTTGCAGCTGCTGATAGAGACGGATCCGGATATCCCCGAGACGTTGAACGGGGACCCATACCGGTTGAACCAGGTGTTGATCAACCTGATCGGCAATGCCATTAAGTTTACCGAGACGGGTTGGATCAGGGTGGAAGTGACGGCGCAGGAACGAACGTGCAGCCAGGTCAATTTGCTATTCTCCGTATCCGATTCGGGTATCGGCATCCCGGAAGCCAGCATTCCTTTTATCTTCGAACATTTCTCGCAGGCGGGTCTCGACATCACGCGCCGGTTTGGCGGGACAGGACTGGGACTGGCCATCTGTCATCAGCTGCTGCAGCTGCAGGGCGGTGAGATCACGGTCCGCAGCAAGGAGAAGGAAGGGACCACCTTTCTTTTCCGGTTAACTTATGGTTACAAAGGTCCAGCAGAAACCGGTATCCCGGTTACAAACGGTCTATCCGAAAATTTTCATCAGCAGTCTCTCGCAGGCAGGCGGTTTCTCGTGGCCGAGGACAATGAGGTCAACCAGCAGCTGATCGATCACGTATTGAAAAAGGGCGGCGGGGAAGTCCGGCTCGCCGGCAATGGCGATGAAGCGGTTGGCTGTCTGAAAAGGGGAGAAAATTATGATCTGATCATCATGGACCTCCAAATGCCCGTTATGGACGGATATGCCGCGACAAAATACATCCGCCAGGAACTCCAGCTATCCACGCCCATCATCGCCATGACGGCTACCGCGATGGTGGATGAACAGCTCCGCTGCCTGGAGGTCGGCATGAACGACTATATGACAAAACCCTTCGAATTCGCCGATCTCTATAAAAGGATCAACCAACTTCTTGCCCCGGCCTTCAGGCTGTTATGACAATTTATTATATTTATTGTCAAATCACCTGCCATATGCTTGTACTATACATTTTGCTGGGCGTTATCGCCCTCTTTTTGCTGGTAGCCGCGCTGGCCGGGACGCGCTGGCACTACGAACAATCCATTCTCATCCAGGCACCGCCCGAAAAGGTATGGCCCAATATCAGTAGCCTGCGGGCCATCAATCAATGGAACCCCTGGATGGAACGGGACCCGAACGTCAAAGTAACTTATACCGACAAGGACGGAACGCCAGGCGCCGGTTTTTCCTGGGATAGCCCTGTAAAAAATGTGGGAGCGGGCAGCCAGACCATCCTCAAGGTCACCGACCACGCCGAGGTGGCCACGCGCGTGGATTTCTTCCGGCCGTTCAAGGGCACGGGGCTGGCGAATTTCAGAATAGGCAGCGAAAATGCGGCTACCCGCGTCACCTGGAGCATGAAAAGCTCGATGCCCTATCCCATGAATATCGTCAAGGTCTTCGGCGGAATAAAACGGAATATGGGCCGGGACTTCAGCAAGGGCCTCAATAAGCTGAAAGGGATCTGCGAGAGCTGAGCTTGCGCACCCGGCCAACCCTGGTGGTCAGCGCCCGGATAAGGCGCGCATGGTCACCCCGCCGCATCCGGTGAAGGTTCCATCCGCCGGTCCCTTTTTTCCCGGCTCAGCACCCGGTAAGCGATCACGGTGCTCATCAGCATACACATTGCGCCGATGATGAAGTGAACGCCGGGAAAATAGAAGGGCGCCCTGCTGCCGGTGAAATAGGCGAAGCTGTTGTTCATGATCAGCGGGCCGATGATCGTCGTTACGCTCATTAGACTGGTCAGGGCGCCTTGCAGCTCTCCCTGGTTGCTGGGCTGCACATGGCCGGAGATGACGGCCTGTAGTGAAGGACCCGCGATCCCGCCGAGACAGTAAGGGACCAGGAAGACGAACATCATCCAGCTTTGACTGGCAAACGCGAAGAGCACCAGCCCGAGCGTATAGAGCGAAAGGCCGAGATAGATGCTTTTTTCATTTCCCAGCTTTGGATTGACGACGCGGGTAAGTCCGGCCTGAACACCGGCGATGAGGACGCCGACCACCGTCAGCGAGACGCCGATCATGCCCGGTCCCCAATGAAAACGATAATCGGTAAAGAAATTCCAGTTGGCCTGCACGGCCTGCGCCGCGAAGTAGATCAGGAAAAAGGCGAAAGACAGGTTTCCGATCTCCGGATGGCGTATCAGAAATTTAAGCGAGCCGAACGGGTTGGCCCTTTTCCAATCGAAAGGGCGGCGATTCTCTTTGCTGAGGGACTCGGGCAGCAGGAAATACCCATAGATGCAGTTGAGCAGACAAAGGACGGCAGCGCCATAAAAGGGCGCACGGATACCCCAGTGTGCAAGGACGCTGCCCAAAGCAGGACCCAACACGAATCCAAGACCGAATGCCGCCCCGATCATCCCGTAGTTCTTTGCACGTTCCGTGGGGTCGGTGCTGATGTCTGCGATATAGGAGCTGGCGGTGGTGAAGCTGGCGCCCGTCATTCCCGCTACGATACGGCCGATGAATAACCAGCCATAGGTGGGTGCTACGGCGAGAATGATATAGTCGACGCCAAAACCCAGCAACGAGGATAACAACACGGGACGCCGGCCGAAGCGATCGCTGAGATTGCCGACCACCGATGAGAAGACGAACTGCATCCCGGCAAATGCGAACAACAGATAGCTGCCGTATTTGCTGGCCTCATTCGCAGGGACATGTTTCAGCTGGACGATCAGGTCGGCCATCACGGGAATGATCAGTCCCCAGCCCATACAGTCTACGAGCAGGGTAATAAAGATGAAGCCCATCGCGGCTTTTTTGGATGTCTGCATAAATTAGCGGCTGTTTTGGTTTGCCCTGTTTGCGGTAGGGACAAACTTACGGATATTCCATTGAATCCGGCGAGGGTTGAGTATTAGTTCGACGACATCTGGACGCTGGATACGGGTCTCCGGTTGGGTTGCCGCGTCCTGCATTTCGTAAATAGCGCGGCTATGCACCGGCCATGACCTTACGCGAAGCAGGCCGCAAAGCCCAGGAAGCGGCCGTGATCGCTGCCAGGAAAAGCGTCACGGCTACATGCCACCAGGGCATATCCATTACTGCATTGGAAACCGCGGCGCCGGTCAGGTCGAAAAAGATGCCGGCATATGCCCATTCTTTCAGCACCGGTAACCGGGGTACGACGATCGTCAGCCCTCCAAGGACCTTCCAGACACCAAGGATCAAGAGGAAATAGACGGGATAGCCGAGCGCTTTTATCCCGTCAATATTCGCTTTTGCACCCAACAGGTAGGATATCCCGCCGGAAACCATGGAGAAAGCGATGAGACCCGTCGTGATCCAATAGAAGGTCTTTTTACCCCGGCTATTGCTCTGGGTTTTAACCGGTTGAACGGCCTCCGTGGGAAGCTTTCCCGATGGAGGTCTCAATCCCCAGGAAACCAGCGTGAGCGCGGCGAAGGCGAGCGGGCCCCAGGCGTTTGCCGTTTGCCCCATGATAAAATGAGATGCGGCGGCACCTGTATAGACAAAGAATACTCCGGCATAAGCCCACTCCTTGACGCGGGGAAAACCGGGGATGACGAATACGACAGCGGCCGGCAGTTTCCAGGCGCCCAGGATGCTTAGCAGATAGTAAGGATACCCCAGGTGGTCGAAGACGTTCCTGACGAACGAATTACGGACCAAATCCCATTCCGCGCCCGTTGCGGTTTCCAGGAAAATGATGACCGTCGTTGTCCAATAGGCAATTGAGCGAATTAGCGGCTGCACCGGCCGGGCGATCCTGATCGTTTCCATAATCGTTGTTTTTGTTAAGTATGGCGTTTATGCAATAAGGACCGGAAGTAACGGAATTGGACAGAAACGGGGACACTTTTTACGAGCGGACTGATAAATCGCTGAGCCTGCGTGAGGGCGGTCGCAGTGCCCAGGATGCGACTGCTATCGATAAAAAGATGATCGGGGGTACAAAATCGCCGATCCCGTCGCCCATTGCAAGGTGGGAAGCGATTGCCCCTATGTAGATTAGGAACGTTCCGAAGTAGGCCCATTCTTTCAGCAATCGTAACCCCGGAAGAAGGAAAACAGGTGCCGCAAGCAGGGTCCCGATGCCTTTTATGACCAGGAAGTAGTGCGGATAGCCGAGATGTTGCATCATTCCGATGGCGTATCCCCTGCGGAGCCAGTTGAAATCCCAGGTGGCGCTGAGGATGGACTCGAAAGCAAGATAGCCGGTGAGGATCCAATAGATTATCGACCGGGCTCTGGAGGTCCTTGAGGGAACTTGATTCATGGTGGATCGTTTAATGAATAAGGAGCGGCCGGTACAAAATTGGACAATGTTTTCGGAAAAAACCACGACGAATAATTATTGCCCATCCATCCAGCCTCCGGTAAAGCCCGCCCTCCGCAACCCGGTAATAATAGCCGGACATTGTTTCAGAATTTTTAACGTAAGACCAGACCGGTAATTTTCTATCATTATTACGACCGGTCCGTGGTTCAGCCCGAATTGCCAGGGAGACAACCATCCAAAAGGGTTTTTCCCTTTAATTGGGTAAGTGGCGTTGAAACTGGCTTGGAGTCCCCGTTGTTCATTAAACAGGAGATTAATTACTACCAGAACAGACCTTACTGTCTTTAGTACTAACTTCGGCGCAAAGGGCAAGGCTGTGACACTCACCCAGGGTGAGATCGTGCCATCGTCGGGACCATATGGCGCTCCCCGTGCAATGTAATCATAGAAAGTGCGCTGCACTCCTTTCACCGTATAGATGGCGGGCCCTGGCCCATCGCTTGCAGTAAGCCCCCATACATATTTGCCATAGCGATTGAACCCCTTTGGATTCTTAAGGGCATACTGATAATGAACCTGCACCGCCCTGCGACTGTTTTCAAAATAATCTATTCCGAATTTTTTATTGATACTGTCATGAATGCCCGTTAAATCAAGCCATAGATGAGACATTTGGTGAATGAAAAGCGGGCCTGCGTATAAATACTCGATGTCATAGACTTTTTTCCATTCAAAAGAAGAGACCCATTCCCGGTAGCCTGCCTCACTGATGGGATGGGTAGGTGAACCCAGGGCAAGGATATAAAGGATATGGGCCTCGCTGAAACCATTATCCCATCTGTGATCATAGAAGCCTGTTTCGGGTGTCCAGCCATGTGTAAGGGTAGCCCCGCCATTTCGCGCCCAATCCCAATCCACCCGTTCGTAAAGTCCATCTGCTAAACGCCTTAGTTCTGCTTCCTCTTCATTATTGCGCGTAAAATAATGTTTGGCGGTCAATATTCCGGCCATCAATATTGCTGTATCAATTGTTGATATCTCGCACCCCCACGCCCGTTTGCCTGTCTGCATATCAAGAAAGTGGTAATAGAAGCCCTTATATCCAGTAGCATCAGGTTCGGGCCCTTGTTGGCTTGAATACAAAAATCTTAAGGTCTGTACTATTCTGCCCAACGCTTCCGAACGGCTGATAAATCCGCGTTCTACTCCTATTATATACACATTTAAGGCTAGCCCGACCACCGCTATGCTTGAAGGACAACCCTCTTCGGACTTATCAGCTAAAAGGCCGTTCTTACAATTTCTTTCATCAATAAAATAATCAAAAGTTTCCCGTTGCAGGCGCTCCAGTATTTCCGAATTTTTTGCAAAGTGCAACAAATATCTCAGAGCTAATTTTAAATTCATATTTCAAGACAATTCTTCTGGAGGGCGGAAATAGAATGGCTCTTTTGCTTCATGCTGACCGTAGCCTAAAATGTCGGATCGTCGAACGCCTGACCTTCCTTTCGGCGTGCCAAAGTTCGTAGTTTGTTTGGAGGTTAGTCCAAAAAGTGGCGCTGTTGCCAAAAGCGGCGGAAAGCTTGACGGCCATTTCCGGGCTGATCCCCGCTCGGCCATTAACAACTGCGGATACGTTCGCCCTGGTCATCCCGATGCCCTTTGCAAGGTCGGTAATGGTCAGGTTGCGCTCACACATGAACAACTCCCGCAAAACAGTCCCCGGATGCGCAGGGGGCAAGGCTCTTTTCAACATAGTAATTCCTCCTATCAGTGATAGTCAACATAAACGGCATCGAATACTTCGCCAGGGGCAAGGCTTTTGATGTATTGTGTATCGATACACTTGACAATGCAAAAATATAAAATTTATCTATTCAGGCGAATTTATTTTGGTTCATTTTATTTACGATGCATCCTCGATCCGCTTGATCTGTTTGGGCTCTTTTTGTTTGGAGGGGTCACGCCCAAAACGATACGTGAATGTAAACGTTGCCCTGGAACCTACCGTGCGAAGGAACAGATCGATAATAAGAGCGTCGCTGCTTCTTAGAATTGCCCGCTTCCGGCTGTTGAAAATGTCATTGGCATTGAGACTCAGCGAAGCCCTGTTTCCGGCGAAATCATACTTTGCGGCGCCGTCCATTCCAAAATTTGGGCGGTTCCTGTCCTGCAAATTCATATACGGAGCCCTGTAGTCTGCGTGGATTTGAAGGGAGAGCCTTTGTATCGGTCTTACATTGCTGGTGACGTTGGCATTCCAGCTGATCCCGTTATTGGCGGTTATTCCATATTGTGGGGCCGCGGCATTATACCGGTCGAAAATATTTACGTTTGCCGTCAGGTCCCATCCTTTTGCAAGGTCAAAATGGCCGATAAACTCCAGCCCTGTGATGACGGAGCGTTTCAAATTTTCGGAGATGGTGGTAGTTTCATCGTTTACCGGGGCCTCCTGAATAGGATGAATCACATTAATGATCGTGTTATTGTAGATGCCGGAGGTAAGGGACAGGTGTTGCCAGGTTTTAATATAGTCAAATTCCAGGTCGGTGACGCTCGCCGGTATTAACCGCGGATTTCCCTGGTTGTAATTGGTCGGGTCGGAGAAATCCGTTGTAGAATTGTATTGCCTTACCGATGGCTTCGAGATCCGGCGGGCAAACGTGAACTGCAGCTCGCAATTGTTTTTAAGCTTTTCGGTGAGCAGCACACTGGGGTATATTCCTTTGACCGGCACTTTGACCGGGGCGGCCACCAGCGAATTAGTTGAATCATAACTCATAAAGGTAGCGTCAAGGCGGCTATCTTCCCCTCTTACCCCTGCCTGGTAGCTGAAATTACCGACCTGGTTCCTAAGGTTCAAATAGACGGCGTTTACCTGGTTATTGCTGCTGAAAAGATCGGTAAGGGCATAAAGCGGTATCCCGCCATTGTAGGCGTATTGATTATTGCTGCCAAGGGTGATCTGGCTGCGGTAACCGGCCGAAAATTGTCCTGCTTTGCCTATTGGTAAAACATAATCAACCTGTATATTATAATTCGTTGCTTTATGCCTGGTATCGCTGATCAACGGGGTATCGATCTTGGTTGACGGCACGCCATTAACCGGGTTATACCGGGTGGTATACTGCTGGTAATCCCTGAAAGCGCCGTATGCGAAGGCGAAGTTGAACGCAAGTTCTTCTTTTGGTTTCTTAAAACGCTGTTTGTAGTCGAGATCCAGTTCATAACTGCTGCCGTTATTTTTTACGGTATTAAATCGATTGAAGGACCCTATAAGGACGTCGGCTGCGTTATAGTGGGTAAAGCTCAGGAACTGGTTCTCATGCATATTGCGCGAATTAAAACCGGCGGATATCCCCAACGTGCTCCTGCGTGTAAGTGAATAATCGACACCGGCTTTTGCGAACTGGATGATGTCCACGGTAACGAATGGAAATGTTTCCGTGGTATACACCACAGAGTCGGTCGGGTGTAAAAAGATATAGCTCTGATACCCGCTGGAATTGGTATTTCCATTCCTGAAGCTATAGTTTCCGTATAGGTTTACCTTGCCGCTTTGGTAACTCAGGCTGGCGTCGGCGTTAAAGTTTCCACGGGTACCGCCGGCGATATCAGCGGAGCCATTTAATCCGGGCCGGCTGTTCTTTTTTAGAATAATGTTGACAATACCCTCGCCGTTGGCCTCATAACTGGCCGGCGGGTTGGGGATCACTTCAATGCTTTCGATCGAGGCGGCCGGTATCGATTGGAGGATCCGGGCAAGATTGCCATTTGCGATAATGGTGGGTTTTCCATCAATAAGGACGTTCACATTGGATGATCCGCGGAGGTTGACATTCCCGTTGCCATCGATCTGGAGGGTGGGGATGTTTTGGAGCAGATCCGCCGCGTTCCCCCCTTTGCTCACCAGGCTCTGGTTCACCGAAAATACCTTTTTGCCATCGACATTTTCGAATGCCAGCTTTTTGCCCGCGACGACAACCTCTTTCAGGATATTGTTCTTTGACGCGGTCATCAGCAGCGTGCCCAGATTTAAATCACCGGTTGCGGGTTTGATCACTATATTTTCTTTGATAATACTATTGTACCTGACAAAACTTATCCGCAGGGCAAATGCCCCGGCAGGCACATTTTCAAGCACGAAATGACCGCTTGTATCGGTTTGGGCCCCTTTAACAGGGGCTTTGGCTTGCTGACTTAATAAAGCCACCGTTGCATACGGGATAGGTTCATGCGTAAGCGAATCGATAAGTATTCCAACTATTTTTACACTTTGCTGTCCATATCCTCCTAACGCAACAAACAGTAGGAAAGCCGCTATTTTTAATGGAAGTAATTTCATGGAGATGATTATTGACATATAAAAGAAGGTCTGTAGAAACAGACCCTCGGTAGTGACATAATAGATGTCACATGAGAAAACTCTCTTTGGGTCACCCGGCCCTAAAACAGTTGTTCCGCCGGAGGAGTCACGCCCTTTAGCCGCAGGTAAATGGTGGTTTGGCCCCGCTGATGGGTTTGATGTTCAAATGCCTTTCCGAATAGTGCGCTTCGTGTTATACCGTCATGCTTCCCAAACTTAGTGGTGCCCTGCAACTGGTCGGGCGTCATATTGATAAGTGTGCTAATTACCCAATCGTAGCTATCCATTACCGCTTTGGTGACCGCTTCCTTAGTCGGTGACACCGTTTTTTCATTAACATTATGAGCGGCGGGTGTTTCACCAACCGGGTTTGGTTTATCACTGGCTACACTGGCGAATATATAATTGGCATCCGAGATATGAAGCATTTGCTGGGCAAACGAACGGATCTCCGGCGTTGGTTTGAAGCCGTAACCATCCTCGGGCATAGCATCCAGGTAGGCTTTGGTATATGCTTTTGCCCGTTGCCATTCGGCTACCATTTGTGGCAGCGTAAATTGAGCGGATAGGGAAGGGCTGGCGAAAATCAATGCCAGGAGGCTGAACAAGAGTGCTGCTTTTTTCATGATTGCGTTATTTAGGATCAAAGGTGCCTTATACCCGCCGGGTCCAATAATCGTTTCGACGGGGATGCATTTATTTCCAACAGCATGAGCTATTTATTCGATGCCCCGTTCCTCGCAACGTTTTGCCCGGCCGCCTGAATTTGGACGGCAATGGCAGAGAATATTGGCCCAACCGCATAAAATATGCGGACCAGGGCGCAAAAGGTTAGTATTTTTGAACATGAAGATCTGGAGGCGATCACCCGGTATTGTACAGCTGCAGTTGCTGATATGGACTGTCGTGTTGTTATTGATTTTTTTTTCGTTGCTGCCGATGGACGGTGTGCTGAAATCGGTCATCACCACCGTGGTCAACGCGATATCGTATGCCGTCATTATTTATGGGAATATCCTGTTCTTATATCCGGTATTTTATCAAAAGAGAAGGTTCGTATTATACGGTATTTCTGTAGCGCTCTTTTTGATTCTGACAGGGATGCTAAAAGGTTACACAGGCATGACCCTCTACAAGCATTTTCGGTTGATAAAGGCGGCCCCGGTCAATTTGGTTGCTTTACTGAGTTATGTCCCCGGTGGGGTCCTGATCTATGTCCTCAGCCTGGTTTTTCGCATTGCCCTTGCCTATTTTAGCTTAAAGCAACAGACAGAGGAGATCCTTTTGCAAAAAAGCCAGGCTGAACTAAACTTGCTCAAATCGCAGGTTCAACCGCACTTCCTTTTCAATGCGCTGAACAGCATTTATTACCGGGTTTATAAAGTAGATCCGCCTTCAGCCGGCCTGATCGAACGCCTGGCGGATATTATGCGTTATTTTGTCGATGAAAGCCCGAAGGATGAAGTGCCTGTGTCCACAGAAGTAGCATTTATTGAAAACTATATCGCGCTTGAAAGGATTCGTATCCGGCATGGCGCCGCTGTTCATTTCGAAAAAGCTTATAACCCGGACCAGCGCATCCCGCCTATGCTCCTAATGACCTTTGTTGAAAATATTTTCAAACATGGGATCGACAAATCGCTGAAACAAAATCAAATAACCATTTCATTGGTCCAGGAAAATGGCTACCTGTTTTTTACCACCCGCAATCGTAAGGCGGATCCGGAGGCCGGCGACGGAACGGGTGGATTCGGGATCATTAATTTAACCAAAAGACTCAGGATGTTATACGGGGACAAATTTGAACTGACCATTGATGACGAAGGAGGATCATACACCGCATTCTTAAAAATTCCGCTATCATGAATTTAAGCTGTATAATCATCGATGATGAGCCCGACGCCGTCGACCTGGTGGAACTACTGGTAAAGCAAAGCACAGCCTGGGTGCTGAAGGCGAAATGTTATAATGCGCTGGAAGCGCTGGCGTTTTTAAAAATGAACCAGGTTGATTTTATTTTTCTGGACATCAATATGCCGAAGCTTACGGGGATGGAGCTTGCCACCTTATTGCCGCCCCGGACCAATATTGTTTTCACCACTGCTTATTCCGAATATGCCGTTGAAAGCTATTCTTTTCATACCATCGACTATTTGCTTAAACCCATCACTTTAAAGCGATTCCTGGCATCGGTCGAGAAAATAGAGCAGCATTTTTTAAAATCCGGACTGGAATATCTGCCTAATATTGAACAGGCTCCGGAATTTATTTTCGTGAAATCCGGAAAAACAGTACGGAAGATCTTATTGAAGGATATCCTGTATTTTGAGGGCGAGAGGGACTACGTAAGGCTGGCGACGGGGCAGGAACAGATGCTGATATACCGCCGGCTAAAGGATATGGAAGAGCAGCTGAAGCCTCCGTTTATCAGGGTACACAACTCTTATATAATCAACTATGAACAGCTGAGTAAAATAGAGGACAACCATATCTATATCGCCGATAAACGCATACCCGTCAGTGAAAAGTTCAGGGTACGCTTTATGGAAGTTATAAATAAAAATAAGTTTTAGCAGGCTAACTGCCGCGTTCCACGCGGCAGTTCTCGGTCTGGCGGAGAGAGAGGGATTGCCTTCGGCGATCCCTTTAGTGAGGGGCTTAAGACTTCATCTCTGAACCGGGCGGCAAAGGCCGCCCTTGTTTTTTGTTTTCCGCATCCGGTCCGAGCAAGCTCGTCCCATCCGCTCCAAACAAAAACCCCAGCAAAGCTGGGGTTCAGTGATGAAGTCTGGCGGAGAGAGAGGGATTCGAACCCCCGGAAGTTTGACCTTCAACGGTTTTCAAGACCGCCGCAATCGACCGCTCTGCCATCTCTCCGGGCGCAAAATTAGGGGCTGGGGAGCAAGGCACAAAATAGGTTTGGGGAAAGGGCGAGACAGGTTTGGGGCAAGGCCCAAAATGGGTGTGCGGCGGGATGGGTAAATAGTTTCGGCGGCGGGAAGGGAGGTACGGGCGGCTGCGCGCGGAGGGCATTTATCGCGGCTGCGTCGTAAATTTGCCGAAATCTAATGGTTTGAAGCATCTAAGGGCAGTCTACAAATATTTCTGGAAATATCGCTGGCGGTTTTTGCTGGGCCTTATCTTCATCATCCTTTCCAACTATTTCCGCATCCTGACGCCGCAGGTGACGGGTTATGTCGTCAATTCGGTCGAAGCAGAGCTGCGGACCCACCAGGCCCCCCTGCGGACGATAACCGCCGGGCAAAAGCATGCGGCTGCTGAGCCAATGCAAGATACCACCAATTATGACATACTGATCCGGAGATTCATCAGGGGCATGGACGCCCGACACTCATCCTTCGGCCAAAAGGTTGCCATTTGCGGCATCACCCTGCTGGTGCTGGCCCTGATCAGCGGGGGATTCCTTTTCCTGATGCGGCAGACCATTATCGTGATGAGCCGTCATATCGAGTACGACCAGAAAAAGGAGATCTATGACCATTACCAGCAGCTGGACATGAATTTCTATAAAACCCACAGTACAGGCGATCTGATGAGCCGGATGGCGGAAGACGTAAGCCGCGTCCGCATGTTCACCGGTCCGGCCGTCATGTACCTGGCCAACCTGCTCGTGACCATCGGCTTCAGCCTTTTTTTCATGCTCCGCAAAGACGCCCTGCTGAGCCTCTACGTCCTGACGCCGCTGCCGATCCTGGCGATCACCATTTACTACGTGAACACGATCATTCACAAACGCAGCGAACATATACAGGCGCTGCTCAGCAACCTGACCACCAATGCCCAGGAATCGTATTCCGGGATCCGGGTGATCAAATCCTTTGTGCAGGAACAGGGTATGCTCCGCTTTTTCAGTCACAACAGTGAGGAATACCGGAAAAATGCGGTCAATCTGGCCAAGGTGGAATCCATTTACTTTCCGTCAATGGGACTCATGATCGGGCTGAGCACGCTGCTGACCATCATGATCGGCGGCATCTATGTCATTTATGGCAAGCATGACACCGACCTGGGCACGATCACCGAATTCGTCATCTATATTACTATGCTGACGTTCCCAGTCAGCGCCATCGGATGGGTCGCCAGTATGGTTCAGCGCGCCTCCGCGTCGCAAAAGCGGCTGAATGAATTCCTCGATACCCGGCCTACCATCTGCAGCCCGGCCGGCGCGCTTGTCCAGCCTCTACATGGAAACATTTGCTTCCGGGACGTGGATTTCACTTATCCCAATACAGGTATCCATGCATTGAAAGGGTTCAACCTGGAGATACGGAAAGGGGAGAAGGTCGTCATCGTGGGCAGGACAGGCAGCGGAAAAACCACGATAGCCCAGCTGATGTTGCGCATGTATGATCCTGACAAGGGAAGCGTATCGATCGACGGCACCGATATCCGCCGTCTCGATCTGCAGGACCTCCGGCGGCAGATCAGCTATGTACCCCAGGATGTTTTCCTGTTCAGCGACACGGTGACGGGCAACATCCGGTTCGGCCTCGACCAGGCCGACGAGGAGAAAGTGCGTCTTGCCGCCCGGTACGCCAGCGTCGATAAGGAAATAGAGGGTTTCTCGAACGGGTATGAAACCCTGATCGGGGAGAGGGGGGTAACGCTTAGCGGAGGTCAGAAGCAACGGATATCCATCGCCCGCGGTTTGATCAAGGACCCGGAGGTCATCGTTTTCGACGACTGTCTGAGTGCCGTCGACGCCAAGACCGAAAAGGAGATCCTGGGCAATTTATACCAGTATTTACGGCAAAAGACCGCCATTATCATCACCCATCGCATCTTTTCGCTGTTCGATTTCGACCGTATCGTGGTCCTCGAGGATGGTAGGATCGTGGAAACGGGAACCCACCAGGAACTGATGGCGCTCAACGGGTATTATACCTATCTCTATGAGCAGCAACAGGCTGAGAACAGTCCGGCGTAGCCTGGAATGGCACCCGGACAAATTCACCTCAATTAGTGACCACAATTGTTGTCGAAATTTTGCTAATTCGAAAACAATACTATATTTGTGACTGCTTAATAAGTAAATTTCATCAGAAAAAAAATCTTTTGTGGCGTACGAAAACAACGACAAACGAATGGAAAGCGTCTACAGCAAAAGGATCCGTGCTGGCAAACGCAGGACGTATTTCTTCGATGTTAGGGCAACCCGTAGCAACGACTACTATCTTACTATCACCGAAAGCCGTAAGAAATTCAACGAAGACGGCTATGACAGGCATAAGATATTCCTATACAAGGAAGACTTCAACAAGTTCCTGAAAGCGTTGACCGAAGCGGTTGACTATGTAAAGACGGAGTTGATGCCGGACTTCGATTTCGACGCCTACAATCACGACAATGTGCAGGAATCCGAAGGAGGCTACCAGGAAACGGCCGTGAGTGAAGATGGAGTCGAGGATGACGTTCGCCGTTCGAACGTTGCCCCCGGTCCTACGCATACTCCCACCCCCAGTGCATCTCCTACTCCCACGGGGGAAGAGGTGGACAAATGGTAAGCATCTCCTGTCAGCTAACTAATATGACCCTTGCATTGCAAGGGTTTTTTATTTTGCCTGCCGGTCAAAACAACAGCCGCGCCTTCACCCTTCGCAGATACTCGCGCGTCGCGGGCCCTACTGGCGACCGTTTTTCGGCCGTGGGGATGGTAAAGATCCGACCCCAACCGCGGATGAAGCCTGCGAAGTGCCAGCCGCTTTTTTTCAGATATTCGAGACTCCAGAGAAAGGCAGTCGAAAGGAAGTAGGGCCGCGGGAGGTATTTCCAGGCCACCTTGCTCTTGTTGACCCACATCCCTCGCAGCTTTTCCCGCGGCGGGAGGCGACCGCCCGGCGATTCCTTATGCCAGATGAGCACCCTCTCGTCATACCGGATGATAAATCCTTTGTCGAGGGCCCGGTAGCTGAGGTCATATTCTTCCATCCCGTAAAAAAAATCCTCCGGGTAGTATCCGGCTTTTTCGAAGACCGAACGACGGATGGCATGTGCGCAGCCCGAGAAATAAGCCGTATCGAAGCGGGGCCAGTCCTTTCGTTCCGCGAAACGTTTGTGTGGGAACGCGTTCACCTGCATCTCGCCGGTCGAATGGTAAAAGACCCTGAAAGCCGCGATGCCTATAGCACGATCCTCTTCGAAGATGGCCGTTATGGCGGACAGGGCGTTGTCGTTGCGGAAAAGCGCGTCGTCATCCAGGAATACCAGGATGGGCGCCCGGCTCAGGGAGACCGCATAATTGCGGCCTTTGGAAACGCCCAGGTTTTCGGGAGCGACGACATAGCGGAATGGAACGTCCGGGTGAGCCGCTATGAAATCTTCCAGCACCTGGTAAGAGATCGTCGACCGATTGTTAACTATGATGATCTCTTCCACCAGGTGATCCAGACCTTCCAGCCGGCTGAAGTTGCCGGCCAGTTCCAATGCATCTTCCGGGCGGTTGTAGGTGATGATCACCAGGCTTAGCGGTTTCATGCGGCATTCCCGGGCTTTTGCTTCAGCCATTTTCGCCGCTCTGTAACTCCGGCCCAGACCAGCAGGCCGATAATGATAACGCTAAAAATGTTGTTCAGGGCCATGCCGAGCTGGTAAGAATGCGGCTCGAAACGGAATTCGATGTTGTGCTGGCCCGCCGGGACCGGCATACCGCGGAGAACATAGTCTACGCGCAGATAGTCGGTCTTTTTGCCGTCGAGATAAGCATCCCAACCCTTGCTATAGTAGATCTCACTGAAGACAACAAACTGGTTGGTTTTTGCGGAAAAGTGGTAGTCGATCTTGTCCAGATCATTCCGCACGAGCTTAATGGACGCGGTGCTGTCGGGCGCCGGCTGGAATGGGATACTGCCGGCATACTGTTGCCGGATGATGACCGTATCCCGGACATCGACACTGTCCAGCGCCGCCATTTCTTCATCGCCGTTCTTCACGTAGTGAATACCCCTGACGAGCCAGCAGGGACCGAATGCCGCGGGGTTCACGCGCGCGGCGGGTTGACCGGTACGGGGATCCGCCTGGATGATATACTTTGTGTTCAACATGTTGTACACCTGCATATTCCCCTTTGCCAGCTGGTGATAGATCAGGTCGTCGTAAAGCCCCAGTTTGGCGGGAGAATAGCCGCCTACCGAGTGGTGAAAAGCGGAAGCCCGTGCACTTTCGAACGGGTTGCCTCCGGTGCTTTCGTCCAGGACGCGGAAATTATTGTGATCGGGATCGGCCATGATCTGCTGGTCCGCGGCGGTCGGCGTCAGACTCGATTGTGTGTCGGCGGGATCCTGGAAACTGTCGGCGGTCAGATAGCGGTTGCACACGGCCAGGAGGTCATAGGTACTGAGCACCAATATCCCCGCCAGTAATATCACGGGTTTGATCTTTTTACGGATAAAAAGACCAACCAATGCAGCTGCCAGGACGATAAAAATGATCGAGCGCAACAGATCGGAGCCGGCCATCGACTGACGGTCCTGTTCCAGCGCCCGCATCAGACTCCCTGCCGTGGCCGCCGCCTGCTGTTGGGCTTCGGGGCTCGTCTGTTTTCCCTGCGACAGCTGCTGAACGAACCTCTCTTTTATTCCTGCATCATTTACACCCTGAAAGTGCGCGGAGAAATAGAAACCGATCAGCAGGATGAGCCCGGCGCCCGCTATATAAGCGGTTGTTTTGAATTTTTTCCAGAGGGCTGCAGTTCCTTCGCCGCCGGTAAGCAGGGCCTGCAAACCCAACGCTGCCAGAATGGGCGCAGCCAGCTGCGGCATTACCAGTGCCTGGGAAGGGGCCCGGAACTGATTATATAGCGGAAGGTGGTCGAAAAGGAAATCGTTGAGCACGCCGAAGTGTTTGCCCCAAGCCAGCACAATACCCACCACGATCACCGAAAGGAACCCCCATTTTTGCCAGCCTTTTAAAAGCACGAGCGAGAGGATACACAAAAAGCAAATGACAGCGCCGATATACACGGTGCCGCTGGTGAACATTTGGTCGCCCCAGTAGGCGTATTGGTTGGCGATCTGAATGCCATTATCTTCCGGAACGCCCATTTCGGCCAGCTTGTCGGCGAGTTTGGAGTTATCGCCGACCCCGACCCTGTCGCCATTTCCCCCGCCGTACATATCCGGAACCACCAGCGTCAGCGTTTCACCGATACCGTAGCTCCACTCGAAAGCATAGTCCCGGCTCATGCCGACGTTCTTATTGATGCGGCTATTGACATTATTGGTGAGTTCGGTACGTCCGCCCCGCATGGTCTCCTTTGCATATTCCTTGAGAGGAAGCGTGGTCCCGATGGTAGTACCGAAACCGATGCCGCACGCGATAATGGCCAGACCAATGGGGATTGCCGTCTCTTTCCACCTGCCTTCACGGGCGGTGTAGATCACATAGAAAAGGGTAAGCAGACCCATGCAGATGGCCGTATAGTACACCATTTGCAGATGTTGCGAAGCTATTTGGGTGGCAAAGAAAAAAGCCAGGAGTGCCGTTCCCCAAAGATATTTTTTGCGGAATAGCAGCAGCAAGCCTCCAATCACTGACGGTGCATAAGCTATCGCCTCGAATTTTGTGACGTGCCCTGTGATCAGGATCACTGGGTCATAGGAACAATAAGCATAGGCCAACGATGCCAGGACGCCGATCCACGGGTTGATTCCCAGGACAAACATGAGAAAATAGAAACAACAACAAGTGATAAAGAAAAGCCGAACGGATTCGGGCAGCCAATGAAGCAAGTTACTTGGACTATAAGTTCCATAGTTTAGCAACTGCAAGGGCATTCCATATTTTCCAAACGGAATACCATCTATCGCAATCGTATAAGCCGGCATCCCGCTGAAGGCGCTTTCCGTCCACAAAGGGTATTGGCCGTGCTTTTCCTTGTATTGCTTGGATTGCGCCGCCATCGCGTTATATTGTTCCACATCGCTTTGTCCGACCACCTTGCCCTGTAACGCCGGGTGACAATAAACCATGGCCACGACGAGGAAAACGCCAATGGCGATGATATGGGGTAATGCTTTTTTCAGGAAGTGGGAATTCATATGAACGTACGATGGTGATTCCCGGCAAAATAATGGTATTTTAATGGTATTTTGCCCGGAAAACCTGATTTTTGGACAAATATGCGGCTGATCCGTTTTTTATCCCGGCTGGCTTTTATCTGCAATATTTGCTTTCTCCTTGCCTCCTTCACGCAATGGCTGCCGGTGCTGCCGGACAACGATTTGTTATCGGATATTATCGTGCTAGGCTACCTGGTGTCCCTGATCGTTAATCTCATCGTCAGTCTGACGTTGATGATCCTTATGCCGGCCGGCCGTCTGCGAAGGAGCGGCATTCCGGTATGGCTGCTGATCGTTAATTTTGGTTTCTTTACCGTTCAAATAGTTCTGCTGATCCTCAATCGCCATCCAACATGATCCATAACATATTAAAAGACCGGCCGACCAAGCTGTTCCTGGGTTTTACCGCTTTTTTCTGTTGCAATGCGCTGATCGCCGAATCCATTGGCACCAAACTGTTCTCGCTGGAGAAGCTGTTCGGTTTGCACCCGGCGAACTTCACGCTTTTCGGCCAAAGCGGTCTTTCGTTCACCCTTACCTGCGGCGTGCTGCTATGGCCGCTGGAATTCGTCATGACCGATATCGTGAATGAATATTATGGGCCGAAGGCAGTGCGGCGCATCTCCTACACGGCCGTCATCCTGATCTCCTATGCTTTTCTGATGTACTTTCTGTCCATTGCCATTCCGCCAGCGGACGTCTGGCTGGCAAGCAGCAGCAAACAGGGGGTCCCCAATATTCAGAATGCCTTCAGCGCCATTTTCGGACAGGGAATGATGATCATCGTGGGCAGCCTTGTGGCTTTCCTGGTGAGCCAGGTCGTGGATGTGACCGTCTTTCACCAGATCAAGAAGCGGACGGGCCATAAACATCTATGGCTACGCGCCACGGGTTCCACGCTGGTCTCCCAGTTGGTGGACAGCTATATCGTGCTTTTCATCGCTTTCAGCCAATATTTTACCTGGCAGCAGATACTCGCGGTGGGGATGATGAACTATATCTATAAGGCCGGGATGGCCATCGCCCTGACGCCCCTGATCTATCTCATCGAAGGCAGGATCGAGCGTTATGTGGGGCATGAGACCGCACGCAAGATGAAACTGGCGGCCATGGGGCAAACGGAGACAGAGGCACCGCTGCCCGCGGCGGGGTGATGCGGCGGGGTCAGTCCGGAACTGCCATCTCCATTACATAATCATTCAT
>Ga0207695_10000389_pt1 | contig 99477 bp, 70 predicted proteins | sample KBSC54metaG_FD_184354 | JGI IMG/M metagenome (GOLD analysis project Ga0207695, IMG submission 184354) | Corn rhizosphere microbial communities from Kellogg Biological Station, Michigan, USA - KBS C5-4 metaG (SPAdes) (version 2) | ecosystem: Host-associated > Plants > Roots > Rhizosphere > Soil... | reverse complement strand
CTGCTATCTGCCTATATCACCCAACTGCGGCTCTATGCACGTCTTCTCGATACCCCCAGCCTGCTCACCTGAAATCCTCCCACCAAATAACAAACCCCACCAAATGATGGGGTTCGTCAGCAGTCTGAACGCGGACCTTGCGGTCCGCGTTCTGGTCTTCTCGTTGTGATTGGGTGATTGTACGGGCTGAAGCCCGTACCCTTCAGTTCGGGTTATGCCTTAGCCAGCGCGGGTGAGGCCTGGCCGAGTTTCTCGGCCATCATCTCGTGGGCGTGGGCCAGGAACTCTTCTGTCGGGATCTTACCCGCGTCCACGTCGGCGAGGAGGGCCTTTTGTGCGGCGTATTCCTTGTTGACGATGCCGGCTTTGGACTGGAGCATGCGCCAGGCCTTGCGGCGTTCAACGCAGAACATGACGAGCTGGCGAGAGAGTGCGCGGTACTCGATCTTTCCGTTCTCTTCGAACTTGATGTAAACGCCGAAGTCGGGAATGAAGGAGCGATGGGACTGGTCGAGATAGCGGCGGTAGACGACATCCTGCTGCGTGATGCGCACCAGCATGTTGTCGAGCGGGATGAGCTTTTCGGCCTGCTCAGGCTTGATCTTCTTGAGGTGGTTGCGGAAGCGGGCTTCCGTTGTGCACCAGTGAGCGACAGTGTAGCGCATGGTTTCGCCAGTGGACTTGAGCTTGGTCTCATACCAGTCGAGTTCCTTGCTCGGGTTGCCGGTGATGTCGAGCGCTTCCTGATAGCTCTCACCCTTGCGGGGATCGAAGACGAACTCGGGAACGCCACGCGAGTCGCGGGTGCGCTGCGCCTGGTGAAGAGCCATATCGTCCGCGACTCCGTGTTCGGGCTGGCAGGTGGTGAATGCCTGCAGGAACATGGTGCCGCGATACTCGAGGCCGTCGAGGATGGCGCGGTAGAGCTTCGGCGCGTTGGCCATGGAGACCTGCGCGACGAAGGGCGATCCATGTCCAGCGAGGAAGGTTTCGGCGACGGTCTTCTTCTCGGTATTCTTGCCCTGCGTGGCTGCGCCGAAGACGTTCATATCGTTGCCGCCGAGCATGGGGGTTGAGTCGGAGTTCTGACCGCCGGTATTTGAATAGACTTGTGTATCGAGCATGACGGCCTTGACGTTGGGCCGGTTCTGCAGGATCACCTTGGACATGTTCTGATAACCGATGTCGCCCATACCGCCATCGCCACCGACCACCCAGACCTTGGGAAGTTCGATGATTTCCTGGTCGGTCATCAGCGCGTCGGTGAAGTGGGTGAGTTCGTAGTACTCGCGCGGCGATACACCGTGTCCCTCGCGGGTGAGGATGATGTCGGTGATGCGCTCAGGGAGGACGGAGCGGCGTGCATGGTCGACGATGAAGCTTTCGCCCATGAGCCAACCTACGGTGACGCCGTCCTGGAAGAGTGAGTTCATCCACGGATACGGGTGCGGGTTGTTGGGCGAGGTTGAGCCGTACACGGTGTTGCAACCGGTGTGTGCGGCCATCGCCATCACGCTCATGCCGTTGGCGAGGCGTCCGTCGATCGGCTGGAGCGACTTGTGGTTGAAGGCCTCGGTGAGCAGAACAGCGGCCAGAGCCTCGACCATCTGTGCGTCGGTGATGGGACCGTTCGCCTCTTCATGGGCGGCGATGCGGGCCTTGGTGTCTTCAGTTTTTTCGCCGCCGAGTCCGAGGATGAGGTGCGCAATGGTCTGACGAAGGGTTGCGTACTCTTCGGGATTCGCGGCCTTGAGTGCTTCAAGTTTCGCAACGCCGCTTTTCTCCAGATCGCCGGCCTTAGAGGCGAAGCGATCGGCCTTGGCGTGGTAGACCGGGCGCATGTACGCCTCGGTTACCGCGGCGATGGAGCGGAGAACGCTCTTCTCACCGCAGCCCGCGCAGGCACCATCACCAGCGACGAGGGCGTCGTAGTTGGTGCGCACCATGAGCATATTGCGGAGCGTTGCGGTTTTGGAGTCGGCCGGGTTGGCTGCATTGAAGAGGCCGAGGTACTTCTGCGCGGTGTCGGGCAGCTGGTTGAGGAAGGCGGTGCCAGTTTCGTGCTCGGCATTGACCTCTTCGGTTTCCTTGACCATCTTGAGAGCTTCGTGATCGCCGCAGGCGGTGACGCAGGCTGCGCAGCCCTTGCAGAGATCGCTGACGAAGATGGAGAAGATGCCGCCGGAACCAGGCGCCTTGCGCTCGGGTGAGGAGAAGATGGCGTTCACCTTCTGATAAGCCATCGGCACCTTGTCGATGATGTTGTAGAACTGCGTTTTGGCTTCTGCCGAGAAGCCATCGACGCTCTCCGTGACTTCGCGGATGATCTTCGGCAGCGGCGTGCCCTGCTTCATTTCAGCAAGCATGCGGGTGCGAGTCTGCTTTTCGATCTCGGGAAGCTTCTCGATCATCTTGGCGCGTTCGGCTGGGCTGCCGACGTAGCGCGAGACTGCGGTCTTGAGGAGTGTGCCGAGGTCCTGTGAAGTGTTAGGCAGCGCAGTATCGGGGCAGACCGAGATGCACTCCATGCACTGGGTGCAGTTCTCGGGGATGTAAAGCGGAGTTTCGCGACGGGCGACGTACTTCGATGCGGTGTCGCCGGTGGCTGCGGCGATGACGCCCATGGCAGCGAGCGGAGTCGCAGGCTGGTCGTAGCCGTAGTTGTTGCGGAACTCGGAGTCGAACATGGAGATGGTGGCAACCGGAGGACGCGCGGACTGTCCGGTGGGCGGCGGTGTGGAGCGGCAACCGCTGACCGTGCAGCTTTCGCCGGCGCCGGCTTCAGCGAATGCGGGAACGGGCTCGAGGATGGGCAGGAGTGCTTCGCCGCGGAGGGAGGAGTGATCCGTCGCAGTGATTTCGCCGATCTTGATTTCCTTGACCTGCTCGAAACCCTGGGACATGACTTCCATGTTGGAGTTGACGACGGCTTCGCCGAGCTTGCCGAACTTCTTCACGTACTGCTTGCGAACGACGTCGCGATACTGCTCGCTGGTGATGCCGAATTCCTGAAGCAGAGGGCTGACGGCGAAGAATGCGCCGAGGAAGGCGTTGCCCTGCATGCGGAGCTGAAGGTCAGCGCGATCGGTGGCCTTGCGGGCGATTTCGAAGCCGGGCAGCGTGTAGACGCGAATTTTCTTTTCGATGATCTGCTTGCGCGCCCAGAGCGGGAGATTCTCCCATGCACGCTCGCCCTCGGCGTCGGACTCCCAGATGAGAGCGCCGCCGGGCTGAATGCCGTCGAGCGGATTGCAATGGGTGAAGGCCTTGGGATCGCAGCAGAGAACGGTGGTTACGTGGCGCAGATCGCAATTGACCCTGATGCGGTCTTTGGCGGCAACCATGAAGTAGCTGGTGGGCGCGCCCTTCTTTTCTGAGCCGTACTTGGGGTTGGCGCTGACGTGAATGACTTCCTTGGGGTTGCCCTTATCGTCGACGAGGCCGTCGCGCTCGTAGAGAAGGTCATTGAGATCGCCAAGGATGGCGCCGAGGTTTTTGCCGGTAGTGATCGCGCCCCATCCGCCGATCGAGTGGAAGCGGACGGCGACTGCGCCTTCAGGGAGAAGAGATGGCATTTCTTCGGCGATGACCGCATAGGGGTGATCGATGCCGAGGACGAAGAAGTTGGCGCCGTCGGCTGCGGTCTTGCCGTCTTTGCGGGCGCGCCCCTGAACGGCGTACTCATAGGCACCGATGATGTGCTCGGGGCGGAAGTCGCGCGAGCCCAGGCCGTAGCTGCCGCCAAAGATGCTGGGCAATTCGCTGGGCGAGATTGCGGGCAGTCCTTGGGCGGCAGGATGGCCTTCGTACTGAACGGCCTTAGAGAGGGCTGTGCGGATGTCGCGGCCGAGTGGGTTATCGCCGGAAAGAGCTTCATCAGTCCGCTCGAGGATGATGACGTTCTTCTTGCCCTTCAGTGCGGCGATGATGGCTGCTTCAGGGAACGGGCGAATGACGTTGACGTGGATGGAGCCGACCTTTACGCCCTTGGTTTCGCGGAGGTAGTCGACGGCGGCTTCGATGTTTTCGGCGGCGGAGCCGAGGGAGACGAAGACCGTGTCCGTGTCATCGCAGCGGTACTGAGAAATCAGCCCGTAGTAGCGCCCAGTGAGATCGCCGAATTCTTTGTAAGCGGCTTCGAGGAAGTCGAGGATCGGCTCAGCGAAGTTGTTGCGGCGGGCGATGACTCCGTTCATGTAGTGTTCCTGGTTCTGAACGGGGCCAAGGAGGACCGGGTTGGTGAGGTCCATCATCTTGGGGACGCGGCGGCGCGTGGGTCCAAAGAGGACACGCTGCGCTTCGGTTGGACAGTCGATGATGTCTTCGGGCGAGCCGAGGTATTCGCGGATGAGCTCGGACTCGTGCTTGTAGAAGGTGCGCTCAAGGTGGCTGGTGAGGAAGCCATCCATGATGTTCATGCCGGGTGTAAGGGAGAGTTCGGTGACGCGGCGAAGGATGAGGGCCTGATCGGCGGCCTGCTGGGCATCTTTACCGAAGACCATGATCCAGCCGGTGTCGAGTGCGCCATAGATGTCGTCGTGTCCGCAGTGAACGTTGAGGGCGTGCTTGGTGAGTGCGCGGGCGCCGACTTCGAGGACCATGGTGGAGCCCTTGCCGGGAGCATGGTAGTACTGCTCGACGCCATAAACTACGCCCTGACCGGAGGTGAAGTTGACGACGCGCTTGCCGCAGACGGAGTGGGCGATGGCGCCACCCTGAGCGGCGTGCTCTCCCTCCGTTTCGATGGCGATGGTATTTTTGCCGAAGACGTTGAGATTGCCCTCAGCATAGGCCTGCTGGAAGAGCTCGCCGCCTTCGGTGGAAGGCGTAATTGGATAGAAAACGCCGGCATCGGCGATGCGCGTTTCGGTGTGGTAAGAAACGAGCTGGTTTCCGTTGGCTGTGACCCGGATTCCTGGATAACGAGCGGCTTCCGACATTGTGTCCCCTCCGTGGTGGCCACCCCGTCACGGGGGCCCCGGTAAAGCTGAAATCGTTTCCGCTCGGCGGGGTGAGTGCGCTTCGAACGCCTGAAGAGCAAGCCCTCAGGCCGCGGCGGATAAAAGTCTCTTCTCCAGGTTCGAATTCAGACCCCTGGAGAGATGTTTCCGGTGACCGCGGTGAGGCAGCGGCATCGATCCAAATCCCTTGTTAAGTTCAATAGCCAGAAGTGAAAGTATGCGAGTAACCCAAGGGGGAGTCGCCCCGGAAGTGGCCTACACATCAGTATGCACCCGCGATGCGAGACGGTGTATCACGGTGTACCAGTCCGTGGTATTTGTGCTGCAGGGCGGCAGGTAAGCCGGAAGTCGGTGCTGGCACTATACTTGGACGGATTCTGAACACCTACAGAGGATGTCAATGGATGAGTCAGGAATAGCGGGATCGGGTTTTGCGACCTACCCAAGTCTGCGGGCCAAGAGGGTGCTGGTTACGGGCGGGGCGACCGGGATTGGAGCGTCGATCGTGGCGCACTTTGCGCGACAGGGATCGCGGGTAGCGTTCTTCGACTTGCAGGATGAAGCGGCGGGGGAGTTAGTTGGGCAGCTGCGGGCTGGGGTGGAGTCCGTGCCGGCGTATTTTCATTGCGACCTGACGGATGTGGGTGAGTTGCAGAGACGAGTGCAGGAGGTGATTGTCGGGCTGGGCGGAGTGGATGTGCTGGTGAACAATGCCGCGAATGATCAGAGGCACCGCATTGAGGATGTGACGGAGGAGTTCTGGAACGAATCGATTGCGGTAAATCTGCGGCCGCAGTTTTTCATGGTTCAGGCAGTACTGCCGGTGATGAAGAAGGCGGGACGGGGCAGCATCATCAATATGTCGTCGATTTCGTGGATGATTCCTTCGACGGGAGTGCCGGTGTACGTGACGGCGAAGGCGGCGATCGTGGGAATGACACGAACGATGGCGCATGAGCTGGGAGCGGCTGGGATTCGAGTGAATGCTGTGCTGCCGGGGGCGATTGCGACTGATAAGCAGAGGCGGCTGGTGTACACGCCGGAGTATAAGAAGGAGATCATGGCGAGCCAGGCGTTGAAGCGAGACATTCTGCCGGAGGATGTGGCACGGCTGGTGCTGTTTCTGGCGGCGGATGACTCGAGCGCGATTACGAATCAGTCGTATGTGATTGATGGAGGGTGGGTGTAGCCTCCGCCGGGCTAGTGGATGCGCTGGCGCTCTTTCACTTTGACGGCGGGAGCACCGGCGTAGACGCTCCAGGGCTCGAGATCGCGAGTTGCGACGGAGGCGAGGCCGAGGACTGCACCTTCGCCGACTTTAACGCCGGGAGCAACGCAGGCGCGAGCGCATATCCATGCGTAGGGGCCCACATCCATTGCGTACGCTAGAAGCGGAAAAGCAGGATCGTCGAAGTCGTGCGTGGCTCCGCAAAGGTAGGAGCTTTGCGAAAGGATGGCGTGGGAGCCGAGGCGGATGGGAGCGGGGTTGTAGATTTCGACGCCGTCACCGGCGGTGACCTGATCAGCGCAGATGAGGTTCCACGGAGCCCAGACGCGGGAGCCGGGATAGAAGTGGCAGTTCGGACCAATCTTTGCGCCGAAGAGGCGGAGGAGCATCGATCGCCAGGCGTGGAACGGGCGGGGAGATAGGCGGTAGAAGATGGCCCAGGTAATGTTCCAGATCAGACGTTTGGCGCGATTGGCGAAGGAGAAGGCGGGGCGGAGATAGGGGTCTTCGGCTGTGGCGGCGGAGATGTGCTCCGCCGCGTTGTAGTGAATCTCGCGGGGCATCTGAGGTGAGTTTATCAGCGGGTGATTTGAAGAGGTGTCTTGAGGCGGATGTCGCGGGATGAGGCGCCGATCTGGATCTCGAAGGCGCCGGGATCGAGGGTCCACTGTTTTGCTTGTGGGTTCCAGTATTCAAAGGCTGAGTTGTTGAGCGTGAATTCGACGGTCTTCGATTCGCCGGGATTAAGTTCCACACGCTTGAATGCCTTCAGTTCGTGAACTGGCCGGTCGATTTTTGAGTGACCGTCGTGTATGTAGAGCTGAACGACTTCGGCGCCTGCACGTTGGCCGGTATTTTTGAGGTTCACATGGACGGCCACAATTTTTGTTTGGACGCTGCCATTGAGAACGGTGATGGGAGCAGCTTTCAGATCGCTGTACTCGAACTTCGTGTAGCTGAGGCCGAAGCCGAAAGGGAACTGGGGCTCGACGTTTTTGGTGTCGTAGTACCGGTAGCCGACGTAGATGCCTTCGGAGTAGTCGGTGTGAAGATTCTGGCCGGGGTAGGTTTTGGCGGCGGGCGAGTCTTCGAACTTCTTCGGAAGAGTGACAGGGAGTTTGCCGGAGGGGTTGGCGTCGCCAAAGAGAATTGCGGCGAGCGCGCTGCCGCCTTCCTGTCCGCCGTACCACATATCGAGTAGAGCGGGTGTGGAGTCGAGCCACTTGGACATGGTGAGGGGATCGCCGGTGTTGAGGACGACGATCGTGCGCGGATTGGCTTTTTCCACGGCCTGAATGAGATCGTCCTGACCGGCAGGGAGGTCCATGGTTCTGAGGTCGAAGCCTTCGGACTCGTTCTTGTAATAGCGGCCGACGACTACAACAGCTACATCGGCGTTGGATGCGATGTCGGTGGCTTGCTTGAGATCGGCGGCCCGGCCTTCGGCAGCGTCATGGGCGGGATCTTCGTCTTCCATGCCGACACCGAGAGCGGAGGAGATCTGGATGGCTGAGCCGGCGCGCTTCGTGATTCCTTCGAGCGGAGAGATGGCGTGATCCGGGCGAACGAGCGAACTGCCGCCACCTCCGGTGCGGGCGACGAGTGCGTTTGGTCCGATGACTGCGATGGAGTGGATCTTTGCGGGATCGATGGGCAGGAGCGAGTTCTGATTCTTGAGGAGGACGATGCCCTGGGTTGCGCCTTCGAGAGCGATCTTCTGGCGCGCGGGCGTGTCGACTTCGCCGCCGGGAGTGTGCGAGTGCTCCATTAGGCCGCTGAGCATGAGGACGCGGAGGATGCGGCTGACGTTGTCGTCGAGGGTGGCTTCGGTGATGTGGCCGGCTTTGACTTCGGCCAGGACTTTATCGGCTTCCAGCCATCCACCACTGTTGCCGGACATGATGGATTGTGGCCGCTTCAGCATGGCGTGGAGCGGCGGGCCACCAGGCATCTCGAGATCCATGCCGGCGTTGACGGTGGGCGCAGTGGAATAGGTGCTGGCCCAGTCGGAGATGACGAAGTTCTTGAACCCGAATTCCTTTTTGAGGATGTCGGTGAGGAGATGATCGTTCTCCGCACAGTATTTGCCGTTGACCTTTTCGTAGGCCGACATCACGGTCCACACGTCGGCTTCCTGCACGGCAGCTTTGAATGCAGGCAGGTAGATCTCATGAAGAGCGCGCTCATCGATTTTTTCGTCGAGGCGATGACGCTCGAACTCTTCATTGTTGGCCGCGAAGTGCTTGACGGAGGGAATGACGCCTTCGCTCTGAACGCCTTTGATATAAGCGACGCCGAGTCTCGAAGTGAGATAAGGATCTTCGCCGTAGCCCTCGAAGTTGCGGCCCCAGAGCGGTACTCGGTTGATGTTGACGGTTGGGCCGAGGATCATTTCGCGGCCGAGCGCTTTGGTTTCCTGGGCGATGGCCTGGCCTTCGCGATGGACGAGTTCTGGATTCCAGGTGGCGGCCATGGCTACGCCAGAAGGGAATGAGGTTGAAGTGATCTTTGGTGCGTTCGCTGCGTTGGTGATGGCGGAGCTGCCCAGCCAGGAGCGCACCCCCATCGGGCCGTCAGCCATTTTGATAGCGGGGATGCCAAGACGGGGGATGGATGCGGACTCCATCCAGCCGGAACCGGCGAGCATGGTGGCTTTCTCTTCGAGGGTCATGCGGTGGAGGAGGTCTGCTACGCGCTGGTCTACGGAGAGGCTCGCGTTTTTGTACGGCGCGTCTGCAGGGATGGGTGCGTGTGCTATTTGCGAAGGGAGGTAAGGGACAGAGATTACTGAAAAAGATAGAAGAGCGATGGAGGCGCGCAGATTGCGAGATTTCATGGGTCTCTCCGGGCGGTGCAATGGTAGCAAACCAACCAGCCGCGATTTGGGTTCTCGATCACAGAAGCCCAAGGTATTATTGCGGGAACCCCAGGCTGGAGGTTTGAAAGCGATGAGTCCAGTGTCATCACCAGTTTCTTCGCAGCGGCGACTGGGCCAGAGCATCCTGGCTGTGATTGCGGGTATGGCGTTGGGAATCGCTATTACGCTGATCACGGATGTCTTGCTGCGCAGGGCCGGAGTACTGCCGCCAGTGGGCGAGCGCGTGCCGGATCGCGTGCTGGCGTGCGTTACGACGTATCGCGTGGTGTATGGGATTGCGGCGAGTTATCTTACGGCGTATCTCGCGCCGTACCGGCCGATTGCGCATGCAATGGTTGGCGGGGCCTTCGGGTTTGTGGCGAGCTTAGCGGGCGCGATTGCGACCTGGAATGCGGGGCCCGCGTATGGACCGCACTGGTACCCGGTGGCGCTGATCATTCTTGCGCTACCGCAGTCGTGGCTGGGTGGGTGGTTGAGGGCGCGGCAGGTGGGGTGAGGCGAGGAGTCACTTTGAAGATGCCGTAAACTACGCTTGCTGGATTTCTGTATCATTCGTCTGGCTCCTCACTCGAAGCGATGATCCCACGGCGTCCTGTGAGGAGCGATACAATCGCCTTAACTCGCGCCGGTTTCCTATGCATTGCGTCGGCATCAAACCGCTTATCATTCTCGTGCTGGCCTTCTCGATCACCTTGCCGGCTTCGCAGTTTGCGCACGCGCAGACGGACGTTCAGGTACCAGGGAAGCGGCCCACCAGCACCCCTTACAGAGGAGATCTCTCGATCTTCGAGTATGCTGACCGCGATCAAAAACTCCACATCAAGCGTGTGATGGACCTGCTTGATCTTGCGCCGGGGAAGTCCGTCGCCGACCTTGGAGCCGGATCGGGTTGGTTCACCGTGCGGGCAGCCGCCCGCGTGAGTCCTTCAGGCCAGGTCTACGCCGAAGACATTAACCCCGACGCCGTCAGTTACATCAAGAATCGCGCTGCAAAAGAAAAACTGGCCAACGTGCACGCCATTCTCGGGGAGGTGAACGACACGAAGCTGCCGCACGCGAGCGTCGACGCGGTGCTGATTCTGAAGACGTATCACGAGTTCGCGCATCCTGTTCCGCTTATGAAAGCACTTGGTGCATCTCTCAGACAAGGGGCCAAGGTCGGAATCATCGATCGCAATGGAGACGGAACGGACCACGGCATCATGCCTGAGATTGTGGAGAGCGAAATGAAGCAGGCCGGCTATCACCGCATCGGCAAATACGACTTCACGAAAGACGACGGTCAGGACTACTTCCTGATTTTCGCGCTCGATGCAAACTGAAGAGCGATTGCACCTGTGAGCGTGGACCGGTGCGGAAGCACATCGGATGCGCAAAGCCCCGAAAATTTCTTTGATACTGGAGATTTTGGCGGCGTAGGATGCGGCTCTTCCCGGGACCCCGTCAACTCTGGAGGTCTATATGGCAGTTGCTACTGCTCCCGCTCCTGCATTCGATCCTGCAAAACTGGATGCCTTCATGGGGAAGGCTGTCACTGATTTAGGTGCCGCGCTGCATGCGGCATTGATCGTGATTGGAGACAAGCTCGGGCTGTTCAAGGCGATGGCCGGTGCAGGGCCGATGACTTCGGCGGATCTTGCTGCGAAAACAAAGACGACGGAGCGCTACGTGCGCGAGTGGCTGAATGCGAATGCAGCGAGCGGTTATATCGCCTATGACTCGGCTACGAAGACGTATGAGCTGCCACCTGAGCAGGCGATCGCGCTGACCGCGATTGATCTGCCCGGAGCGTTTCACATCGTGTCCGCGTGCTTCAAAGATGAGCCGAAGATTACGCAAGCGTTTCGCACGGGCGATGGCGTGGGCTGGCATGAACACGACGCGAATCTGTTCTTCGGGACGGAGCGGTTTTTCCGTCCGAACTATGAGCAGAACCTGCTGCTGAGCTCGTGGCTGCCCGCGCTGGATGGCGTGATGGAGAAGCTGGCCAAAGGCGCGTCAGTGGCCGATGTGGGCTGCGGGCACGGTTCTTCGACGATTCTAATGGCGAAGGATTTTCCGAAGTCGCGGATCGCGGGATTTGATTATCACAGCGGGTCGATTGAGTATGCGCGGCATGTTGCGGGGCGCGATGGTTTGCTGGGCCAGGTCAGTTTCGAAGTGGCGAGCGCGAAGAGTTATCCCGCAAATGGCGGATATGACCTGGTGACATTCTTTGATTGCCTGCACGACATGGGTGATCCGTTGGGAGCGGCGAAGCATGTTTTGTCAACGCTTAAGCCCGACGGAACGTGGATGGTGGTGGAACCGTTTGCGGGCGATGTGCCGGAACAGAATCACAATCCGGTGGGGAGGATCTTTTACTCGGCCTCGACGATGCTGTGCACGCCGGCTTCGCTGGCGCAAGAAGTAGGGGCGGCGCTGGGGGCGCAGGCTGGTGAAGAGCGGATCAAAGATGTGGTGATGACGGCGGGATTCACGCGCTTCAGAAGGGCGGCGCAGACGCCGTTCAACTTGGTGTATGAGGTGCGGCCGTAGATTATTGCGGCACGACTGAAATCGTGCCGAGGTGCAGGGTCCACAAACTCTAGCGGTCTCCCAAATGCGAGGGACCCGGGGCACCCGTCGTTGTTACAACGCCGTTCGATTTGAATTGCTCGCGCACGCGAGGATGCCGCAGAAAAAGCGATGGCCCGGATCCGAAGAAATCCGGGCCATCGCCTTGACGGGTGATTTTGTGATTCCCCTCCAAGCAGAGCTTGGATGGGGCACCCGCTCGAAGAGAGATCATTAAGGGACGAAGAGCTTGAGGCGGACGTGCCAGTTGGTGCTCTGGCCGGGTTGGAGGGTCACCATGCCGGTGTCCATGTTGCCCCACTCTTTGCCGAAGGGATCAGCGAAGTTGAATTGATGCTCGACGGCCACGAAGTTCTTGGCGGGAGGAGCGTAGGCCTGAATGGTTTTGATTTCAGGCGAGAGGCCCTGGATGCGGACCCCATACTTGGCGGCTTCGTCGAGGATGTTCACCGTTGCGGCGCCATCTTTCCAGTCGAGATGGCTCCAGTTGTCGTCGTAAAAGTTCTTGTACAGGGGCTGACCGTTACGGAGATCGTACTGGCCGGAGACGGGAACAAGCTGGCCGGTGGGAAAGACGTTGTCGTAGTTATCGACCTTCGCGACCATGTCAGCCGGGATCTGGAGGCGTACCTGAGTGCGGTCGCCAGACGGGAAATTGAAGTACGGATGCCAGCCGATGGAGACAGGCTCGGCTTCTTTGCCGACGTTCTTCGCAGTGACGGTGGCATCGATGGCGTCGGCGGTGAGGCTGATGGTGATGACGAGGTCGGATTTGGAGAGCCAGTGGCCGCCGAAGTCGCCGCCGTGGATGGTGCCGGAGATTTCCTTGCCGCCGGGGATGGTCTTCTCTTTCACGTCAACCGTTTTGGCTTTAAGGATGAGGCCGTGCATGGCGTGCCGCTCGGCGTCTGGCTTGCTGCCGATGTTGTTGGCGGGGAGAGTGATGGTGTGTCCCTGCCATGAGGTGGTGAGGGTTTTGCTGTCGGCGGAGAGCTTGCCGCGAATGCGATTGGGATAGGGGAAGAGAAATGCGGAGCCGAGCCGGTAGCCGAGGTCGCCGTTGGGCGTGTCCTGCTCGTCGAGCATTTTTTTGGCTTCTTCGAGGCTGGGCGAGGCGAGCACGTCGACGCTGCCCTTGCCGGGGAAGTTGGCCGTGATCTGGAAAAGTTCCATGCCGCGACCGGGGAGGACAGTGACGCTGGTGAATTCGGGTTTGGTTTTGCTGGAGACGGGGCGGGTAAGTGTGACGATTTTCTGTCCACCGATTTCGGTCACGTTTTGAGCCTGGCTATTCATCACTCCACAGCTTGCCACAAGGGCCGGCATGATGGCGGTGAGGAGGTAGGCGCGCAAAGAAAGCTTCATGGCAATCCATCCCTGGAAACGGCGTTCGGAATTTGCGGGAATCGCTTTGTCGGGAGGATTCTATCCGCTCGGGAAAGCGTATTCCGGAAACCGCCTCATTCTACAACGGCAGACTGACGGACCGAGTCGACAGCGGCGAATTCAAGATGCGGGCGGATTTACGAGCTTCACGACTGAGGGATGGGCCGGACGATGAAATGACGATCTGGTGACACAACCTGAATGGCACTGGGACGTCTATTCCCTCAGGAACTCAGGTTTTTGATGCTGTTGATGATGGATGTGCCGCTGTGGCCAGTAAACGGCATCGTGTCAGTTGAAGCATTGATGCAGCAGAGTTTAGTGCGACTCTATTCAGTCAATACGGGTAACCGGTATGTCGCGAATTGGTGATATTGCGGTATTGGCGGCAGACGGTACAATTCGAGCCAAATCAATCTCTGCACAGAGCGGCGTAAGGAGCTGCTCCGGATTAAACACCAACGATTCGCCTCTTCGGGGACCGTTCCCCGAGAAAGGTTCCCGGTCAGGAAGATGCGCCCCCTGCATAAGGTGTTCCTTGGTTTTATTGTCTTCACGTCATTAGCCGGCAGCGCGGCCGTCGCGCAGCACCCGGTTTCGAGGGCTCTTATCCGCGAGAAGGTGGATGAGAATGTATTGACGACGCTCCGAGGCAATACGCCTCCGGCGGCGATTGCAAAGAATGACGCAGGCCCGGTCAGCGGGAATATGGCGATGACGGATCTGATCCTGGTGCTACAGCGGAGCCCGGAGATGCAGGCGGCATTCGATGCGTTTGTGGAAAGCCAGTATGAGCCGAACTCGCCGAATTTCCACCAGTGGCTGACGCCGGATCAGATTGGCGAGCAATTCGGACCGGCGACTTCGGATATCACGAAGGTGACGAATTGGCTCGGGAGCCACGGCCTAGCGGTGAATGAGGTGTCTAAGGATCGGATGACGATCCGGTTCAGCGGCACAGCACGGCAGGTGGAAGCGACCTTTCATACGCAGCTACACAATCTGAACGTTCGTGGGAAAGCGCACTTCTCGAACATGTCTGATCCGCAGATTCCGATGGCGCTGCAGGCGGTGGTGCTGGGACCGAAGGCGCTGCATAACTTTATTCCGCGGCCGCTGCATCGGACGAGAAACACTCCGACACTGAATAATGCGCAGTCGGCGAAGACGCCGTCGGTGCCGAGCGCGAATGCTTCGGGCATCGGGTTGCGACCGGATATGGGCTTCAGTTGCGGGTCCAACTGTTTGCTTGAGGAAGTGACGCCGGCGGATTTCGCGGCGATCTACAACGTAGCTCCACTCTGGAGCGGCGGCATCGATGGCACCGGACAGACGATTGCGATTGCGGGTCGAAGCGATGTGAGGGCGTCGGACGTTGCGAAGTTCCGGAGTACGTTTGGGCTGAGCGGCGGAACGTATACGCAGATCAACAACGGACCCGATCCTGGGAATTGCACGAGTACCGCAAGCAGTGCACTCTGCACACTCGACGATCAAATCGAGAATGCTCTCGACGTGGAATGGGCAGGCGCAATGGCGCCGAAGGCGACGGTAAAACTTATCGTCACAGAACAGACAAATTCGAACGATGCCATCTTCGACTCGGCGAGTTATGCCGTCGATAACATATCGACGTTGGGCGCGAAAATTTTGAACGTCAGCTATGGGAATTGCGAGCTCTTCCTGGGCACGAGCGGCAACACGTCCTGGAACAATCTATGGCAGAAGGCTGCCTCGGCGGGTATTGCCGTGTTTGTTGCTACTGGAGATTCTGGATCGCCTGCGTGTGATCAGGGAGGGAGTTCACAGAGCGGCGGCACGCCGTACGGTGCCGAATTTGGTCTGGCTGTGAGTGGTATCGCTTCGACGCCGTACAACACTGCGGTCGGAGGGACGGATCTCAACTGGGGCGCGACGGCATCGCCGTATTGGAACAGCTCAAACAACTCGACGACGGGTGCGTCGGCAAAGGGCTACATGCCGGAGACACCGTGGAACAACTCGTGCAGCAATCCACTGGCATTGAGTTATTTCCAGAGCTTGGCAAGCCAAATCGGCGTGACTCAACCTACCGACGCGGAGACATCCTGCAACTTCGCCGCGACCAACTATCAAACAGTTTTGCAGGCTTCGGGTGGACAGGTTGACATATCCGCCTTTGTGGATTCGGTGGGCGCGGGCGGTGGGAAGAGCAATTGCACTACAAATAGCAGCACGACCACCACGATCGGCACCTGCACGGCAAGTGGGTACAGCAAGCCGTCATGGCAGACCGGGGTCTCCGGAATTCCTGCTGATGGAAAGCGCGATCTTCCGGACGTTTCCTTCTTCGCGGGGAACGGCTTTCTGGGAAGCGCATATTTCATGTGTGTGACCGACTGGGGTCCGTGTCTTTCGTCGGCAACGGCAACCTCGGAGCCGACGGATACTTCGGGTAACACGGTGAATCTGATTGGTGGTACTTCAGCGGCTTCGCCAGCGATGGCCGGTATCATGGCGCTTATCAATCAGAAGGCTGGATCGACACAAGGCAATCCGAATAAGACGCTCTATACGCTTGCAGCAGCCCAGAACTACTCAAACTGCAAGACGGAGAGCGTGACCACCTCGAGTTCTTGCTACTTCAACGACATCGATACCGGCACGATTTCCATGCCCTGCCAGGCGGGCGCTCAGGATTGCTCTGTGACGCATTCGGGAAACACGTGGGGTATTCTCTCTGGCTTTACAGCGGGAGCGGGATATGATGCGGCAACGGGCCTCGGATCGATGAATGTGGCGAATGTCGTGAACGGGTGGAGCGGATCGGTTGGTACGACCTCCAGCACTATCACGGTTACGCCAACTCCTAGCAGCATCATTTCGAACCAGAGCGTGAGTGTGGTGGTCGTGGTTGCCGGAGCGAGTGGTACTCCGACCGGGACGATCAACTTGACCGGCGGAGGGTACAGTCCAGCGGCGCAAACGCTGACTGCGGGCAGCGCGACTTTCAACATACCTGGGAACAAGTTTGCTGCTGGCACTGTTGTGTTGACGGCGACGTACAGCGGAGACTCGATCTACGGTTCGAACACGGGTACGACGCAGGTGACCGTGACCGCTGCGCCAGTTCCCACGGTGACGGTGAGCCCGGCGGCGAGTTCGATTAACTCAGGCCAGAGCTTGAGTGTTCCGGTGGCGTTGGCTGGTGCGAGCGGAACTCCCACCGGAAACGTGACTCTTTCAGGCGGTGGATACACCTCGTCGCCGCAAGCGCTTGCTTCTGGCGCGACGACCTTCAACATTCCTGCAAACAGCCTGAGCGGCGGTACGGTGACACTAACGGCCAGCTATGCCGGTGATAGCACATACGGCGTCGCGACCGGCACGGCAACCGTTACGGTGACGCAGTCCACATTCGTGCTAGCCGCAACGGCACCTGCAGCTGTCAACCGCGGAACCGCGGCGGCTTCCACGATCACATGGACAACCACCAACACGTTCTCGACGACGATCAAACTGGGAAGCTGCTCTTTGAACTCGGGAGCTCCGGCGAACTCGGCAGCAGACACTCCGAAGTGCACGGTTTCCAACACCTCGTTTGATAGCACAGGGAGTGGTACCGCTTCGGTTACAACATCCGCTGCGACGACGGGCGCTTTGCAGGCACCGCACATTGGAGGATGGGCGGAAACCGGTAGTGCGGCAGTGCTGGCATTGCTCGTATTCTTCGGAATTCCGGCAAAACGGCGCGGGTGGCGGGCGATGGTGGGAATGATCGTCGTCCTGTTTGCTTTGGGCGGTCTGGCGGCCTGCGGCGGTGGTGGCGGAGGGAGCAGTTCAGGTGGAGGCGGCGGGACCAGTGATCCGGGTACTGCTTCGGGCACCTATACCTTCACTGTGATTGGAGTCGGGAATGATGCTGCACATACAACGGCTACAACGACCTTCAGTGTAAAGGTGAACTAGGTCGGAAGCTGCTTTGGCATGACGGCCCTCCTGCGTGGAGGGCCGTGGTGTTTTTGGCGGTTTGCCGGGAGGTTTCTACGGCGGTGAATTTTGCTTGAGGAGGCGGAGCTAGAATCGTGAGGGAGCCGATCGATCGAGGCTTATCTTTCACGACGGACTGACGCACAGATGAAATCACTTTTGCTGGAAGAGTACGGGAAACTTGCGATGGCGGACTTGCCGAGGCCGGAGCCCGGCGAACACGAAGTGCTGGTGCGGGTAGCCGCGTGCGGCATTTGCGGAAGCGATGTCCATGGATATGACGGCTCGTCGGGGCGACGGATTCCTCCGCTGGTTATGGGGCATGAGGCTTCAGGCGTGGTTGCGGCTGTGGGCGGGGGCGTGAAGGATTACGGGCCTGGAGACCGCGTAACGTTCGATTCGACGGTTTATTGCGGTCAATGCCACTACTGCCGGCGCGGCGAAGTGAATCTCTGTGATAACCGGCAGGTGATCGGGGTATCGTGCGGCGACTATCGCAGGAATGGGGCGTTCGCGGAATACATTGTGGTTCCGGAACGCATTCTGTACCGGTTGCCGGCGAAGATGTCGTTTCCAGAAGCGGCGATGCTGGAGGCAACGTCGGTGGCGTTGCATGCGGTGAAAGTTAGCGAGGTAAAGAAGGGCGATACAACGCTGGTGGTTGGCGCGGGAATGATCGGCCTGCTGACAATGCAGGCGTTGCGCGCTGCCGGCGTGGGACGCGTGATGATTGCCGATATCGATGAGACACGCCTGACGCTCGGCGAACTGCTGGGAGCCGATGAGGCGCTGCGGGGCACTGGTGGCGAGATTGCGCAGGCGATTCTGCAACGGACGAATGGCGTGGGTGCGGATGCGGTATTCGACGCAGTGGGGCGCGCGAAGACGGTGCAGGAATCAATCGACAGCGTACGCAAGGGCGGGACGGTCACGCTGATTGGGAACATCAGCCCGGAGGTTGCGCTGCCATTGCAAAAAGTAGTTTCGCGGCAGATCCGGCTGCAGGGTACGGCGGCATCCTCGGGTGAGTATCCGGAGGCGATTGAGCTGATCTCGACAGGGCGTATCCATGTGAGGCCTTTGATCACGGCGGTGGCCCCGCTCGAAGAAGGGCCGCGCTGGTTTGAGCGGTTACATGCGCAAGAGCCGAACCTCATGAAGGTGGTTCTTGCTCCCGGAGAAGAATAATGGCCGATTCGCTTTTCGATTTATCTGGGCAAGTTGCGCTGGTTACGGGAACAAGCAGGGGCCTGGGGCAGTACTTCGCGCGCGCTCTGGCGAAGGCTGGCGCTGACCTGGTGCTTACCAGCCGGCGTCGCGAATCTCTGCGGGAGATGGAGGAGGAGATCCGTTCGCTGGGGCGGCGCAGCGTGTCGCTCGAACTGGATGTGCGCGATCCCGCGAGCATCCAGAAGATGGCCGCGGATGCGATGCAGGCATTCGGGCTGATTCACATCCTGGTGAACAACGCGGGATGCAATATTCGAAAGCCCGCAGTGGATGTGACGTGGGAGGACTGGAACCTTGTTCTCGATACGAATCTGCGGGGCAGCTTCTTTGTGGCGCAGGCGATTGCACGCGGCATGATCGAGCATGGGTATGGGCGGATCATCAACATCGGGTCGGTGACGAGCGTGTTCGGCTTTGCGGGACTGGGGCCTTATTGCGCCAGCCGTGGCGGAATTCGCCAACTCACCATGAGCCTGGCAGATGACTGGGGCAAGCATGGCTTGACAGTCAACTGTCTGGCACCCGGGTGGTTCAAGACGGCTCAGAACAAGGTGCTGTATGAAGATCCGGAGTGGGTTGCGTATTTGACAGATCGCATTCCTGTGAAGCGGCCGGGGTTGCCGAATGACCTGGACGGTGCGGTTGTGTTTCTGGCTTCGGAGGCTAGCCGCTACATTACCGGGCAGACGCTGCTCGTGGATGGAGGTATCTCAACGGGCGCGACGCGAGCGACGGTGGCGAACAAGCAGAAGTAGCGAAGTAGCTGTACGCTTACGACCCGGTTGCTTCTGTTCCAGCGGTTTCAAGCAAGGTTGTTTCCAGATCGTGCTCTGAAGTATCCGAGCGCTGGCCGATGTATCCGGTTGATTTGCGGATGACGAGACGCGGGTAGACGGTGATGGCTTCCGGGTGTGGACGCGGGATATCGTCGCGAATCAAGGACAGAAGCGTAGAGGCGGCTACCTTGCCCATGTCGCGCAGAGGCTGATGAATTGTGGTCAAGGGCGGATGATGCGTCGATGCGGAGAGGATGTCGTCGAAGCCAAGCACGGAGACGTCGGCGGGTACCCGCAGACCCGCTTCGCGCAAGGCCGAGATGGCGCCGATTGCAGTGACATCGTTGAATGCGAAGATTGCGGTGAACGGCTGTTTCGTCTGAAGCAGCAGCCGCGTGACTTCCTGCCCAGGAGCGGGCCCTGGCTCAGGACCCTGTAACTGTACGACGAGGCGATCATTGATCTGAAGGTCAAGGTCGCAGGCAGCCTGCACGATGGCCTTCCAGCGCAGGTTTGTATCGGAGCTGAACTCCTGTCCTTTGATTAGAGCGATGTTTGTGTGGCCAAGGGATTTGAGATGAGAGAGTGCGAGGAGAGCGGCCTGGTCGTGGTCCAGCTCGATATTGATAACGCCTTCACGGCGGTCGTGCCCTGAAATTGAGACGACCGGGACCGGCAGATCTTCGTTGATGAGAGAATCGACGGCGATGATGCCTTCGACGGAACGCGCCAGCATCATGCGTGGGTAACCTTCCAGGAGGTTGGGGCGGTGGCGATGGCTGACAACGAAGTAGAAGAAACCATCTTTGAGCAATTCGTCTTCAATGCCGCTGAGAACTGTGGTTGAGTAGCCTTCGCTGATTTCGGGAACGATGACGCCAATGGTGTAGGTGCGCTTCTGGCGCAGGCCCCGCGCCATGGTATTGGCGACATAGCCATTCAATGCTGCAGCGTGGAGGACGCGGCGCTGCGTTTCTTGTGCGATGCGGTGTGCGGTTGCTTCGCCGTTGATTATGCGCGAGACGGTGGATTGCGAGAGGTCAAGCATTGCGGCGAGTTCTTTGAGCGTTATCGGTTTGATGGGTGCTTTTGCCAACGCATCTTCTCCATGGCGGGCAGGAATCATCCTGCGTGGAATCCGGCGCGCTGCATGGCCGTAGTCATTTCCGGATTGCGCATGAATGTTTCCCAAACGAGCCCGGAACGAAGATTCTCTGCCATGAGGACTGAAATGCCCTGATCGATGCCGAGGACGTCGGTGTCATACCAGTTCGCCGCGGGATGAAATGCATCGACAAAACCGTAGCGTCCCCACGCCTGCTTACCCCATTTGTCGCGCATGGCGCGAAGGACCGAAATGCAATCGACCGGAAGAAATGCAAGCGAACCAGCCGAGGCGCAGGGCACGACTGTGCCATCCAGCGGACCCAGCGGGGGTGGACCTCCCCACGCGGTATAGCCACCCTTATAGTCGGACGCAGATATGCCCCAGTAGTCCTCGTTATACCACTTGGGATAAGAGAGGCAGAACGCCTTATGAGCCTTGGTGGCGGTGACGGAATTCTGGAAGTAGTTCGCCCAGTTGTCGCGCTTGTTGCGGAAGTCGAACCATGCCTGCGAGTACTGGTGGGTGAAGAGTGGATCGTTGCCGCTGATGTAGGAGAAGCCCTTGTAGTGAATGACCGGGCGCTCCCAGGCTTTCCAGGTTTCGGGGCTGACCGGGTGAGTGGGTGAACCGATTGCGAGCAGGTAAATCATCATGAGTTCGCAATAATGCGACCAGCGTGCGTCGAGGAAGCCCGATTCGGGATGCCAACCCATCGAGAAAGTTTTGCTGCCGTTCAGCATCCATGGCCAGTCGACGCGCTCATAGATTTGTTTTGAAAGGGACTTGATCTTCGGGTCGTCGAAGTACGCGTGCGCCATTAGGATGCCGCAGAGGAGCAGCGAAGTGTCGATGGAGGAGAGCTCTATTCCCTTGGTGCGCTCGCCAGTTTCAATGTCGGTGAAGTGATAGAAGAAGCCGTGAACCTCGGGAAATTTGTTCAGGTGCCAGTCGAGGGTTGTGCGAACGCGATCGACGATCTGATGGTGAGGGAGAAACTTGCGCTTGTCGGCTATGCATAGAGCGGTGAGGCCAAAGCCGGTTGCAGCGATGCTGGCCATACAGCGCGAATCGCGACTGCCGTTGAGGTCATTGCGAGCGCGATCGAGGACCTGGCCGGTTTTGTCGCTTGCCTGCTCCCAGAAGAAGAGGCAGGTCTGGCGCTCAAGGTCTTCGAGGAAGGCTTCGTCGCCGGTTCTTGGCTGCCATTGGTTGGCGGCCTGGGCGTGCGACAGGGAAGGGAGAAGGGCAGAGCCCGCTGTGGCAGCAAGGGATCTGAGGATTTGTCGGCGGCTGAAAGATGTCGGTGAAAACTGAGGACTCAATGCAGTCTCCAAGCGGGGAGGGATGGTTCTGGGGCCAGGGGTCGTCAATGAAATTCAGTTTCCGTACGGGCCGAAGCTCCGAGACACTTGCGAACTGGAATTTGGTTGAGGTGTTTGATTGGATCGGATGTTCTAGTGTTTCCTCGCATTCAGTGCATTCAGTTTGTTCTTTAGCTGTTCGAGTTTCTGGCCCGCTTCGGAGAGCTTGCCCTGGGCAGTGAGACGCTGGTAGTCGTCGAAGTCTCTCGCTGCGCCTTCGATCAGCGTGTTCAGGTCGTTCGAGGGCTGGGATGGGTTGGAAGTCGCGGCCGGCCTGGCATTTGAAAATGGGGATGATTGCTCCGCATTGAGAGAAGAATTTTCGCCGCCAAAAAGAGATCGGAGTGCGGCTTCGAACGTGGATCCATATGCGAGGCGATCTTGAACGGCGAGGACAACAAGGCGAAGTTCAGGCATGGGGCTGCGCTCTGCCTGGAGATAGATGGGCTCGGCATAGATGAGTGCCTTGCCGCACGGAATGACGATCAGCGCTCCGCGACGGACGCGCGAGCCTTGCTGGTTCCATAGGGAGAGCTGCCCTGAGAGCTGAGCGTTCTGGTCGATGCGCGCTTCAACCTGAAGAGGGCCATCGACGAGACGGGTCTTGGGGAAATCGTAGACGACAGATTTGCCGTACTGCTCGCCATCGCTGCGTCCGGCAATCCAGCCGATCATGTTATTGCGATTGGAGGGCGTGAAGGGCAGGATTTCAACAAACTCGATGTTGGATTCTCCGGGCAACTTCATGAGAACGAAGTTCGGGTCCATGGGCTGCGCAGCCTGATCGCCGGAGGAGGTCGCGCCAACTTCGGAGGCGACGGTCCAGAGGTCTTCACGGTTGTAGAAGATAGCAGGATCGGTCATGTGATAGAGGCCGTAGGCTGCGGCCTGCATGCGTAGCAGGAGTTCGGGATAGCGGACGTGTTTGCGGAGGTCCGGCGGCATCTCGTCGGCGTTCTTGAAGAGCTGCGGAAAGATCTGCCGCCAGGCATTGATGATGGGGTCCTGCGGATCGAAGACGTAGAAGGTGACTGAGCCATTATAGGCATCGATGACAATCTTCACGCTGTTGCGGATGTAATTGATCGAGCCATTTCCCACGTCGTAGTGAGTGGAGTAGGGATAGCGATCGGTAGTTGTAAAGGCGTCGAGCATCCACGAGAGTCTTCCGTCGGCACCGACAACGATATATGGATCGCTCTCAAATGTGAGGAAGGGTGCAATGGCCTTGACGCGATCGAAGACGCTGCGGCGCATGAGGAGGCGGCTGTCGGCGTTTATGTCGTCGCTGAAGGGGACTTTGGCGATGTCGCCGCGATCGAAAGCGATAAGGACGCGACGCAGGAACGATCCGAGGACGATGCCACCGGTGCCCTGGTAGGTGGTCATGCTGTTGGTTTCGCCTTGCGGATAGTCGAATTCTTTCTGGCGGGTCTTCACGTAGACGTCGGTATTGGTGAGTTCGCCGAAGTAGATTTCAGGGCGCGTGACCTGGATGGAGGGGACGTTGCTCTGAATGGGCATGTTGCTGAGGAGCAATGTCGGGAGGCCTTCCGGGGTGAAGCCGTTTACCGGATTCATGGTGATGCCGTAACCGTGGGTGTAGATCAACTTCTCGTTGATCCAGTTGCGGCTGCTCTCCGGGAGTTTTTCGACGTTGAGCTCGCGCGCTGCGAGCATTACCTGTCGCTCTTCGCCATTGATTTGGTAGCGGTCGATGTCGATGTCGGGGAAGTCGTAGTAGGTACGGATCTCCTGAATCTGGCGGAGCGTGTCCTGGAGGGCGCGCCAGTCCCAGAGGCGGATGTTCTGGAGAGTGGGCTGGTTGTTTGCGGCATCGGCGGACTCAACGGATATGTCTGCAGGGAACTCGTGCTGCGAGATGCGGTCGAGGCCGAAGGCCTGGCGGGTGAACTCGATGTTATGTGAGATGTACGGCTGTTCGCGGACGAGTTCGTTAGGCTTGACGACGAAGCTATTCACATACCAGCCCGCGATCTGCACGAGGACGAAGCAGGCTATCGCCGGGACGGGCGCGGCTATGAGGCGACCTGCGCGCGGGCGGAGAAACAGGTTCATGGCAGCGATTCCGGCACCAATGATGAGGGCTGCGCAGATGAGGAGAAGCCCGCCAAGAATGATGTGGGCGTCGGTGTAGGTTACGCCGTCGAAGATGGTGTGGTCTGCGGTGATGCGATCGAAGCGGCCGAGGAATGTGCGAGCGGCTACGACGACGAACAAAAATGCGAGGGCGCCGGAGAACCACCGCAGGGGGATAGGTGAAGAGTCGTACCTGCGCTCCCGGATAAACTGAGAGCTGGTGGTCATGAGGAGGAAGAGCCCAGCTACCGCGCAGCAGAGGAGGACCAACAACAACAGCCATCCTACGAAGAACTGCAGAGCGGGCAGAGTGAAGAGATAGAAGCTGACGGATTTGCCCAGGATGGGGTCATGGGGCTGGACGGGGTTGGAGGGCGCCATGAAGTAGAGGGCGAAGCTGGTCCACTCATTCATGAATGCTGCGCCAGCAATCAGCGCGATGAGGAGTGAACCAACCAGACCAGCAATGCGCAGGACCGGGTCCAGCGGGAGCTCATAGCTCTGATTGCCGAACCGGACGGTTCCGGCACTGGCTAGTTCTTCGCGGCAGCCGTGGCGCAGGGCGGAGAACCAGGCATAAAGAACGCCGAAGGTCGCAACGAACGAGAGGCCAAATGACATCCATTCATAACTCAGGGTTCTCCAGAAGACGCTCGCATAGCCGAGGGAGGCAAACCAGAGCGAGTCAACGTAATAGGAGATGATGGTCCGCGTGCTGAAGAGAAGAACGAAGAAAAGAATGAATACGATGAGTATGGTGCGGCGATGCCGCAAGGGTCGATCCCGATGGGGAAAGACGTAAGGCTCCTGAACCACGGTTACCAGCTTTCTGTTCCGGCAAGCGCAATTGTACTGCGGGGGAACTCCAGCCGAACGTGGGAGCCGGCTTCATTGAGCGAACTATGGCGAACGGAGCAGTGGCTGAAGCCCGCACAGCCCCTAAAGAAACTTGTGGCCCGGCTGAAGCCGTGCCGTTTTTTCAGAGCCGGCCCAAGGAGCTTACGTCTGGTCGGAGCCTGTGTTCTGATAAATCTTTCCGCCAGAGAGCTGGCCGAGTCGCGCAAAAGCCGAGGAAGCTAATCGCCGATGACGGGCCAGTCGTTTTCCCATTTCAGGTTTTTCACCCACTGGTAGGGGGTGTTGCTCTTGTCGAGATTGTGGGCATGGAAGACGATGAGGCTTTCGCCGCTCTCGGTATCGAAGAACGCCGTTCCGCCGCCGGGTGCGTTCCAGGTGCTGTCGCCCTTGAGCAGTACAGTGCCTCCACCGTTCATCATGCGCGTACCGGTCTCGTCTATGAAAGGACCGTGTGGACTTACGGAGCGGCCCACGGCCTGCTTATAGTTGTTGTTTGCATTGTTCTGTTCGCAGCAATAGTCGACGGAGACGAAGAGATAGTAGTAGTTGCCGTGATGAACCAGCGAAGCGCCCTCTATGGGGTTGTTGGGAACGCCGGGCCTGGTGGCGAGATCGTACCGCGTGAGGCTCGACGTCAGCAGCATGCCGGTGACGGGGTCGATCTGGCGCTGCTTGATTCCGGACCAGTAGCTGCCGTAGGTGAGCCAGACGGATTTATCGGAATCGATCAGGATTGTCGGATCGAGCGCGTTGAAGTCGTCGCCGGCTTTTGACTGAAGAATCATGCCGCGATCGACCCACTTGTAGGCGGGATCCGTGGGGTCGAGGGTGGTGTTGGTGGCGAGGCCGATGACGGTCTGCTGGGAGTGGAGTTTGGACCCGTTGTAGTAGAGGTGGTACTCCCCATTGAAATAAGAGATATCAGGCGCCCAGAGGCCAATGACTCCGGGGACCTTGCGGTGGATCCAATCGGGCATGCCGTTGGGGAAAACGGAGCCGCATGAAACCCAGTTCACCTTGTCTTGAGAGCAGTGAATGGGAATATTGCCGTTTGAAGGGTAACCGGCGACGTCTGTGCTGAAGGCGTAGTAAGTAGATCCCTGGCGAATGATGCTGGGATCGAGCACCGGGTCGGTGTCGCCGATCTGCGAGTAAGTGGCCAGCGGATCAATGCCTTCCGCGGCGTAAGAGAGTTTACCCGTTGGGAAGATACCGCAGGAGGTGAGGGCGACCAGGCACACGGAAGACAGGCAAATGCCTGCAATCCGCTGAAAGCACAGCATGAGAAAGATACCTTTCGCGAGCGAGGCAACCTTTTTGGTGGGCCTGCATCGAGTTTACTCGAACTTGGCCAAACTCGACTATTTTCAATCTCGTTTTTCGTTGCGACAGGTAATGGCGCGCGCGAGGTATGTAGATCCATGGTGCCGGGATTTGTTCTTCACTCACTACCAATCCAGCGGGCCAACTTGATAACAGAAAACGGAATCCTAAAGTCAACAAAAGTTCGCGGAATGCACGTCTTCCGCATACAGCGGCTCTCTTAACAAGTTCTTAAAGAATGGCGAAGCCAAGTAGATAAAGAAGCCATAGAGGTTTATCGTGTGCGACCGAATGCGTCTGCGCCGGTTTGGCAATCGGCCCGCGCCTCACGATCCCTCCAATCCCTCGAAGTGCAAGAAGAGCCGCTCTCTGCATAAACCATGAATGCAAGGTGAGGAATGAGTGTGAGCCCCAAAAAGCAGACCGCAGTGATCATCGGAGCAGGGCCAGCCGGGCTCACGGCAGCCCTCGAATTATGTCGGCAGTCGGATATTAAACCTATCGTTCTGGAGGCAAGCGATCGTATCGGCGGAATTTCCTGCACCATTCGCTATAACGGCAATCGGATGGATATTGGCGGGCATCGATTCTTCTCGAAGTCAGACCGGGTGATGGACTGGTGGACGGAAATCATGCCGATTGCCGATGCCGGACAAAGCGGGGAATTCGATATCCGGTATCAGAATCAGGAACGGCGCGTGAAGACTGGCAAAGAGGCGGTATCACCCGGGCCTGTTCCTGTGCCGGATCCGGATTGCGTGATGCTGGTGCGTCCGCGGAAGAGCCGAATCTACTTCATGCGTTCGTTCTTCGATTACCCGCTGTCTCTGTCGGTGGATACGCTGGGGCGGCTCGGTGCGATCAGGACGGTGCGGATTCTTTTCAGCTATTTGAAAGCGCAGATGTTTCCACGAAAGCCCGAAAACACGCTGGAAGATTTTCTGATCGACCGTTTCGGATGCGAACTGTACCTGACGTTCTTCAAGAGCTATACGGAGAAGGTCTGGGGAGTGCCGTGCGACCGGATCTCGGCGGCATGGGGTGCGCAACGCATCAAGGGCTTGTCGCTGGTGTCCGCCGTAACGCATTTCGTGAAGAAGCTGTTTTCTTTCGGCAGCAAAAAGAAAGTAGATATCCGGCAGAAGAATTCGGAGACGTCTCTGATCGAACAGTTTCTATATCCGAAGTATGGTCCGGGTCAGCTTTGGGAGCATGTTGCGCGGCAGGTGCAATCGAAAGGCGGAGAGGTGCGGCTTGGTTGGCGCGTTGAAGGGCTGCACGTGGAGCGCGCACGAAACGGGTCGATGCGTATCTCGTCGTTGGAAGCGCGGACGCCGGAAGGCAACGTTGTCGAAATCGACGGAGATTACTTCTTTTCAACAATGCCAATTCGAGAGCTAATGAGGGCGATTGATGCCCCAGTTCCCGAGGATGTGCGCGCAATTGCTGATGGCCTGATGTATCGAGATTTCATTACCGTCGGCTTACTCGTGGACAAGCTGCTGCTGACGGAGCCGGACGGATCGATGATCAAGGACACGTGGATCTACGTCCAGGAGCCGGATGTGCTTGTCGGCCGAATTCAGATTTTCAATAACTGGAGTCCGCATCTTGTGAGTGATCCATCGAAGGTATGGATCGGGCTGGAGTACTTCTGCTACGACACAGATGAGCTCTGGAACAAGTCGAACGAGGAGATCGCAAAGTTTGCCATCGACGAGGTCGCGCGGATTGGGATTTTGCGAGCCGACGAGGTGCGGGATTCGTGTGTGTTCCGCGTTCCAAAGACGTATCCCGCATACTTCGGAACGTACGACCGGTTCGACGAGATTGTGCGATACATGGAGCGCTACGAGAACTTGTTCCTTGTGGGACGCAACGGGATGCACAAGTACAACAACCAGGATCACTCGATGCTCACGGCGATGCTGGCGGTGGAGAACATTATTGCGGGCCGCAAAAGCAAGGACAATTTGTGGCAGGTAAATACAGAGCAGGAGTACCACGAGGAGAAGAATCAAGCTGTGGAAATGCAGCAGCCCGCGAATACGCCGGAGCCTTCTGAAGAGAAGGGTGAAGAGGTCGCATGAGAAGCATGGGCTCCGCTGCAGTTCGCGATGAGTGCTCATACCAGACTCCGATTGAAATCCGATCCCCGCAGATGGGAATCATGGCCTGGCTTGATGCACACCCGGTCTGGGCCATCGCGGTCCTGACCGGGCTGTACTTCGCTGTTGTATTTGCGCAATCGTCGGTGAAGCTGATGTGGCTCGACGAACTGATCACGCTGCACCTGGCAGGTTTAAAGAGCTTCCATGATTTGTGGCATGCACTGGCCGTGGGGGCTGATCCGAATCCGCCGGTGACCTATGTTCTGGTGCACTGGTGCCGAGCTATTTTCGGGGAGCATGAATGGGCGTACCGGCTGCCCGCAGCCGTTGGTTGCTGGCTCGGGCTGGTGTCGCTATTTGCATTTTTGAAGAAACGCGTAAGTGGGTCCTGGGCGATTCTCGGCTGCCTGGTGTGGATGGCGATGGCCGCCTTCGACTACAGCTTCGAGAGCCGATCGTATGGAATTTTCTACGGGTTCGCGATGGTCGCGTTCTTTTGCTGGAGCGTTGCGGCTGATTCCTCGAGGTCGAAGCGAACGCGATGGGCTGCGCTGGCGGGAATGACGGTTGCGCTGGCTGCCGGCATCTCGACGAACTACTTTGCGGTGCTTGCGTTTCTGCCTCCAGCGGCGGGAGAACTGGTGAGGACGATGGTCAGGGGCAGGAGACCACGACCGGGAACTCCCACGGAGTTCACGAAAAGCAGAAGAGCGCGGCGCTTCAGAATGCTGAGCGCGATCGATATTCGCGTGTGGATCGGATTTGCAATTGCGGCGTTACCACTGCTTGTCTATCGGCCTTTGATCGCGCACTCGATCGCGCAGTTTTCTCCCCATGCGTGGAATAAAGTCTCGATCGAGCAGGTGTTCGATTCGTACACCGAGATGGTGGAGATCATCCTTTACCCAATACTTGCGCTCCTGATACTCGGCGGTGTTGTGTTCTTTACGAAAGAGCGGGTGCAGGCGTTGCTCGAGTACCGAAGGGATGATTTCGTTCCGCATTGGATTGAGGGGATGTTCGCGCCATACCGCGAGAGGGCACCCCTTCGTTCCCATGAGGCTGCCGGTGTGTTCGTGTTCATGGCGTACCCGATCTGCGGGTACATTATTGCGTCGATTCGCGGGGGCATGCTCTCGCCTCGTTTCGTTATTCCGGTCTGCTATGGATTCGCGATCGCGGCGGTGATCGTGAGCCGGTACCTATTTCGCAATGTGCGGCACGCTCCTACTGTTCTACTGTGTATCGCCTGCGCATGGTTCCTATCTCGTGAGGCAGTGGTCGGGTACTGGTACAAGCAGCAGAAGGACTCGTTCTACAAGGTTGTCAACAAGTTGGAAACAGCGAACGTAGGAATGCCCGGCGCGCCAATTGCGATTCCGGATCCTTTGCTGGCGTTAACGTTTCGATATTATGCACCGGCAGACCTGGCGCAGAGGGTAGTGTTTCCGATCGACTTCCCGGCGGTCAGGTATTTTCGACACGATGATTCGCCGGAAGAGAATCTCTGGGCAGGGCGGAAGGTTCTGTACTCTATGCCGATTGTTGCGCTGGCCGAATTTCAGCAGACTTCCGGGCGTTACCTGGTGGTTGCGAGTAAAGGAAACTGGCTGCTGGAGGATCTTCGGAAGCATAGGTACAGCTTTCACCGCGTGCCGATGGATACTCGCGCGGAGAACCTGGGAGGGTTTACGCCGCTGGCGCGAGGAGAGCCGGAACTTTACGTGGCAGAGGGCGATCGAAGCCCGCAGCGGATATCGAAGTACAGCAGACCACCTGCTCCATTCCACGTGTCACAGAATCTGCCGGAGGCTAAATGGTACGTACCGCCGGAGCTCCTGAATGACGAATAACGTCTCAACCCTTGCTGCCAAGCCACACGATTTTGTATTAAGGCGCGCGCATCTCGTGATAGCCGGGGCGGTAGTTATCACCCTTGTGGTGGCTGTGTTTCTTTACAGGCAGCGTGCGATTGAAGTGGAACTGGTTGCGCCCAGGTACGAGGACATTGAGAGTACGGTCTCGGCGAAAGGCAATGTATTTCCAACGGACGATTTTGCCGCACGCGCAACGTTTTCGGGAGTTGTAGATGACATCTATGTTCATCTCGGCGAAAAGGTTCATCGGGGACAGAAGTTAGTGCAGTTGCGAGATCAGTTTGCGGAATCGCGCGTAAACAATGCTCGTGCGGCATTGCTTTCAGCTGAACTGAATGATGAGAATCTGCGTTCGAATGGTTCCAGGGATGATCAGATCTCACAGGCAACAGATCTGGAGAAAGCGCAGAGCGAACAGGCGGCCGCAGCGAAATCGTTCTCCACGATAGAGCGATTGCGGCAGGTAGGCAGTACGTCTGATGCTGAAGTGAATTCGGCGCGGCAACGGCTGGATACGGCTAACGCCCTGCTGCAAGCGGCAAAGCAGCGATCACAGGCACGCTATCGTCCGCTCGATTTGAAAAGCGCGGAGGCAAAGGTCGAGGCTAATAGGGCGAGCCTTGCAGGCGAGAAAATCTCCTACCGAAATGCCAACGTAGTCTCTCCCGTTGAGGGCACTACCTATCTTCTTCCGGTCAATCGATATGACTTTGTACAGATGGGCGCGGATCTTGTGCATGTTGCCGATTTGAAGAAACTTTCAGTACGAGCTAGTTTTTACGAGGCCGATATCAGGCAGTTGAAGACGGGCGAGCCGGTGAAGATCACATGGGCGACGGGCTCGCCGGGGCGTACCTGGGCGGGAAGGATTGAGGCGAAGCCCATGGCGGTTACGGGTGATGGGGTTCTGCGCACAGGAATATGCACCGTGGATGTTACGAGCGATACGGAGGGGCTCCCGGTGAATACGAGCGTTACGGTTACAGCCACGGTCGAGAAGCATTCACACGTGCTGACGCTACCGCGTGAGGCTCTGCACGATGAAGGGACGGAACATTTTGTGTATCGAGTAGACGGCGGACGGCTCGAGAAGATGCCGGTTGAGATTGGGCTTGTGAATGCCATGAAGGCGGAGATCACGAAGGGACTGACGGATCATGATCAGGTTGCCATACGTTCCGCAAGCGGCGAGACGCTCAGGAACAATATGCATGTAAAGCGGGAAGTGGACCAGTTGAGAGCAAGGACGAGCTAACCAGCAGTCGAGGTGTGGTCACAGGGATTCAATAAAGCCGATCAAGATGAGAACGAGTCAAGCTCATGGCGGGAGGGGGTGCGTTTGGCGCCGCTCTCCGGGTTTCGTTGTGCTGTGCCTCATCTCTATATTCAGCCTGCCGACAAGCGGCAACGCGCAGGTTGACTTCGCATCAACGATGCGGCTGGCCCTGCAAAACAGCCCGCGGGTTCGGGCGGCGCAACTTGATGTGAAGAAAACACAAAAGAGTCTAGCGATTGCCAAGGACATTTTCATCCCGAGCGTGGTGATGGGTGGCGGACTCGGCTGGACGCACGGCATTACTCTAACGGTGCCCACGATCTTTACTGTCAATGCGCAGTCGCTCGTCTACAGCAATCAACAGAGGTTCACGGTCAGAGCCGCTCGAGCGGACCTCGAGGCGGCGCAACTGGCTCTAGCGGAAGCGATGCAACAGACCGAGGAGGACGCTGCCATTACGTATTTCGCGCTGGATGAGAATGAGGCAGCGCTCAATGTGCTATCGCAACAGCAGGAATTTGCGGGCAAGTTGGTTTCAATTCTCGAAGACCGCGTCCATGCCGGGCTCGACTCAGACCTGGATGTGAAGAAGGGCCGCCGAGGCGTGTTGCAAATCGAACTAGAGAAGATGCAGGCAGAGGACGATCGGGGATCCCTGATTGCGCATCTAGCGGAACTTACGGGCTTGCAGGCCAGCGAAGTCCGGCTGATCCCGAATACCGCGCCGTCGGTTCCTGATCCGAAGACGGGAACGGACTCTGCGGGAGACGAAACCTTTGCGACCCCCGGGCTGCTGGCGGCGGAGGCCACTGCTCGCGGGAAGCTTGAACGAGCGAAAGGCGAAGCTGGCTACACATGGAAACCTATCATCAACTTCGCTGCGCAATATGGGCGCGTGAGTCCGATCAACGATGTTTCTTCTTTCTACAACCTGCATGGGAACTACAACACTGCGAACATCGGAGTGCAGTTTTCGTTCCCGATATTCGACAGGATACGGAAAGAGGCCGCGCAGGTCTCTGCAGCCGACGCTGCCCGTTCACAGATCGACGTGAGCAACCATCATGTCGAGGAGATTGCGAATCGTGCCAAGTTACAGCATTCGGTGCGGGAAGCAGCCGTTCGGGCCCAGATGGCAGAACTGGATTACGGGATCGCGGAGGACGAACTGCAGTCAACCATTATTGAATTGCATGGTGCGACCGGTTCGCCCCCCCTTACACCTAAAGATGAGCAGAACGCGAAGATTCAGGACCGCCAGAAGTATCTGGATATGCTTGACGCTCGCCTGCAACTGAGCAAGGCGAAGGTGTCACTCCTGCGGCAAACCGGGCAACTGGACAGGTGGGTTCACTCTGTGATGATGGGAGTGACGCCATGAAATGCGATTACAGCCCTAAATGCATGAAGAAGTTGTCATTAGACCTGGGGCCAACTAGGAACTTCGATTCGGAATCATAGTAGGCAGGGCCTTGGTCGAGGCTGGCAGGTCTGCATACATCGAGTACATAGAGCAGGGCTAAATTCAAACCCGTAAGACCTTCTAATGATGCCAATCTGACCGGATTGCATTCGTCTATAGAGGAGATCCCGCAGTTGGCAGCGACACAAACTCTCCTGACAGGGAAGATTGAGAGCCATCGGCCCCAAGAGCGGTTCGATCTCGTTCCGCTGGCTGTTACAGCAGGATTGACCCTGCTCGCAGTCTTGATTCACGGGTATCATCCTTACGCCGAAGACGGCGGGCTCTATTTGCCAGGCGTGCTGAAACTAGTTCACCCGGATTTGTATCCGGCGTGGAGCGGTTTCGTAACAGCTCAAATGCGGTTCTCTTTCTTTGCGCCTCTGATTGCGGGATTGGTCCGGGCCAGCGGACTCAGCGTTATGCTCTGCTTCTTGATCGTTTACGTTCTGAGTATCTGGGGAACGCTATACGCAGGGTGGCAGATCGTTGCCGGCTGTTGCCGAACCCGCGGGGCGTGTTTCGGAGCCGTGCTGGTTTTGGCGCTCTGCATGACCACGCCGGCGGCGGGTACATCTTTGCTGCTGGTCGACCCGTATGTAACTGCTCGGAGCATTTCGACTCCATGCGGTCTGTTCGCACTGGCTGGCGCGATGGATATGATCTCCGAGTTCAAAACGGCGATTCGGATACGGTCGCGGGATATTGCTCTTTGTGCTGGGAGCCTGCTGATCGCCGCGCTGATGCATCCGCTGATGGCGTGCTACGCGGCAGGCTGCGTGGTTCTGCTGTTTTGCGCTTCGATTTCAAACAGCCGTTTCAGGATGGCCGCTTTTGGAGCGGTCGGCCTGTTTGTAGTGGCGTTGGCAACGATGGTGGATTTGCTTGCTCCGGTACGACCAGCGGCATACGGAATGGTAGCGCTTACCCGGCACTATTGGTTTCTGAGTGAGTGGCACTGGTATGAGATCGCTGGTCTTATTGGCCCTCTTGCAGTTTTGTGGGCTGTCACGCGAACTAAACGTGTGGTGAACGAGAGGGGGCGTTGGCTGGCAGAGATGGCGATCGCGGTGGGCACACTTGGTCTGGTGACATCGCTGCTCTTTGCGCATCAATCAGCGCACTCGTATTTCATCGCAATGCTGCAACCGTTACGGGCGTTTCAGACGATCTACATCCTTATGCTGCTGCTGGCAGGGGCATGTGTGACAGAAGCGTTCCTCAAGCGAGATCCGGTGCGGTGGGCCGCAGTTGGGGCAATTCTGGGCGGCTTGATGATCGGGGTGCAGATCGAGACCTTCCCGCACTCCGCTCATATCGAATTGCCATGGCGGGGCCCCGTGAACGGGTGGGAGCAGGGCTTTGCATGGATACGGGAAAATACTTCCCGGGGTGCGATCTTTGCGCTTGATGCGAAGTACATCGAGGTCTCGGGGGAAGACGCTCAGAACTTCAGGGCTGCGGCAGAGCGCAGCTCAACTCCCGACTACACAAAGGACGGCGGGATAGCGGCAATCGATCCCGGTTTAACAGGGGAGTGGATGTCCGGGGAGGCGATTGGAGAAACTCTAGCCAGCGAACCGGATGATGAGCGACGTTCGAAGCTGTTGGCTGCGCATATCGGGTGGGTGGTCCTGCCGGGTGGGTCGAGCACCAGTTTCGCCTGTCCGTTCCAGAATCAGGCGATGAAAGTCTGCCAGGTTCCGGAGCGCTAGCTGGGGGCATTTCGCGCAGCGAGGAGCCCTGGATCGAAGAAAAATCCTCAAAATTCAGTGTTCGATACCGTTCGATACTGGCTGAAAGACGAGGTTCCCCGCAGGCTAATGCCGCCGTGTCGATCGGATTTGATGGTACCCGCATCAACCATGCAATTTTTGCATAGCAAGAAGCCACGTCTAGATTCGGCCTGATGTGAACCGCTTCGGCAAGAGCCACTTGCGATGGGTTCGAGTTAAGGCGAAGTCACGCCAAGTGCACTCGAAACTTCACATTTATGTAGAGGATAGGTGCGAGTGGGCGGGGAATATCCAGAAAACAAAATCCAGGCAATCAGGTAACGGGCTCGGCGACGTAAAGCCGCCTCCTAATGCGCTGTGCATTGCCCGATACCAGCTCTTTTTTCTTATTGACAATGAAGTTCGAGCGGCTCTAAGATGCCCGCTGTTCCTTCATTTAATCGCTTTACTACTGTGCAAGTTTATGTGCGCGTTTGAGCGGGCAACGCAGGTAGTTGTTCGGTCAACGCACACGAGCGACTTTCGCCGGATAGCTGGATTGCGGTCAGGCCCGGCGATGATCGTTAACCGTCATCTCCCCCAAGTCAACAAACCCAAACAAGGCAACACCATTTCGAAGGAAGGCCACATGAGAAAAGCGAAAACCAGGTATATCCTGCTGACTTTGCTTCTGGCCCTGGGATGCGCAGTAATCGGTTATGCGCAGGCCAACTCAGAGCTAACAGGCATTGTTACCGATCAAACAGGAGCGGTGGTCGCGGGTGCGCATATTTCGCTCACCGACCCAGCCACCGGATTTACCAAATCAACGGACAGCGGACCGACGGGACTGTACAACATCGGCGGTCTGAACCCGGCGACCTATAACGTGAAGGTCAACGCAAAAGGCTTCCAGGCCTATGCGCAGACCGGCATCGTGGTGAACGTCTCGGCCACGGTTCGCACGGACATCAAACTGACGGTAGGCGCGGAAACGCAGACGGTCACGGTCGAAGCAGATGCGCTCCAGGTGCAGACTGACTCGAACGTGGTCAGCACGCTGATCAGTTCCGAGCAGATCAGCGAGATCGCGACCGAAAACCGCAACTTCGCTTCACTGGCAGCACTCGGCCTCGGCGTCAGCTCTGCACTTCCTGACTCCAACACACCGACCTCAGTGGCAGCGAACTTCACCATCAGCGTCAACGGCCTTCGCCAGAGTCACAATATCTGGCTGATCGACGGCGGCGAAGCTGATGACCGCGGCGGCGCCGGCGGCATGGACATCATGCCTTCTCAGGACGCGATCGCCGAGTTCAACATGCTGACCTCAAACTATCCTCCGGATTACGGTATTTCTTCCGGCGCCACGATGAGCCTTTCGCTCAAGAGCGGCACACAGAAGTTCCACGGAGAGTTGTTTGAGTTCAACCGCAACACGGCATATGACGCGAACTTCTTCTTCAACAAGCTGGGGGGAACGAACGTTCGTCCCGCGCTGCACTACAACATTTACGGCGGAAACATCGGCGGACCGCTCTTCATTCCGCACGTCTACAATTCGAACCGGCAGAAGACGTTCTTCTTCTGGAACGAAGAATGGCGCAAGATCCGCAACGCGGCCGGCACCAACATCCAGAACACGCTTCCGGATGCCGACCGTCCAGTGGCGGGGCAGAATTTGACCTACAAGCCGCCAGCGTTCAGCACCAGCAACCAGATCCATGTACCAAACATCGACAAGAGCACCTGGTACTACCAGAACAAGTTGCAACCTTTGGGCCTGGAGCCGAATGGCTGCTGGAACCCCGCACAAACAACGCTGGACGACAAGGGGAATCCGCAGTGCACGGTTCTCACGGGACAGGTGATACCAGCTTCCCTGTTTGACTCGAACGGCGTTCTTTTTCTGAACTCCGATGCCATGCCGAAGGCGACCGGCGCAGACGACAAGGTGCTTTCGGCCAACGTAGTTCCGGTCGAAGTTCGCGATGATATCGTTCGCATCGACCACAAATTCAGCGACAAGTGGACGATTCTCGGTCACTACATGCACGACTCGGTGACGCAGGGATCGGCATCGCCGTTCCTGGGTTGGCTGTGGGCGAGCTACAACTCGATCACCAGTACGCTCTCGAACCCGGCGAACTCAGCGGCGATCAAGCTGAGCGGAACGATCAACCCCAACCTGTTGGTTGAAGCCAGCATCAACTACGACGGCAACGTCATCAACATCGTGAACAGCGCGAATGCGCAACTGCCTTCCGGCTGGAATGTAACGCCGGTGTCCGGGCAGTTTGGCTTCTCGCGTAACGCGTTGCCTGGCGTGGGTTACCTTGGCCCGTACGGAACGGCAGAAGACACCGGTTCAGCTCCGTGGCACAACGCTGCCCAGGACTATGAGCCGAAGGTCGATGTCTCTTACACCAAGGGCAAACATGCGATGAAGTACGGCTTCAGCTACAACCGGTACACGAAGAACCAGCAGATTTTCGGTGACACCCAGGGCAACTACTCGCCATCCAGCTCGACCGGCGATAGCGCCATGGATATCCTGCTGGGCTTGACGGGCGGATACAGTCAGTTCCAGGCTGCACCGATCCGGCACTATGTGAACCAGACGCCCTCTGCTTACATCCTCGATAACTGGCACGTCACACCGCGCCTCAGCTTGCAGCTTGGCTTCCGTTATGACGCTCTGCCGCACGCATGGGAGCGGAGCAATGCTGTTGCTACGTTCTACCCGGCATCGTACAACCAAGCGGCCCGTCCGATCTGGACATCCGCGGGCACGATTGATCCGAGCAGCAATGGCATCCAGACAATCGGTGGAATTCCGTTCTATCTGAACGGCATGGGCCTCGCGGGCCAAAACGGCTTCCCGCGCGGTCTTGTGAAGAACGACTACAAGACCTACCAGCCGCGTATCGGATTCTCTGAAGACCTCTTCGGAACGGGCAGAACCGTTCTCCGCGGCGGCTTCGGAACCTTCTTCGAGAGAATGCAGGGCAATGACATTTACAACACCGCCACTGCTCCGCCGTTCTCTTACAACCTGAGCCTCGGCAACACGCTTTGGAGCCAACCTGGACAGAACTGGCAAACCGGCGGTAATGCTTCATCGGGTACGCTGCCAGTGTTTGCAACCGGCGGCTACCAATACCTGGCGCACGATTATCGGGCACCTGGAGTAGCGCAGTACTCTCTGGGCGTTCAGCACGAAGTTGCACCGTCGATGATTGCCGTCGTGCAGTATGTCGGCAACCTGGCGTGGCACCAGAACGTCGAGGTTCACCGCAACAACATCACTCCTGAGACCGGGTTGTCGAAGGTTGACGCGGGCAAAGGTCTAACAACCGTTGCTTGCCTCGGCGGCGATAGCGGCAATCACTCGCCTTATGGTGACGACAGCGCCTGCGTACCGGGACTGGGTCACTTCAATGGTGGGCAAAATTCGTTCGTTCAGTATCAAGGATACGGTGATCTTGATGCCGAGGAGAACGACACGAATGGTTCGTACAACAGCTTCCAGGCTGGACTGCGTATCCAGAACAAATGGGGTCTAAGCGGCGAAGTCGATTACACGTACTCACACGAAATCGACATCACCACCTACGACCTCAACCAGGTCAGCAACCCTTGGAACATGAAGTACGACAAGGGTTCCGGTGCGCTGGATCGTCGTAATATGCTCAGCATCAACTACGTCTACAAGCTCCCGATCTTCGCGAAGAGCACAGGTCTCGCCCACTCGCTTATCGGGGGATGGGAACTGGCTGGAACGATCATCGACGAAGCCGGCACTCCGGTGACGGTAACGGGCGCGGGCGGCTGCAACGGCACAGCAACGGGCTGCGCGGCAGGCAACCAGGGCGGATGGGATTCTGTCGGCCTCGGTGGCGGCTACACGGTTCGTCCAAATGCAACGGGCAAGCCTCACTATCACAAGAAGATGAACAGCTGGTTCGACACGTCGAACTTCTCGAACGTGATTCCGCAGTGGCAGGGCGGACCGAACCTCGGCTTCGGCAATGTTGGCAAGGACTACATTGTCGGACCCGGCCGCGTCAACTTCACAACCTCGCTGTACAAGTCGTTTGCCATGACGGAGCGGGCGCACTTCGAACTGCGGTTCGAGTCGTTCAACACGTTTAACCATACCGAAGCGAATGGTGTGGATAATGGCTTCGATCCTCAGAATGGTAGCTTCAGCACCAATCTGAACAGCGGCAACACGTTCGGCCAGATCACCAGCACGCAAGATCCTCGCGTGCTCGAACTGGGTGGCAAGTTCGTGTTCTAAACCCCTAACCCGATCGGGCGCGACGGAAACATCCGTCGCGCCCGATTTTTTTGTGTACGTCACGTTATCTCTCGTGGTTCGCGCGGCTTAGCGATTGGATCAACTGAGCAATTAGAATCATATGTACGGGATTTCCATGAGATGGGTCATGAATGTCGTACTGTTTTCCGCCTTTGGGCTGGTCTCATCGGCGCAGCAGCATGCGCACATCAATGCCGCCGATCCGACTCGGCAGAGAGCTCTTGAACTGGAGCGAGAAGGCAATGTAGCGGAGGCAGAGACAGCGTGGGAGGCAGCTAGCAAGGCAAATCCACGAAACCCCGAGCCGTATGCGCACCTTGCGCTCCTCAAAGCGCGGCAGGAGGATTTTAAGGCTGCGATACCGCTTTATCGAAAAGCACTGGAGCTCGATCCTAATGTGTCGGCAGTGCGACTGAATCTGGGGCTCGCTCTGTTCAAGTCGGAACAGATGAAGGATGCGATCGTCGAGTTCAAGATTCTGAAGAAGCAACTCAGGCCAGATTCGCCTGAAGCGCAGCGAGTGGACATTCTGCTTGGGATGGCTCACTACGGGCTGGCGCAATATGCAGAGGCTGTGCCGTATCTGAAGCAGGCAGCGCAACATGATCAGCAGAATTTGCCATTGCTGCTGTCGCTCGCGCATAGCTGTCTTTGGTCGAAGCAATTGCCGTGCGTGATGGATACCTATCACCAGATACTCTCGCTGAATGCGGAATCGGCGGAAGCGGATATGCTTGCGGGCGAGGCGCTCGATGAGATGAAAGATAACGAGGGCTCTACCAAGATGTTCCGGGCGGCGGTAGCGGCGAACCCGAAGGAGCCGAATGTTCACTTCGGACTGGGATACCTTCTCTGGACGCAGAAGCAGTATCCTGAAGCGCTTCAGCAGTTCCAGGCAGAACTGGAGAACGATCCGAATCATGCACAGTCGCTTGTGTATCTGGGAGACTGCTATCTGCAATTGAACAATTCTGCGGCGGCGGTGGCTCCGCTGAAGAAGGGCTTTGCGCTGGATCATTCGATCTGGCTCGCCAGCCTGGATCTGGGAATCATCGACTCAGATGCGGGCAGGAACGATGACGCTTTGCGCGAGCTGAAAGAGGCCGCCAGGCTGAAGCCGGACGATGTGAACGTGCATTGGCGCCTTGGCAGGCTGCTGCGTACCATGGGCAGGAAACAGGAGGCGCAACTCGAATTCGACGCGGCAAAGAACCTCAATAAAGCGGCGGACGAGGATCTCTACAAGAAGATTGCGAATGGCGCGAAACGTAACGGTCCCTCCGCGACGCAAACGACTCCTCCGGTTCAATAGCAACGGCTGCTTGAATCAAAGCCCGCTACAGGCTTTGGGAGGCAAGGCTGGATTGAATGGTGCGGGATATAATGGGTTGAAGCTAAACGGCCTTAATATCGGCAGTGCGGCTTCCTGGACGCGGGAGTAGTTCAGTGGTAGAACGTCAGCTTCCCAAGCTGAATGTCGCCGGTTCGATCCCGGTCTCCCGCTCCAATAAGAAGTGACCTGCTCGCGGTCCCGAACAAACTTCGAATACCAGTTCTGAGTCAAGCTTTCGCGTTTGCGATCTGCTCGGGTTTGGTATCAGTGTGTCTCTTAGCTTGTGGACGCATTAACAGATAAAAGGCAATAGCGTGCGTGATCATCAGTACTGGTACATAGAGGATGACGATAGGATAGGCTGCTCCCAACTGCCCTGAGAGAGCCGGCAGGCCTGATACGGAGCCGTGGTAGTAGGCGGCAACGATGTCGATCGCGCCGGTGAGATTGAAAGCGACCACAAAGAACCAGAACAGGGGACGAACTCTCACCGTGAGAAGCGCGAGCAGGGCGAGCATCCCGGTTGCGAAGTCACCATAAGCTGCGGAGGTTGCGAACCCGGCGGGTAGGTCGGGGCCGACGACTCCCGGCAGACAAAAGACGAGTCCAAAGAAGCGGAAGCTGTGCAGTGTGGCGATCGCGCGATGGGCATTCAGCCTGTCCATGCTGCGGAGATTGGGGAACAGATAGACAGCGAAACAGAGCAACCACGCGGCATAGCCCAGGATGAGTTGGAGCAGAAAGATCATCTGTGGCGGCATAAGGATCTCCTTTACTCGTTAGGATGATTATCATCATCCAATGGATTCAGAATCGATGGTTATCATCGGATGATGCAGCGCATCTTATGATGAGCTATGCGGTATCGACCTGAACATAAGGCGGAAGTTCATCAGAACATTGTGAAAGACGCATCTCGGCGGGTAAGAGCAGAAGGGCTTACGGGCGTGGCTGTCGCAGCAGTGATGCGCGACAATGGACTGACACACGGGGGATTCTACAAACACTTTCCGGATAAAGACGAACTGATCCTGGAGTCTTTGCAGGAGGCCTTTCGTGAGATAACGGACGTACTGACTCATGCGGCGAAGCGGGCCAAATCTGAAGAACCCTGGAAGACGATCGTGAAGACCTACCTGAGTGTCGAGTATTGCGAGCATGCCGAACGCGGGTGTCCGCTGCCGACACTTGCACCGGAACTGGCGCGCGTGAAGAACCCGATGAAAGGCCGGGTCGTTGCCGAACTCCTGAAGTACAAGGAGCGCATGGTACCGTTCATGCCCGGCCGACGCGTGTCCGATAGAGAACGCGCATTCTTCGTGATTTTCTCAACAATGACCGGGGCAATTGAGATTGCGCGCTTGCTGCCCAATCGGGATGCACAAGAGAAGGTGCTGGCGAGCGTGAGGGAGCACCTTCTGAGGAGCTTCTGAGCGGTGCAAAGCTGGCTCCCTGAAATGCCGGTTCAGTGCGTCTCTTCTACCTTGATGACAAAGTAGGTCACTGTTTGGCCATCGGCGATGATGGTCTGGTGCGGTGTGCCGGCCGGGATATGAACGACATCGCCGGCTTTCACCTCCTGGCGGTTTCCGCCTTCGACTGACTTGCCCCGGATCTCTCCTGGCCCCGTGGACTTCTCCTCAAGGATTTTGCCACCGGTGACGACGGTGGCGTGCCCATTGAGAATGACAAACATGTCGGCGAAATTCTGATGGAGTTCTCCTCCGCCGCTCTTCTGGCGAAAGGCGAGCATTGTGTAATGGTGCGGGTACTTCTCGAGCGTCTCGCTGGCGGAGCCGTCGCCCTTTGCTGCCTGCTCTTGAAGGTGCTTTGCACGATCGAGCAACTGTGCTTTCGACCAGTGACTCATGGTTTGTGTTTGCGCTCCCATCGTTGCTGCAATCAACACCGAACAGAACAGGGTAACAGTCGCGTTCCGCATTTTGTTCTCCCGTGAAGGGCTCGTGCAAGTCAGATTAAGATCCGGCAACAAGAATAGCGTTAGGAGCAGCGGAGCACACGCGAATTCTCAGTCCAGCCCGGCCAGTTCTCGCGCGCGCACGAAGATTTTCAGGAACATCGGTTTGGTCAGTTTGCCGGTATTGGTGTTCTGCAGAGAAGGGTGATAGCTGGTGATGGCCTTGAGGCCGCTCGGAAATGTGAACTCCGCTCCATGTGCGAAGGAGTATTCAGCACGCACGATACGTGCTCCGCTGCGCTGCTGGTGGGCGAGGAGGCCGTTGAAAGCGATGCGGCCGAGGCAGACGACCACGCGCAGATTTCTAAGCAGAGCGATCTCGTGGTCTAGCCACGGAGTGCAGTTGCGCAGTTCTTCTGGAGTGGGCTTGTTGCCGGGAGGAGCGCACCGAGCAACGGAGGTAATCCACAGGTTCTTCAGCTTCATTCCGTCCTGCAGCGAACTTGCCTTGGGCTGCGAGGCGAATCCGGCGTCGTAAAGAACGGGGTAAAGGAAGTCGCCTGAGCCGTCGCCGGTGAACGGGCGGCCGGTGCGGTTGGAGCCGTGCGCTCCCGGGGCAAGTCCGAGAGCCAGCACGCGAGCGTTGGGATCGCCGAAGGACGGCACGGGCCGGCCCCAGTACTCTTGATCGATATAGGCACGCCGGCGCACGCGGGCGACTTCAGTGCAATGCGTGCGCAGGCGAGGGCAGAGATTGCAGGAAATGATCTGCGCATTCAGCGTCTCGAGGGTTTTGGGGGAACGGGGCATCTCTCTTTCTAGGGTATAACGTGCGTTGACTACAAGCTTGCCGGCACTTCAAGCGCACTCAGGGCCGATTCTTCACTGCGTCCATTCCATCAGATACCATGTGTGTCTGGCGCTTTCCGGCTTTTAAGGTCTTTTTGCCGGAGAGCCATAAGCGCAAATTTCCATTCGGAGACTTTGAGAATGAAATCAGCGAAGATTCTGGTGCTGGCCGGCGATTTTGTAGAGGACTACGAGATTATGGTGCCTTTTCAGGCATTGCAGATGGTCGGACATGCTGTCGATGCGGTGTGCCCGGGGAAGAAGAAAGGCGAGCAGATTCGTACGGCGATTCATGATTTTGAGGGCGATCAAACCTACACGGAGAAACGCGGGCATAACTTCACGCTTAATGCGACATTCGACGACGTGAATCCGGCGAGCTACGATGCGCTCGTCGTACCGGGCGGGCGCGCACCAGAGTATCTGCGCTTGAACCAGAAAGTCCTTGATATCGTTCGCCATTTCGACAAGGAAGGCAAGCCGATCGCTGCGCTGTGCCATGGGCCACAACTGCTGGCCGCGGCGGGCGTGGTGAAGGGACGAAAGCTGAACTGCTATCCAGCATGCGCCCCGGAGATCGGGTTAGCGGGCGGAACATTCGTATCGCTGGAGATGACGGACGCGATGGTGGATGGAAAGCTTGTGACCGGGCCAGCGTGGCCCGCACATCCTGCATGGCTGGCGAAGTTTCTGGATGTCCTGGAAGCGCATCTGAGCCAGCAGGCAGCCGCCTGATTCAGCATGGACCGTTTTAAGCCTTCGTCAGTGCTGGACGGATCGCGCGTACGTGGCGTAGCGGCAACGCCGAGCCGTTATTCAGGGTCTGTTGGATCTCGGCGATGATCGAAAGGGCGATGGCTGCAGGCGTTTCGGCACCGATGTCGAGGCCGGTAGGTGCGTGAAGCTGTGAGAGCCACCGCTCGATGCGATCGGGGGCGGCTTCGAGCTTGAGGAGGCGAGCAGCCTCGGTGAGTACTTCGCGGGTGCGCCGCTGAGGGCCGAGCACACCGGCGTAAGCAGGCAACGTGTCGCGAGCAAGCAGGGAAGCCATAACAGCTGAGTCCTGATCGAAGCTGTGTGTTACCAGAATTGCCGCGTCGGTTGGCTTGACCTGTGTGATCGGCAAGGGGCTTTTCGCGGGGAAATCTGAGATTGGCAGCACGATGATTTCATCAGCTCCGGCGAAGCGATTGCGCGTGGCGAGGTGACTGCGACCATCGGCTACGGCAACGAACCAGCCTAGTTCGCGGGCCAGCCTGACGATGGGCTTTGCGTCATCGCCTGCACCGAAGACCCACAGGCCCGGGCGTGCGGCACGGTAATCGACCCAGACTCGTGTTGTGACGTTGTCGACAGACACCCGCTGATCAATGGGTTGCATGCCTTCGAGCGCCTGAAGAGCCATGATGCGCAGAGTGGATTCGAGCCCATCGTGTACTGCATCGTGCGCGACGGTTGCGCCCGCAAAGGCTCGCCTGCCAATCTGCATGCCTTCCAGTACAGTGGCGATCGCTAGCGGAATGCGGGCGTGAAAAGCGGCCTCAAGCGCTCGGAGCAGGGGAGCGGCCGTTGCGCGACGTTCGAGCAGAACGTAGACGACACCGCCACATCCTGAACCGTAAGGCATGTCGCCATCATCGGCTACTGTCGAGTAGCGCCCGACAACTGGTCCTGATTCGGTCAACCACCAGGCCCGTTTTGCGACTTCGGCTTCGAGACAGCCTCCGCTGACGGTTCCAGCGCGGCGACCGTCGGCAGCGATGAGCATGCGAGCGCCGGGCTTGCGATAGCTTGGACCTTCGACATCCACCACAGTGGCGAGCACGTAGTCTGCGCCCGCTCTTTCCAGTTCATGCCAGAGCGGCAGGATGTGTTCAAGGTCCGTCATATACAAATATTTTACGCCTGGAGGATTTTTGACTGAAGCAGGTCTTCGATTCTCACGGGCAGTTCACGAACCCGCACGCCTGTGGCATGGTGCACGGCAGCGGTGATGGCGGCGGCTACGCCTGCGAGGCCAATCTCTCCGACGCCGCGGGCACCATATTCACCCATGACTGGGTCTGGATAGTCGAGGAAGGTCACGTCAATATCGGGCGAATCCGCGCAGGTTGACACAAGATAATCGGCGAGGCTGCCGTTGATGGGCTGACCGGTGCGCTGGTCGTAGATGGTCTCTTCGAGCAGGCCCATGCCGACACCCATCACCACTGCGCCGGCGATCTGGTTCGCTGCGGCTTTGGGATTGATGATGCGGCCCGCATCGATGACCGTGACGGTGCGGCTTACGCGGAGGTGGGCGATCTCCGGATCCCACTCGACTTCGACGAATTGTGCGCCGTATGAGTGAAGAGACTTGTCCTTCGCTTGCGGATCTTCCCATGTCGGCACGGTTTTGCCTTCGGCGCTGAGCCCGTCGACGCGAGCGAGCTTGAGAATCTCGGCAAACTCGGGATCTCCGGCGGCCTGGTCCTTTTTGCGAATGCGGCCTTCGGCGAACTCGAGTTCTTCGACCTTTGCGCCTTTCAGCGGCGAGCCTTCAGTGCCAGTTGAAAGAGCGAGCATCTTCTTCATCGCGTTTGTGGATGCGGCGGCAATTGCATTGACCACAGAGCCGGTCACCATCGAGCCGCCAGACATTGGGCCATCGGGAAGAGAGCTGTCGCCGAGTACCACGTCGATGCGATCGAGCGGAACGCCGGTTTTCTCGTGAACGACCTGGGCGAAGGTTGTGTAGGTTCCGGTGCCGATGTCCTGGGTGCCGCTGCGGACAGAGACGCGACCATTTGCATGGAACTCAACGTGGGCGGTAGCAGGAAGACGCAAAGCTACCCAACTGGCTCCAGCCAGACCCCAGCCCAGGATTCTGCCATCGCGATTCATCGAGCCGATTGCGGGCGTGCGCTTGTCCCAGCCGAACTTCTTGGCACCAACTTCGAGGCATTCGCGGTAATGGCGAGAGGAGAATGGAATGTTCTTTTCTTCGTCCTTCTCCGCATCGTTGACGATGCGCAGTTTGAGCGGATCGATTTTGAGCTGATCGGCCAGCTCGTTCATTGCGGACTCGAGAGCGTAGAGTCCGGGAACTGCGCCGGGGCCGCGCATATACATGGGAGCGCCCATGTTTCGCCGGACAAGTCCGCTGCTTACCGACAAATTGGCAACGCTATAGAGGTACGGAGTGGCTTCGGCGCAGCCTTCTTCGAAATCGTCGAGCATCGACGTGGAGTTCAGATAGTCATGACTCAGGGCGAGCAGCTTTCCGTCTGCGGATGCTCCGAGGCGAACCCGCTGTTCGGTGCGGGGACGATGGCCGACACTTGAGAACATCATGCGGCGGGTGAGGCTTAGCTTGACGGGACGGCCAAGCTTGCGAGCGGCGACTGCGTTCATCGCGCAGTGAGGCCAGGGAAAGAGCTTGCCGCCGAATCCGGATCCGAGAAAGCGCGTGATGACGCGGACGTTCTCTATTGGGATGCCAAGCGTTTGCGCCATCACCACGCGGTGGTTGACGACTCCCTGTGTGGTTTCGAACATGGTGAGCTCGTCGCCGACCCAGACCGCAACCGAGCCATGCATCTCGATGGGATTGTGTGTCTCGATCTGGGTGATATAGGTGTGGTCGAGTTTGACTGGAGCCGATTCAAAGGCAGTATCGAAGTTGCCGCGATGGCTGCCTTTCTTGCGTTCGCCCGAAAAGTCGCCAAGGCTCTTGCCTATTTTTGGTGTTTCGGGTTCGTATTCCGCATGCACTTCGGCTGCTGCAGCGGTGGCTTGCTCGAAGGTCTCGGCAACGACGAGGGCGATGTACTGGCCCCAATGGCGGACGACATCGTCCTCCAGCGCCGAGCGAACCTCGCTGTTGGTGGCGTTATCGTCACCTGGGACGGTGCGATAGAGCGGACCGATGTTTCCATGGTGCAGAACCAGCAGAACGCCGGGCATTTTCTCGGCGACGGAGGTGTCGAGCCTGCGAATGCGGCCGCTGCCGATCCATGCGATGACAGGCACAGCGTAAGCCATGCCTTCGATGTGGAAGTCCGCGGCATATTTCGCCGTGCCCGTGGTCTTCAGCGGTCCGTCGATGCGGGGCGTGGGCCGTCCAATGATTCCAGCAGGGGTCGTGCTCATACGTGCCTTTCTTGCTTATGCCTCGTGGGTGGTGGACTTCAGCAAGTCCTCGATATGAATGGGCAAACTACGGACGCGTACGCCTGTTGCGTGATATACCGCAGCGGTGATAGCAGGAGCGACGCCTGCCATACCGATTTCGCCGATGCCGCGCGCGCCGTATTCGTTGACGATGTAGTCTGGGTAGTCGAGGAAGTTGATGTCGATCTCGGGCAAATCGGCCATTGTCGGGACGATGTAGTCGGCGAAGTTGTTGTTGATCGGCTGACCGGTTCGATGATCGTGGACGGTTTCTTCGAAGAGGCTCATGCCAAGTCCCATGATGACGGCACCGAGCATCTGGTTTGTGCCCGCACCCTTGTTGATGATGCGGCCACAGTCGAACACCGAGACGACGCGGCTGACGCGAAGGCGGGCGATTTCAGGTTCCCACTCGACTTCAGCGAAGTGGCATCCGTAGGAATGGAGCGAGTACTTCTTTGCTTTGGGATCTTCGAACGATGGCGCGGTCTTACCAGTCGCGGTGATTCCGCTCAGGTTCGCCATTTTGAGAACTTCTTCAAAGGGGACACCATTCGCAGTGAGCTGACCGCCAGAGCGCATTGAAACACCGACGATCTTCGGCTGCTGATCGTCTTTCTGCATCACCTTGCCGTTGGCGATGGCGAGGTTCTCGGGCTTCATGCCATGGAACGGCGAGTCTGGGAGTGAGGACGCGATATGCAGCAGGCGCGTGACGGCGGAGTTCACTGCCGTGGTTGTTGCGGGCAGGACCGCACTGGTGGCCATCGATCCGCCAGATGTTGGACCCTCAGGAAGCGAACTGTCGCCGAGAAAGACGTCGATGCGATCGAGGGATACACCGGTGGCGGCGTGGATGACCTGCGCAAAAATCGTGTAAGTTCCGGTGCCGATATCCTGCGTGGCACAGCGGACGCAGACGCGGCCATTGGGGCATAGCTCCACGCTTGCTGTGCAGGGGATGCGGGCGGCAGACCAGGATGCGCTGCCAAGGCCCACCCCGACGATCTTGCCGTTGCGGCGCATCGAACCCGGTTCCGGCGTGCGGCTCTTCCAGCCGATTTTGTCCGCGCCGGTAGTCCAGCACTCTTTCAGGTGGCGCGACGAGAAGGGCAGCTTCTTGCCTTCATCGAGTTCAGCATCGTTCTTGATGCGAAGTTCCAAAGGGTCCATTCTCAGCTTGTCAGCTAATTCGTTCATCGCCGACTCGAGTGCAAAGAGGCCGGGAACAGCGCCGGGACCGCGCATCGGGGTGGGTGCCCCAACGTCGCGGCGCACCATTCCTGTGGTGACGACGAGGTTGGGAGAACTGTAGAGGAATGGTGTTTGTTCGCCGCAGTGCTCGACGAAGTCATCGAGCTGTGATGTCTGAGTGAAGAAGTCGTGGCGGATTGCGGTGAGCTTGCCGTCCTGCGTAGCGCCGAGACGGATGCGCTGCTGCGTGCGCGGACGATGCCCAGTGTTGGAGAACATCATGCGGCGGTCGACGCTGATCTTCACTGGGCGATTCAGGGTCCGGGAAGCAGATGCGGCGATGGACGACTGAGGCCATGGGAAGAGCTTGCCGCCGAAGCCCGATCCAATAAAGCGCGAGATTACACGGACGTTTTCGCGGGGAACTCCGAGGACCTGCGACATGACGATGTGGTGATTGACGACGCCTTGTGTGCACTCGTATAAGGTGTAGTTTTCGCCATCCCAAACTGCCACGGTACCGTGCATTTCCATGGGATTGTGGGTTTCGACGGGGGTGGTGTAGGTCTCGTCGAGAGTTACCGGAGCAGACGCGAGCGCTTTGTCAGGATCGCCACGTCTCCAGCTTTCCGGACAGTCGCCGTCGAAGTTGCTCAGGTCGGGATCAACGTCGGGAGTTTCGGAGTCGTAGTCGACTTTGATGGCAGCGGCAGCGGCCTTTGCCTGCTCGTAGGTGTCGGCTATCACCGCCGCGACGTATTGGCCCCAGTAGTAGATCTTGTCGTCGGCGAATGGAGGGCGAGCTTCCGCGATGGTGCCGTCGGACTCGTGAGGATAAAAGCGATATACGCTGTCGATTTTGCCATGGTGCATGACGAGCAGGACGCCCGGCATCTTTTCGGCTTCGGAGGTATCGATACTGCGGATCCTGCCTTTCCCGACGGTGGCTTGAACAGGGACGGCGTGAACGAGCTTGGGGAAGTTGTGATCAACTGCGTAGCGCGCAGTTCCGGTGGTCTTCAACGATCCGTCGATGCGAGGAACAACCGCGCCGATGATGCCGGCCGCGTGAGGAAGGGAATCCGTCGCCATAAGCAACTCCAGGGGATATGCAACTATGCGGTTGCTGTTGCGGTTTTAAGCGAGCGCACCAGGCAGCGCTTCGCGAGTTCCACTTTGAATGCGTTGTCCTTGTGCGGCTTAGCCTTCGCAAGTGCAGCTTCAGCCGCGGCCTTGAAGGTTGCGGCATTCGCCGGCTTGCCCATCAATGCGGCTTCGGCTTCGCGTGAGCGCCATGGCTTTGTTCCTACTCCGCCCATTGCCACGCGGATGTAGCGAATGTGTCCGCCTTCGACGCGTGCGACAACAGCCGCAGAGGCGAGCGCGAACTCATAGCTGGCTCGATCGCGAAGCTTGAGGTAGGTAGACTTGGCGCCTTCAATGGGCTTTGGCAGGTCGACATACGTTACCAGCTCGCCGGGCTCCAGCGCGTTCTCGATGTGCGGTGTGTCGCCGGGAAGCTTGTGGAAGTCGGCGAAGGCGATGGTCCGCTTGCCTTTCGGACCTTCAACGTGGATCACGGCTTCAAGAGCGGCCATGGCGACGCACATGTCGGAAGGATGGGTCGCGATGCACCTATCGCTGGTGCCGAGGACTGCGTGTATGCGGTTGAACCCGTCCATCGCGGCGCAGCCGGACCCAGGGGTGCGCTTGTTGCATCCGTAGCCTCCGGGAGTCCCTGCATTGGGCTCGCGGAAGTACATGCAGCGGGTGCGCTGGAGGAGGTTGCCGCCCGTTGTGGCCATATTGCGAAGCTGCGGTGACGCGCCGGAAAGAAGCGCCTCAGAAAGTACGGGGTAGGATTTCTTCACCTCGTCATTCCAGGCGAGGTCGGAATTGCGGACCATTGCGCCGATGCGAAGGCCGCCGTCGGGCAGCTCTTCGATTTTTTCGAGCGGAAGCAGGTTGATGTCGACCAGGGTCTTCGGAGTCTCGACGTGCAGCTTCATCAGGTCGACGAGCGTTGTGCCCCCCGCGATGAATTTGGCCTGCTGCGCGCCGGCAAGAGCTTTCTCGATATTCGGAGCTTTGACGTAATTGAATGTTTCCATCTCTGTCTCCTCAGCTATGCGCGGGACCGCACTTGTTTTACGGCGGCAAGAATGTTGGTGTAAGCACCGCAGCGGCAGATGTTGCCCGACATGGCCTGCTTGACCTCATCGTCCGATGAGCCGATGGGCTCCTTCAGCAGGGCCACTGCACTCATAATCTGGCCGCTGGTGCAATAGCCGCATTGATAACTATCGTGCTCGACGAAGGCAGCCTGCATGGCGTGCAAATTGCCCGGCTGACCGACACCCTCAATGGTGGTGATCTCATCGCCCTCATGCATCAGGGCGAAGGAGAGGCAGCTGTTTACGCGCCGTCCGTTTACATGGACAGTACAGGCGCCGCACTGACCGTGATCGCAGCCTTTTTTTGTGCCGGTAAGGTGAACGCGCTCACGCAACGTATCGAGCAAGGTTGCGCGCGGGTCGAGATTCTTCAGCGTGTAATCCTTGCCGTTGATGCGAAGGGTGATGGTGCTGCCTTCGGCGCTATCGGATTGCTCCTGTATTGTTGCTTCGGCAACCGGCGTTGCGGAGGTGAGCGGAGCCGTTCCGGCAATGAGGCTGGTGGCGCCGAGACCGGAGAGGAAGGTCCGGCGCGTGACTCGCAGCTTGGAAGATTCCAGGCCTAGCGGCTCGAGATCTACTGACTGCTGGTCGGGCGCCAACTGATGATCTAAACGCTCCGGTGTGCTCGAGCGTAGATGTCTAAAGCGCGTATCAATACCGTCTGCCACAGGTCGACCTCCTCGGGACAGGCTGTTTTTCAATTTTTCGGGCTGCCGGTGCCGTCGAACAAGCTGACGACCGGCGGGGAGAACGCCGTGCCGCTATCCTACGCCGATGACCTAACGGGTGTGAATCGGGAATTGACCCCATCAAAGGGTGCAATCAAGCGTGCCTGTCAGGGAGGCGGATGGCCCGGAGTGTCAGGGCCATTGGGTGTGCTTTAACTTGCGGTTGCGAATTCCTCTCGTTCTTCCGCCTCAACCAGCTGGGGCCCACCGACGCGAGTCTTTTCTTCGATCATTTTGTAATTGGCGATTTTGTGGCTTAGCAGTTCATGCGCATTTTGCAGTTCGGCTATCTTTTCGGCAATCGCGGCGCGATGGTCCTCCAGCAACTTTCGCCTCTGCAAAGAAGTTGAATCGCCCTGTTCGCGAAGGGCGGCATACTGCTGCATTTCGCGGATGGACATGTTTGTGGCTCGCATGCAGTGCAGGAAATTGAGCCATGCTTCGTCCGCTTCAGAGTAGCGGCGGTGACCGTTGCGCGCGCGGCCAACTGGTTGAATCAAGCCAACGCGCTCGTAGTAGCGAAGAGTGTGCGCGGTCATTCCGCAACGCTCAGCCATGGATCGGATTGTGTAACCAGCGTCTCTCATCAAGTCCACCCTACAACTTTGAGCGCGCGCAAAGTCAATGAGGGTAGACTCCTGAAATGAGATGTTTACGCGATCCTTATACATAGGGTCCGCGGCTTGGAACGCGCAATCTTCCATTATTCAGATACATAAGGATGAAATGCAGCAGACTAGCCCGTCGGAGGCTTAACAATTCTTAACAAAAGATCTGGGGCGAGTGCAGGAAGCAGGACCTTTCCAGTTGACCGGCGTTGGCGAGTAAGGGGAACAGGCAGAGATGTTTCCGGTGACTCGGCGACTGGTTCCCGTATGATCGTTGAGAAAATGAGCAACGGGAAAAACCTTCACGAGTCCATGCTGGCGGTAGCCTTCGGAGAAGCCCGCTTCAGCCGAGCTGAAGGTGGAATTCCAATCGGAGCGGCGCTGTTCAATCGATCCGGGCAACTCGTGAGCAGTGGACATAACAGGAGAGTGCAGCAGGGCGATCCCAGCATGCACGCAGAGACGGATGCCTTCCGCCGGGCAGGGCGGCAGAAGAGCTATCGGGACCTGGTTATGGTTACGACGCTTGCGCCGTGCTGGTATTGCAGCGGCCTGATCCGACAGTTCAAGATTGGAAAAGTTCTGGTGGGCGAGAGCCGGACATTCTCCGGAGGCATCGGATGGCTCCGCGAAAACGGCATCGAGGTAATCGATCTGGAGGACAGCGCCTGCCGGGAACTTCTGGGAGCTTACATTGGCGAACACCCCGAAATCTGGAACGAGGATATAGGGGAAGAGTAAGCCGTGTTTATGGGGGAGACTTATGGAGCGTCGCAATTTTGTTGCTGGAACCTTGGCCGCATCTGCTTTAGCCATGGCATCGGGCGCGGGAGCACAGACCGCCGATAATACTTCGAAACAGCGTGAGTTTTACCAGCTTCGCCGCTATTTTCTACAATCGGGATCGCAGACGTCGGTCACGGAGAAGTACCTTAGTGAAGCGCTGATTCCCGCTCTGGCAACCAAGGGAGGTCCGGTTGGCGCATTCCGTCTGGAGATCGGTCCCGAAACGCCGACCTTCTATGTGCTGATTCCCCTCACGTCGGCGGCAACTGCCGCGTCGCTGGAACTGGAACTCAGCCAGAACGAGACCTACCTCAAGGCAGCGGAACCGTTCTGGAGCGCACCGGCATCTTCTCCGGCGTTTGCGCGTGTCGACTCGTCGCTGCTGGCAGCGTTTGAAGGGTGGCCGCGCATAACCCCGCCAGCCAAGGGTAAGCGCATCTTCCAACTGCGGACTTATGAGAGCCCCAGCTATCGGGATCACATCCGCAAAGTGGAGATGTTCCACTCAGGCGAGTTCGAGATTTTTAAGAACGCAGGATTCCACCAAGTCTTCTATGGCGACACGGTGATTGGTCCGCGTATGCCGAATCTGACGTACATGCTGAGTTTTGGGGATTCAGCGGAACTCGATGCCAAGTGGAATGTGTTCAGAAATGATCCTGCATGGAAGAAGCTCTCCGCTGATCCGAAATTCGCGTTTGAGCAGATCGTGAGCAATATCACGAACCTGATCCTGAGTCCGCTGACGGCTTCGCAAATCTGAGTCTTCACCGGTTTGCAGCACGGGACGCTCCGAGCCGGGCTGCAAGACTCAGTAAGCTCTCGTCTTCTTCGCGCGCAGCGGCAAGCTGCATTCCGCCCCCGCGGCAAGGAATGGTGACGACGGGATTTCCGCCGAGGCTGAAGGGCGTTGTATAGCGAAGGATCCGCTTGCGAACTTCGCTGTTGTCTGCGCCCTTGCTCAATTTCGTGACCGGAGTCGCGGGCAAGAGCAGGAGTTCGTGTTTTTGGAACAGCTCGTCGAGGCGGCTGAGGAAATCCAGATGCTGTTCGCGTTTCTGAGCGAGCTCGGCATCGCTGATGCGTGCTCCCCACTCAAGCCGGGCGCGGATCTCGGGCGAAAAATGCTCGAAGTTTCCACCGTGAATCTCCGCGGCTTCCCTGGACTGGATAGCGGCATAGATTTCAAACGATGGCTGCCACCAACTTACGTCAACGGGCGAGCTGCGAAGGCCGAGAGCGTGCAGTTGATTCGTGAGAGCCCGAAAGCCGGCTACTATTTCGGGTTCACAGTCGTGCAGGAAGAAGTTATCAATTACGCCGAATTGATTGAATTCGCGGATGGCGCCGGTTTCGGACGAGGCGAATAGCTCGGCAAGAAGAGGAGCGTCTTCGACATCGCGGAAGAGCCAGCCCATCGTGTCGAAGCTTTGGGAAAGGTGGGCGCCGCCGCGCCAGTCGCCCCGGCCCATGGATGCGCGATAACCGCAGAGCCCACAAAGAGCTGCGGGGCAGCGGACCGAGCCACCCGTATCGGTTCCAATGGCTGCGAGTGCTGAACCCTCAAGGATGCTGGCGGCCGCTCCGCTCGATGAACCGCCAGTAAGCGCGCCGGGGTTACCGGGTTGCTCGCAATCGCCAAAGTCCGGGTTCTCGCCGGTGATGCCGAAGGCCAGTGGGTGCAGATGTGTCTTTCCGGTGATTACCGCGCCAGCCTGCCGAAGCCTCTCTACAAGCCACGAATCTCGGGGTGCGATTCCGTTCGCATCCCGGTAAAAACGAACGCCGCAGCTTGTTGGGGAGCCTCCGAGGTCGAAGCAATCCTTGACCGAGACCGGGATGCCCCACAGATTTGCCCGACCGTCTCCGAACTGGGCATCTCTGCCTGCCGGCATGGCAGCGACTCTAGCGGCTTCGTTCCGCGTCCATGCAGGGTCACGCCACAGATAGGTGTTTTGGCCGACATTGCTGTTGGCGCTCTCCAGAGCTGCTTCGACGAGCGCGGCAGGGTCAGTGCTGGCTTCGGCGAGCGCGGTACGCGCATGGTGAATCGTCGGCGGAGAATCCATGTCTGCATTGTAGGCGCGGGCGCCAGCAGGGAAAGCGTGCGGCGCAGGGGTAGACTGATGCCGATGAGGAGCATTGCAGGAGTGATCATCGCCGCCGGCTCAAGCAGCCGGCTGGGGCAGCCGAAGCAACTGGTTGTCGTCGCGGGAGAGACGCTGCTTGCGCGGACAATCCGAGTAGCGTGTGATTCGGGAGCGGAGCCAATCTTGGTCGTGCTCGGAGCCAACCGGGAGGAGATTCAAGCTGGGGTGGATTTCACCGGTACGCGGGTTGTCGTGAACCGGAACTGGGATGAGGGAATGGCCAGCTCCATCCGCGCAGGAATCGGGGCGGTGGAGAGGGAGATGCCGGAAGTTCACGGGGCTTTGTTGATGGTGTGTGATCAGCCGAGGGTCACCGCCGAGCATCTCAGCCGAATGTTGAATGTCTTCCGGCAGTCCGGAACGACTTCAATTACGTCGTTGTATGGCGGCAATCGGGGGATCCCGGCGATCTTCCCTCGCCAGACATTCCCAGACCTGCTTGCCCTCACGGGTGACAAGGGGGCTCGTGGGTTGCTATCTGAGCCGGATCGCGAGGTGATCGAGGTTGCGCTCCCCGGCGGGGATATTGATGTCGATCAAGCAGAAGATCTACTGAAGCTATGGCCAACGTAAACCATGTGTAATAATGGCTTTACCGTACCCTGGAGTTGATGCTGTGTCGATACTCGCCGAGCCCAATCTCGATTTTCTGCGCCACGCAATCGCTCTTGCGACGCGCAACGTCACCTCCGGCAATGGAGGTCCATTCGGGGCCATTGTGGTACGAGATGGCCAGGTGATTGCCGAAGGGGTCAATATCGTCACCGCGACTAAGGACCCGACAGCTCATGGCGAGGTCACCGCGATCCGGAACGCCTGCAAAGCTCTGGGCGCGTTCTCGCTGGCAGGGTGCCAGCTCTATTCCAGCTGCGAGCCCTGTCCCATGTGCCTCGCGGCATCGCACTGGGCGCGCCTGGATGCCGTTTATTTTGCTGCCAGCGCGGAAGATGCGGCGAAAGCAGGGTTCGACGACGCGTTTCTATATGCCGAGTTCCGCAAAGAGCCAGCTGAGCGGTTGTTGCCGGAAGCGCAGTACCTGCGCGACGAGGGGTGGTCGAGCTTCGCGGCCTGGATCGCCTCGACGAACAAGATCCCGTATTGATCGATTCTCCAGGTACGCGCCCAAGCCCCTGATTCCGGGTCGATTGAGCGGAAGTGCTTTGGATGCAATCATCCGGCCCTTGCCCAAGCTTGTTTGGGTGCGGTAACGTCTATTACTCATCCCCTTTCTTACGGGAGTTTGCCCCCAAATGCGGCAATAAAGGGAAGGCGAACAGCAGCCGAACGGCTGCAAAGAACCGGGAGCTTCTCCGAGGTTTTTCCATGAGTACCGCGACCATTCCGGACGATCTTTTGCTGCGAGAGCGGTTTAACGATATCAAGCCGCCGCTTTCGCCGCAGGCCGCCGTGATTGAAGCCAATCGATGTCTGAATTGCTTCGACGCACCCTGCACGGCCGCCTGCCCGACACATATCGATGTGCCGGGATTTATCAAGCGCATCAGTACGGGTAATCTTCGCGGCTCTGCGTTGCGCATTCTCGATGCCAACATCCTCGGCAGCAGCTGCGCGAAGGCGTGCCCCGTCGAAGTGCTCTGCGAAGGGGCGTGTGTGATGCACCGCTACAATCACGAGCCGATCCAGATTGCACGTCTGCAGCGCTATGCGATGGATTCTTTTCAAGCGACTGGCGAGGAATTGCTGACTGCGCCGCGAGGTTCGCGCAACGTACAGGTTGCTTGTATTGGCGGCGGTCCCGCATCGCTCGCATGCGCTGCAGAGCTCTGCAGGCACGGGGCGCACGCCATCATTCTCGAGCGCAATGAACTACCGGGAGGCCTGAATACTTACGGTATCGCCGAATACAAGCTGCGCACATCCGACAGTCTTCGCGAAGCAGAGATGATTCGCCGCATGGGTGTGGAGTTCCGTACAGGTGCGGCCATTGAGACGGCTGAAGCTTTGGAAGAACTGGAGTCGGAATTCGACTTCCTCTTCCTTGGCGTTGGGCTCGGCGCCATGCAGCGCATGAATATACCTGGTGAGGATCAGAAAGGTGTATTGAACGCACTGGAGTTCATTGCGTCGTACAAGACAGGCCGCTTGAAAGAGATGACGGGAACGGTCGTGGTGGTCGGGGCAGGAAACACGGCCATTGATGCGGCAAATGCGGCTCGGAGGCTCGGTGCCGAGACGGTTTACCTGCTGTATCGCCGGGGCGAACGCGAGATGTCAGCCTTTGATTTTGAGTATGAGCATGCCAAGCACGAAGGCGTGCAGTTTCTCTGGCGACGCCAGCCGTACGCAATCCGCAACAACGAACGCGGAAGGCTGCTGCTCGATACCGTACAGGTCACGGAAGGGGACAAATCTCTGCTGCCGGTGGCGGATTCGGAATACACGATTGAATGCGACTACGTAATTCCCGCGATCGGGCAATCACCATTCGCGCAACTAGTCCAGGAACTGCGACGCATCGAACTCCGCAACGGAATCATCGTCGTTGATCCAGAGACTGGGCAGACCGGAAACTCGCGTTACTTCGCCGGCGGCGATTGTGCCAATGGCGGCAGGGAAGTGGTGGATGCCGTCGCTGATGGAAAGCGCGCAGCACGGGCCATTCTGAAGATTGCGGAGGCAGCTTATGCCTGATATCCGCGTTCATCAGTTTGCCGGACGGATCGACGCTCCCAATCCATTCTGGCTTGCATCCGGGCCGACTACGAACACAGGCGAGCAGATCATGCGCGCCTTCGATGCGGGCTGGGGCGGCGTAGTGTGGAAGACGATCGGTGATCCGATCACGAACGTCTGCTCCCGCTACTCGTCGGTGGACTGGAACGGGGTGCGCATGATGGGCTTGACCAATATTGAGCTCATCAGCGATCGATCCATCGAGGAGAACCTGCGCGAATTGGCGGAGGTGAAGAAGTACTATCCTTATCACCCGATCATCGCGTCGCTGATGGTCCAATCAAAGCGCGAGGCCTGGCACGAAATCGTGCAGCGCGCGGAAGACGCCGGAGTCAACGGACTGGAACTCAATTTCAGCTGTCCGCATGGGATGAACGAACGCGGCATGGGTTCGGCGGTCGGACAGGTACCGGACTATACCGAGATGATTACCGCATGGGTGAAAGAGAAAGCGCGTACCCCTGTGCTGGTGAAACTCTCGCCGAATGTCACAGACATTCGTGTGATTGCGAGCGCAGCCCGGCGTGGCGGCGCGGACGGTCTTTCCGCGATAAACACCATCAACTCGATCACCGGCATCGATCTCGACACCTTTGTTCCACGCCCCGATGTTGATGGCGCAAGCACGCATGGCGGCTACTCTGGTGCTGCCGTGAAGCCGATTGCGCTGAATATGGTCCAGCAAATCATGTCGGATCCAGATGCAGCGCTGCCTCTTTCGGGCATGGGTGGAATCTCAACCTGGCGCGATGCAGTCGAGTTCATACTGCTAGGCTGCGGAACGGTCCAGGTGTGCACAGCAGTTATGCATTACGGCTACCGAGTTGTGGAAGACATGACGGAGGGACTTGAGAACTGGATGCGCACGAAGGGCTTTGCGACGCTCGAGGACTTCCGTGGACGTTCTCTTCAACGGGTTACCGATTGGAACAGTCTGAACCTGAACTATAAGATCGTTGCGCACATCGACGAGCAGAAGTGTATTGGGTGCGGCCTCTGCCAGATCGCCTGCTGGGACGGCGCACACCAATGCATTCACCTGGATCGCGTATCGGGTCCAGTCAATGGGCAAGTGGAGTTGCACGAAGGGCCACCGACGGTTGAGTTCCGCTCGCGCACCTCGATTGCCAGCACGCCAGTGACGCGCCAGGAACGTGCCGCTGCTGCTTCGACTCACGGGCCGTATCCTACGCCGCTGGCGAAGATTCCGCGGGTGGACGAGACCGAGTGCACGGGGTGCAATCTCTGTGCGCTGGTGTGCCCCGTCGACGAGTGCATCACCATGGTGCGGGTAGATGAGAACGGCCGACCCGAAAATGCCGATCAGCGCTCACGAGGTTCGGAGTTTGCGGCAGAACCACAACGGTCGTGAACTGAACGAATTCCGCGATTAGAACAACATCCTCAGTTCGGTGATCAGGTTGTGATTGTAGGTGTGAAAGCCTGAGGTCGCGATCTGCATGCCGCCGTCGACAATCAATGTCGGACGCGTCGGCTTCCAGTCCTTGCCGCGGATGATGTAGAAGGCGGCTGGAGTGACAAAATTCTGCATCTGGCCATCGTGAGCGCCCCCTTCGAAGTAGGTCGCGTTGTTCTCGACTTCAAACCAGACTCGCGGCTTGATGTGAACCTGCGATTCCGTGTTCCATGCAATAGAACGTCCCTGCGCAGCGATCTTCCCAATAGGAAGTGTTCCGCCCAGGGAAGAAATCACGTCGAAGCGGCGGAAGGCGTACCCGACGACGAGTGTCGGCCCGAAGGAGTCTGTGCTTGCTCCGTTCTTGTGGCTGCCAGTCGCAAAGCAGTGACTTAGAACGAAGGCCACATCGTAGTTGCCACCTTCCTTATTGGCGGAGGCAATTCGGTATTTTCCCAGGACCGCCGTATCGCCAAAGCCGTCGTCGGCAGCGCTATTGTGCTGAATGTAGGGCGGAGCGATGAAGTCGAATTCAAATCGATCGCCGACGATGATTCCGGTGCCACGCCCGTTTCCATAGTTCACGGTTTCGGTCCCCATGGAAGTGTACTGGTGGGCAACAGAGAACTTCACGTACTGGACGATTCGGGGATCAGGTCCGACGAGAGGTGTGATGAAGGTCGGCTGCCTGGCGGACATGGACCGATTGTGGGCGGTAAAACGCTCGGTAAAAGTCTGCTGTGCTGAGAGGTTAAGGCCATTAGGTATGAATATGAACAAAACGAATGCAACTGAGATCGGCAATGGAAGGTTCATGCTTACCTGCTCTGTTTTTAGCAACAGGAGGATTCCTGGCGCCGTGACTTTTGGCACTCGGGTTTGCTTAATTCATCGGTGGTTTTGGTAAGTACTTCATCGGCAGGGGAAATGACACATGTTTAAAGCCAAGCGCATCGATGGTTTTTGCAGCGGACAACAAATCTGTGTTGCAAGATCCAAGAGCGTTACCTCGAAGCGCACCGAGGTGACTTTAGCGATGACAGGAGAATCGATCCTCACGATAAAATGAAGGCAGCAAATGGTTTTCAGCACTACAGCGACTGCCGGTCAGGCGATCCGCCTTATGCGGGAGTCAGCTGTGCGAGTGCATGAGGCGTCATCACCTCTCATCCAAGTTCATAATCTCGAGAAAACCTACCGGACAGCGCGCGGCGATCTGACGCTCTTCCGGGGATTGGAACTTACGGTCAGGGCAGGCGAACTGATTGCAATCGTTGGCCAATCCGGCACCGGAAAAAGCACACTTTTGCACATTCTCGGTGCTCTTGATGCGCCGACTACAGGCACTGTACACTGCGCTTCAACCAACGTGGCAGCTCTCAAGCCCCGCGAGGCCGCAGCCTTTCGCAATCGCGAGATCGGCTACGTATGGCAGTTTCACTATCTTCTGCCGGAGTTTTCGGCGGTTGAGAATGTGGCGATGCCACTTCTTGCGCGCGGAATCGGTCGTCGGCAGGCGCTAGATGCTGCATCTAACTGGCTTAGAGAGGTCGATTTGGAAGATCGCGGCGAGCACCGGCCTGGAGAGCTCTCAGGGGGAGAGCAGCAACGAGTGGCATTGGCAAGAGCTCTGGTTGGCGGGCCGCGGTTGCTGCTGGCCGACGAACCGACTGGCGATCTTGATGAGTCGACTGCGGGACGAGTTTTCGATCTGCTGGAACGATTGCACGGAACCCACGGGCTCACCTCCATTGTGGTGACCCACAATCTGGAACTGGCCGCGCGGTGTACGCGGACTCTGCGCCTGGAGAGCGGGCGCCTTCTCACCCCGGCAAAGGTATAAAGCACCTTTCCGGGTGGTTTCTGAGTCTGATGGTATAAGTGGTCCGAGATTGCAATACCGGTCTCACGAGGAGTGGGTGGGTGCTGTCGGAGTGGCTCCGAAGCGAACGGAATTGAAAACGATCCGATCCATCCAAAAGAGCTGTTCGGAGCGATATCGAAACTTCCAGGGGCTTCCGGCGGCGTAGTAAAAAGAAGGGTGCGGACAGGGAGAACCGAGGCCGAAGAGGAAATCGGACGGTTATTTTCAACCAAAGCCCGTGCAAGAGGAGAACAAGATGTTCGAACGCTATACGGAGAAGGCACGACGTGTGATCTTCTTCGCGCGGTATGAGGCCAGCCAGTTTGGTTCGCCCTATATCGAAACCGAGCACCTGCTGCTTGGCCTGTTGCGCGAGGACAAGGCGTTAACGAATCGTTTCTTGCGTTCGCATGCTTCAGTAGAGTCAATTCGCAAGCAGATTGAAGCGCATACGACTATTCGCGAGAAGGTCTCGACTTCGGTGGACCTGCCACTTTCGAACGAGTGCAAGCGCGTTCTGGCGTATGCCGCGGAAGAAGCGGAGCGGTTGGGACATAAACATATCGGTACAGAACATTTGCTGCTCGGATTGCTGCGCGAAGAGAAGTGCTTCGCCTCAGAGATCCTGCAGGAGCGGGGCCTCAAGCTCGCCCAGATTCGCGACGAACTGGCCCGCGTTACACAAGAGAAAGCTCCGGCACAGCAACGCCAGCGCGAGTCAAGCCTGCTGGCTGAGTTCAGCCGCGACCTGACCCAGGCGGCTATGGACGGGCAGCTCGATCCGCTGGTTGGTCGGGATGGCGAACTGGAGCGCGTTGTCCAGATTCTTTGCCGCCGCACGAAGAACAATCCGGTGCTCATCGGAGAGCCCGGCGTGGGAAAGACCGCGATTGTGGAAGGACTCGCGCAGCGCATTGCTGACGGTGAAGTTCCGAGTTTTCTTGCCGACAAGCGCGTTCTTGCTCTTGACCTCTCGCTCATCGTGGCCGGAACCAAGTACCGCGGTCAGTTTGAAGAGCGGCTCAAGACCATCATGAAAGAGCTGATGGAGAATCAGAATTCCATCATCTTCATCGACGAGCTTCACACTTTGGTAGGTGCCGGGTCCGCTGAGGGGTCACTCGATGCGGCGAACATCCTGAAGCCAGCCCTTTCGCGGGGCGAGATTCAGTGCATTGGCGCAACCACGCCGGCCGAATACCGCAAATCGATCGAAAAGGACCGCTCACTTGAGCGTCGTTTCCAGGCTGTGAAGGTTCCGCCTCCGAGCGAAGCCGATGCCATCAAGATCATCAATGGCATCAAGGATCGCTATGAGAAGTTCCACGCGGTCAGCTATACCGACGCGGCCATCGAGTTTGCCGTGTCTCACTCAAACCGCTACATTCCCGATCGCTTCCTGCCGGACAAGGCTATTGATCTGATTGACGAGGCAGGCGCTCGCGTAAAGCTGCGCCAAACCTCGCTGCCTGAAGAGATCACCGAAGTCCAGAAGCGGATCAAGTTCATTGTCCATCGCATGGATTCAGCCATTGCGAATCACGAGTTCGAGAAGGCCCGGTTCTACTCCGATGAGGAGCGGAAGGAGCGCGAAAACCTACGCGCTCTTCGCGACAAGTACCACCTCGATGACTCCGCTGCAGGCATTGTTGGCCGCGAAGACATCGAGGACGTCGTGAGCCGCTGGACCGGCGTTCCCGTCACCAGCATCAAGGAAGAAGAGACGCAGAAGCTGCTGCGCGTGGAAGAAGAGCTCCACCGGCGCATCATCTCTCAAGAGAAGGCGATCTCGGCACTGGCGCGTGCCATCCGGCGTTCGCGTGCAGGCCTCAAGTCGCCGCACCGGCCGATTGGCAGTTTCCTGTTCCTCGGACCCACGGGCGTCGGTAAGACCGAAATGGCGCGCACGCTGGCGCAGTTCCTGTTCGGCTCAGACAAGGCGCTGATCCGCTTCGATATGTCGGAGTTCATGGAAAAGCACTCCGTCTCGAAGCTGATCGGTTCGCCTCCGGGATACGTGGGTTACGAAGAGGGCGGCCAGTTGACCGAACGGGTTAAGCGCTCGCCGTACTCCGTGGTTCTGCTCGATGAAATCGAGAAGGCGCACCCCGATGTGTTCAATATCCTGCTGCAGGTGTTTGAAGACGGCCAGTTGACCGACGGACTCGGCAACACGGTCGACTTCAAGAACACCATCATCATCATGACTTCGAACATCGGTGCCCGGCACCTGCAGAAGAAGCAGGGGCTCGGCTTCCAGAGCGATCGCGAGGATCTGGTCAGCGAGAAGGTGGAAGAGCTCGTCAAGAATGAGGTTAAGAAGACCTTCAATCCCGAGTTCCTCAACCGTCTTGACGAAGTGATCCTTTTCCAGTCGCTATCGGATGCGGATCTCATCCAGATCGTCGAACTGCTTGTGCAGCAGCTCAACCAGAACCTGGCGCAGAAGTCGATCACCATTTCGGTAACCGAGGAAGCCAAGAAGTGGATCCTCGACAAGACCCTTGGCGATCGAAGCTACGGTGCTCGTCCATTGCGCCGTGCTCTGCAGCGGTACGTGGAAGATCCTCTGTCAGAAGCGCTCATTGCGGGTGGTATTCCGCAACGTCCAGCCTTCCTCGAGGTCTATCTGGATGCCAACCAGCTCTTCTATCGCCCCGTCAGTTCAGACGAAGGCGGCAGCGAAGAGAAGGCGGCGGGCATCCTGCTCTACAGCGCGTAAGAAAGCAATGACAAGTTGAACGAGGCCCCCGGCAAAACGGGGGCTTCGCTTTTTTGGGTGCCACGAAGAAGTATGCGGCTATGCTTGTCGCGCGATGCTGATGACGGTCAGGTCATCATTTTGCCCGTACTGCTGCGCAGCCTGAGCGACTGTGTGCACATTGGCGCCCTGGCGGAGGAGCGACTCCACTCCGGAGAATCCGAGCAATACTCCGGTTTCGTTGCGCGCTTCGGGAATGCCGTCGGTCATCAGCACAGCCTGATCGCCCGTACGGAGTTCGAGAGAAGATTGACTGTATACAGCGCTCTCGATCAAACCCAGCGGCACAGAACCGGAAAAGGATAGCTCCACTCCGTTCAGATAAGGGGGTGGATGGCCAGCATTGGCCAGTGTGAGGCGGCCTTCCGCTTCTCTCCGAACTACGAGGGAGGTGGCAAAGCCTCCATGAGCACGGCCGCAGAGTCGACGGTTCAGTTCGGAGAGGATGTCTGCGGGTTCCTCGGTGAATCCAACCACCACTCCCAGCATTCCCACAATCATGGAGACGATCATCGCAGCGCTTAGCCCTTTGCCGCTGACATCCCCAATTACCAGAAGAGTGCGGCCGCTCTTGAGGCGGATTACCTGGAGGAAATCGCCGCCGACTTCAGCCGCCGGGCGATAAACGCTCTCGATGGCATAGCCGCTAACCAAAGGCAGGATCTCCGGGAGCATGACGCGCTGGACCTCGCGGGCGGCCGCCATCTCGCCATCCAGGGTAGCTTTCTCGGTTTGGGTTTTAGCGTATCTTTTGGCTTCACTGATGGAGACATGAACAAAGCCGCTATAGCCCAAGCACACCGCGATGATCACGGCAATGCCGTCGAACGCAAGCCGTGAGTGAAGGCGTTCTGTCTGCGCTGCGTCCATTTGAACCGGCTTGGGAGTATCCGGGAAACGTTTCGTCAGAAGAGCCATTGCCGTGAACTGTACGGCCATGATCGGCAGCATCGCTTTCCAGAACCGGTTGCGGAGGATGATGCCGCTGGCTGCATATCCCATCGCGCAGACACCGAACAGCACGATCGAAATTGCAAAGCGCTGGGTCGACCATCGGCCCATGTCAATGATGTCATTCGCGATCCCCATACCTGCGAACACGCAAAAGACAGCTGCAAGGAAGACGATCCTTGTCTTAAGGGGTGTCGACCGCCATGGAACGGATCCTCTCACTCGGATCGAATGATGTCCTTCGAGTTCTGAAATGTGCGTCGCCAGCTACGATCGAGGATGGGAAAGCACTTGGAGCGCGTGGTTTGGATTCTACTCGAGCGGAGCACGCCGTGCGGGCAGGTTGAATCGTATAAACGTCAGATGCCGGATTATACGAAGTTTAAGAATCTTATCGTATTCATATAAATCCCCTAAATTCTGTATAATTACAGATGTGGATCCGATTCGTAACCCGTACGCCCCCGGAGCTGGTAGCCCGCCACCAGAACTGGCCGGGCGGCATGAGATCCGACAGGATATCGAGATCCGGTTGCAAAGGGTCCGCTTGGGCCGCCCCGCTAAAAGCATGATGCTGGTGGGTTTAAGAGGGGTAGGAAAGACCGTTCTGCTGGACCAGATGCGACGGGATGCCGAAGCGGGCGGTCTTCATACGGTTCGGATCGAGGCACCGGAGCAACGCTCCCTGCCGGCGCTTCTAGCCCCGGCACTCAGACTGGCTCTCCTCCACCTGAGCAAGAAAGAGGCCGCGAAAGAGTATGCCATTCGCGGGTTGAAGGCGCTCGCCGGCTTTGCAGGCAAGTTGAAGGTTCATTACCGCGACATTGAGGTTGGGCTCGACTACGCTCCCGAAGCAGGGCTGGCGGACAATGGCGATCTGGAGCTTGATTTAGGAACGCTGCTGGCCCAGGTAGGCGCTGCGGCCAGAGCGGCCGAAACGGCTGTGGTGTTGTTCATCGACGAGCTCCAGTACGTCGAAGAACCCCAGATGGCAGCTCTGATTTCTGCCTTGCATCGCTGTGCACAGGAGCAGTTACCGGTGACGATCGTCGGAGCGGGGCTTCCACAACTGCGCGCGCGCATGGGCGACGCGAAGTCCTATGCGGAGCGGCTGTTTGATTTTCCGGAGATTGGCCCACTCAAGCCAGATGACGCACGGGATGCGATCGTCAGGCCGGCCGAGAATGAGGGTGTCATCATCGAGGACAGGGCGGTAGACCTGATCATCGCAAAGACGCAGGGCTATCCTTACTTCCTTCAGGAATGGGGCAAGCACACCTGGGATCTTGCTCCGGCAAGCCCGATTCGCTACAAGGACGTCGTCAATGCATCAGACGAGGCTGTGGCGGCTTTGGACGAGAGTTTCTTCCGGGTGCGGTTCGATCGCCTAACTCCAACCGAAAAGAGATATCTCCGGGCAATGGCCGAACTCGGCCCCGATCCTCAGCGCTCGGGCGATATTGCCGACCAGCTTGGCCGGGGGGTGACGTCCCTTGCGCCGACGCGCGCTGGTCTGATCGGGAAGGGGATGATCTGGAGCCAGACGCATGGCGATACAGCCTTCACGGTTCCGCTGTTCGATGAGTTTATGAAGAGAATTATGCCGGGTGAGGAGTGGAGGCGCGGCTAGATCACGAAAGATTGCGCACATCCTGAGGGTCCTTCGGAGCTTGCGCCTTAGCTGATGGCAACAAAGCGGTTGCTGGTCACTTCGCATGCGCCGTCGGTGACTCACCGGTATATACTCGATTTCCGCGTCATCCCCATCAACGACGCCTGTTTTAAACGGAGACTCAGGTGATGCCTCGAAGAGCCCTTTTGGGCGCTACTGTGTTCTGCGCGGTTACGACCCTGTTTTTCGGGGAAGCGCTTGCTGCTCAACAATGGAAAGCTCCCACCAGCATGAAAAAGCTCTCGAACGGGCTTACAGTGGTGGTGTCGGAGGATCACTCGGCGCCTACGTTCGGTGTCTGCGTCAGCTATGGAATCGGCTTCCGGCTGGAGCCGGAAGGGCGCACAGGGTTCGCGCATCTTTTCGAACACTTGATGTTCGAAGGGACTCCGAATGCGCCGAAGGGAGTTCTGGACCGTGTGATCGAGGGCGGCGGCGGATTCAACAATGGCGACACCCGCTATGACTACACGGAGTATATCGAGACGGCGCCCATTTCCGCGCTCGATCCCGTGCTGTGGATCGAAGCGGACCGGATGAAGACGCTTGATTTCTCGACGAAGAACCTTGATAACCAGCGCAACGTGGTGGAGGAGGAGGTTCGAGTCAACGTATTAAACCAGCCTTATGGCCTCTTCTTCGCCATCGATCTGCCTGGCAAGGCTTTCGACACTTATCCGAATTCGCATAATTTTTATGGCGATTTCAAGGATCTGGATGCCGCGAAGATTGAAGACGTAAAGGCTTTCTATGAGAAGTACTACACGCCCGGTAATGCAGTGATGGCCATCGTCGGTGACGTGAACCCCAACGATGTATTCGCGAAGGTAGAGAAGTATTTCGGGCAGATTCCATCTCGCGCGACGCCCGCGAAACCAAAGGTGGACGAACCTCCCCAGAAAGCAGAGCGCCGGTCGACCGAGACAGACAAACTTGCGAAGGTGCCTGGCCTAGCTATCGGCTACCGCATGCCTCCGCGAAACTCTTCAGACGCATTAGCCGGCGCAGTAACCGGGGAGTTGCTCCACAATGGTCAGGCGTCGCGGCTATATCAGGCTCTTGTGAAAGACAAGCAGGTGGCCTTGTCTGTGGATGGGGGAGTGAACTGGCCGCTCGGAACGCCATATGAGTACGCAGGCCCCACCCTGATGACCTCGTTCATTGTTTATCCGCCGAATGTGACGGAAGAGCAGGTGCTGGCGGCATACGATGCGGTGATCAAGAACCTCGCTGACAGCGGACCGACGCAACAGGATCTGGATCGAATTGTCGCGAAGATGCGATCGGACATTTATGGGAATCTCGAGATTCCCATCAGCCGGGCGTCCGCGCTTTCGCACGCAGTATTGTTCAACGGCAAATTCGATTCCGTATACCAGGTTCCTGAGGAACTCTCGAAGGTGACGGTAGCGCAGGTAAAAGCTTTCGCGGCGAAATATCTCGTCAGCACAAATCGAACGATCATCAATCGCGTTCCGGCGACTGCCGCTGGAAAGGAAAAGGGGACGGGGCAATGAAGATCCTTACCATCGCATGTGCGTTCGTTATGGTTACTGCTCAGTCTCTGGCGCAAAAGGGAACGACGCTTCCCAAGGACCTGCCAGCCTACGGGGCGGAGAGGCCTCTGTCTGCTCCCTTGGTCAAGATCGCCAAACTCGACAACGGCCTTACGGTCTGGCTTGTCTCGGAGCCGGGATTTCCTAAACTTGCGATCGACGTCGCCGTACGTGGCGGGCTGGCGGCAGATCCTGCTGACCGCCCCGGCCTGTCGCAGCTGTTGGGAAACACGATCGACCAGGGAACAAAGACGCTTGATGCGAAGCAGATTGCGCAACAGCTTCAGGCTGCGGGCGGGGACCTGGGTGTGAGCCCGAGCAAGGATTCGATCATCCTCTCGATCAGCGTTCTCAGTGGAAAGCGAGACGATGCCCTGACTGTGCTATCGGATCTCGTGCGCAATGCGGCGTTCCCTGATGCAGAGGTCACGCTCGCAAAGCGCAATGCGGCGGACGCACTCCGACAGCAGGAGTCGCAACCAGCGTTTCTGGCCGGGCGTACGATGGCCAAAGTCATGTTCGGCGATCATCCGTATCATGTGGCTTCGGCCACGCAGCAATCAATCAGTGCGGCAACACCGCAGGATCTGCGCAAAATTTATGCGGAACGTTTTCGTCCGGACCAGGCCTTGCTAGTCGCTGTGGGAGATTTTGACGCCGACGGGATGCTGAGCGCTGTGAAGAGTAGATTCAGCGAATGGAAGGCTCCTGCCACGCAGCCCGTGCGGATGCCGCAGGCACCGTCGGCATCACCTCAACATTCGATCTACCTGGTGCCGCGGCCCGGGTCGGTGCAGACTACGCTCGAACTGGGCAGCTTTGGCCCACTGCGAAGCGCAGACGACTACGAAGCTGCGCGTGTTGCCAATGCCATCTTCGGAGGGACGTTCGGATCCCGGCTCACGCGGAATATTCGGGAAGACAAAGGGTATACCTACTCGCCATTCGCGAGTCTGCAGAGTTACGAGGCGGCGGGCTTGTTGATCACGAGGGCGGATGTTCGCAATGCGGTGACAGCGCCGAGTCTGAATGAAATCTTCTACGAACTCAACCGCATGGTCACAACCTCGCCTACCGAAGAAGAACTGGGCACGGCGAAGCGGTTTCTGGTCGGCGTTGAGGCAATCCAACTTCAATCCCGTGCTGCAGTGTCTGGCGAACTCGCGCGGCTCTGGGTGAATGGATTGACGCCCGATGCAATCGGAACCTATGGCAAAAAGGTGGCCGCCACCACGGCGAAGGATGTGGACGCAGCAGCGAAGAAGTACTTCCCGGCAGCAAAGACCGCTGTCGTCGCAGTCGGGGAGGAAAAGGTGGTGCGAGATGCTCTTGAGCCGTTTGGCTTGCCCGTTGTTGCATCGCCGCAGTAGAGCAACCAACAAAAAATGATGTTCTATCAGCCTTTTCTGCCTCAGAATACGAGCGCCTGGGTTCCGAGTGGAGTAAAGCGCAAGTTTGACGTCTGAGCTTGGGCAAGAGGCGTAGTCCGGCCTTCGCTTCGGTCGGAATCCATGATTTACTCTTGAGCCATCCAGCTGTCCGTCCGATTCCCAACTGGATCAGATGAAGAGAGGTCATGAGAAAACTTCCCTGTGTTTTTGTTGTTTTCGCTCTGTTGTCGTTCGCCGCCCACGCCCAGCAGAAGAATTTGCCAGCCGACGACCTTGATCCGAATTTCAAAGCGCCGGCCCAGCAAAGCGATTTCGACAAGAGAGTCGTGATGGTCCCCATGCGCGACGGTGTGAAGCTCTACACAGTGGTCGTCGTACCCAAGGGAGCGAAGGGTGCGCCGATTCTGCTTGACCGCACTCCCTATAACGCTGCGAAGCGCGCAGAACGCTCTGACAGTCCGCGCATGATCGAGGCGCTGCCACTCAGCGACGAAGTCTTCGTCAAGGCCGGGTACATCATTGTCTACCAGGATGTGCGTGGGAAGTATGGCTCCGAAGGCCCGTATATTATGACTCCGCCGCCCGTTAACTCCGGCTACAATCCCACGGGCGCAGACGACACCACCGACGGGTACGACACGATCGATTGGCTCGTGAAGAATGTTCCTGAATCGAACGGGCGCGTCGGCATGATCGGTTCAAGCTATGAGGGCTTCACTGTCGTGATGGCACTGTTGCATCCGCATCCCGCACTCAAGGTAGCGGCGCCGGAGAGTCCCATGGTTGACGGTTGGATGGGCGATGACTGGTTCCACTATGGCGCGTACCGCCAGCCCAACATCGATTACATGCTCAGCCAGACCACGAAGCGCGCGGGCGGGGTGCCCGTGCCTCATCCGAACTACGACGAATATACCGGTCTGCTCAATGCCGTTTCCGCAGCCGGATTCGCGCACGAACTCGGCGCCGACCAACTTCCGTTCTGGAAAGTCACCATCGATCACCCGGCCTATGACGGATTCTGGCAGAGCCAGGCACTCGACAAGCTCATCTTGAAGCAACCGCTCACCGTGCCCACCATGTGGGAGCAGGGTCTGTGGGACCAGGAGGACATGTGGGGCGCAAACCACAGTTATCGGGCGCTGAAATCGACCGGCACGCCGGACTCAATGAACCACGTCGTGATGGGTCCGTGGTTCCATAGTCAGGTCAACCGTCCGGGTCGCAATCTCGGTCCGCTGGTGTGGGCGACAGATACGACAGCATGGTGGCGCGAAAACATTCTCCTGCCGTTCTTTAATCAATATCTAAAGCCCGGCTCACCGAAAGCCGATACGCCCAACGCGCTAATTTACGACACCGGCCTCGATAAGTGGGATAGATACAAGGTCTTCCCCCAGGCTTGCGAAAAGGGATGCCCGATGACTTCGAAGCCGCTGTATCTCGAAGATGATGGCAAGCTTTCGTTTGACGAGGCCACTGCGAGCAACAGCAAGTTCTCCGAGTACGTGTCAGATCCCGCAAATCCTGTGCCGTACTTACCTCGTCCCGTGACACATGCGGGATGGCGGACCTGGCTCGTCACGGATCAGAGATTCGTCGATGGACGCCCGGATGTGCTCACGTGGGAATCTGCACCCTTGACCGAAACGATGAAACTCTCCGGTGAGCCGATGGTACATCTGATTGCATCGACTTCCGGAACCGATTCGGACTGGGTGGTCAAAATCATCGATGTCCAGCCTGAAAGTGTCGTGCCGCCAACGCAGGAGATGAGCGGCTACGAATTGCCGATCGCCATCGACATCTTCCGCGGCCGGTACCGCACCAGTTTCGAGCATCCGGCTGCCATCAAAGCCGACGAGCCGCTACCGTATGTGTTTGCGCTGCCGATGGTGAATCATACCTTCCAGCCGGGACACAGGATCATGGTGCAGGTGCAGTCGACCCTGTTTCCGCTGTACGATCGCAATCCGCAGAAGTTTGTTCCCAACATTTTTGAAGCTCAGCCGCAGGACTACCAGAAGGCAACGCAGCGCATCTGGCACGCCCCGGATCACGCGAGTTTCATCAGTCTCCCAGTTGTTCCAACTGCCGGCCAGTAAGCTAGATATCGGAATGGATGTTAACCACGGATGCCTCTGGGCTCGGAACCATCTCCTCTCGAATACCAGCGATCTGGGAAAATATCAGTGTCGATTTTTCTAGCCTATGGATTGATTGCCCGGGGATAATGGCAGCACTTCAATGGGCCCTTCCCCGTCGATTGCGCACCGGGCTGTTTCCAAGGAGCGACTTCCCATGGCTGGCATTGTGGCACCCACTACGCTTCAAGCATCGGCTTTGAACGATGCGACGAAAGCCCCAAGGCACGCAGGATTCGTGCGGCTGACGCACTGGCTGACGCTGGTGTGTTTCCTGATGCTGCTCGTTACCGGGATAGAGATCGTCATCTCTCACCCGCGGTTCTACTGGGGCGAGACCGGCAATGTGAATATGCCTCCGCTGTTCTCGTTACACATCCCATCGTCGCGCGACACGGTTCCGACCGGCTACGGGTATGTCATGCCCGACCAGAACGGATGGAGCCGGGCATTGCATTTCGAGTCAGCTTGGGCTCTCGTGATTGTGGGAGCGATCTATCTGATCGCGGGCTTATGGACGGGCCATTTCCGGCGCAACCTGCTTCCAGAGCGAGGCTCACGCAGCTTCGGCGTGTACCTGGCCAGGTTACGGAGTGATCTTCGCCGAGGACCGCGCGATTCAACTGAAGTTCATGCGTATAACGTGTTGCAAAGAACGACCTATCTTTCGGTGATCTTCATTTTGTTCCCGATGATCATCTGGACTGGCCTTGCCATGTCTACAGCATTCGATTCCGCTTTTCCGTTCGTTGTGAATTCGCTCGGGGGCAGGCAAACGGCACGCACGCTTCATTTTTTCATTACGGCCGCGCTTGTGCTCTTCCTGATCGTGCACGTTGTCATGGTGGCCGTGTCAGGATTCAGGAGCCGTATGCGCGCGATGATCACCGGCAGGCTCACCGCCGGGAAGGAGCAGCGATGAAACCTTTCTCCCGCCGCAAACTGATCACTACGGGACTGGCAACTGCCGCAGGATTGTCCGGACTCGCTGCTGCGGATAGAATAGCGCGGAGATACGGGCTGATCCCGCCCGACTCTGGTTGTGCCTTCGGTGCTGGGGAGACGGTTACGTATGCCACGCAGCGCCTCCTGACGCGATACTCCCTCGCCCGCGAATTCCCGCGCAGCATGATCTCGAGGATGCCATTTGCCAATGAACTCGCGCCCCTGGATGCCGCGTTTCATCAATCGCAGGCGAAAGGATTCGCCGACTGGACATTGAAAGTGGACGGACTTGTTGCTCGTCCGCTGTCGCTCTCGGTCGCCGATTTGCACAGCATGGGAATGCGGAACCACATCACCGAGGTTTCGTGCGAAGAGGGCTGGTCCTACATTGCAGAGTGGATTGGAACACCTTTGAGCGATGTTCTGCACGAAGCCGGCGCACAGCCGCACGCGCGCTATGTGGCTTACTTCTCTCACCAGAGCGACTGGTGGGAGAGTATAGACATGGCGGATGCGCTGCATCCGCAGACTTTGCTCACGTGGGGCATGAACGATGGCGACCTTCCAGTGGGCTTCGGGGGACCATTGCGCATACGGGTGACGCGGCAACTCGGCTACAAGAGCGTGAAGTTCATTACGCGCATGACAGTGACAGATTCGATGAAGGGGTTCGGCAAAGGGCTGGGATCGGCATCCCCGGAAGCCGGGTACGCCTGGTACGCGGGAATCTGAAGTTTACCCTCCAGGCCGTGCCATAGCATTGATGGGAAGTTCCCAGCGAGGTGCAGCATGACCGATACCTTGGTCCCTCCTCAGCGCAGCGCAGAAGAGATCAACGATTTCACACGCCAGACCAACTACGGCACATGGCGCGTCCAGAAATCCTGGAAGCCGCTCTACATCACCGACGCTGAAGACTGCTGGATTACGGATGCAGCCGGCAAGCGCTATCTCGATTTCAGTTCGCAGTTGATGTGCGTGAATCTCGGCCATAAGAATCGAGCGGTCGTCGAATCGATTGCGCGGCAGGCTCGCGACCTGGCGTTTGTTGGACCGGTGTACGCGACCGAGGCTCGCGCCCGTTTGAGCGCCAAGCTGCTTGAAGTGTTGCCGGCTGGACTTGAGAAGTTCTTCTACGCCACCAGCGGCACCGAGGCCAATGAGGCTGCCTTCAAGATTGCGCGGATGGTGACCGGGAAGAGCAAAATCATCTCGCGTTACCGTTCCTATCACGGCTCTACGATGGGATCGATCGCGGCAACAGGCGATCCACGCCGATGGGCCATGGAGCCGGCAGGTAAGGGCCAGCATGTTGTCTTTGCGCCGGAGACGAATTGCTACAAATGCCCGATCAGGCACACCTATCCCAGCTGCAATGTGGCGTGCGTCGACTATGTAGAGCACATCATCGAAAACGAGAGCGACGTGGCGGCGATTATCGTGGAGCCGATCGTCGGAACGAACGGCGTACTCATTCCACCGCCGGAGTACTTTCCTAGATTGCGCGAGATTTGCGATCGCCACGGTGTTCTGATGATCGCGGACGAAGTAATGACGGGTTGGGGACGAACCGGCAAATGGTTCGCTGTCGATCACTGGGACGTGAAGCCGGACATCCTTGTTACCGCCAAAGGCATCACGAGCGCGTATGTTCCGCTTGGACTCTGTGCAACGACGAAGAAGCTGGCCGACTACTTCGAGGATCGCTACTTCTCGCACGGACATACATATGAGGCGCATCCCATCACGCTTGGGCCGGCGGCGACGACAATTGAAGAGATGCAGCGACTGAAGCTCGTCGAGCGGTCGGCTGAACTTGAACCTTACGTTCGCGAGAAGCTGTCGATGTTGCAAGAGAAGCATCCGTCGGTCGGGGACGTTCGCGGTCTGGGGCTCTTCTTCGCGGTTGAACTGGTGAAGAACCGGGCAACGAAACAGCCGTTCAACACGATGCGCGACAAGGTCGAGGGTAAACCGACGGTCGTGGATCAAATCGCGGCAAAGATGATGGCGGATGGCGTAGCCCAACAGTCGTGGATCAGTCACTTCGTCATCGCACCGCCGCTGATCGTAACGAAAGAAGAGCTTGATTTCGGAATTGATGCACTCGATCGGCATCTAGGGATCGCCGACGCATTGGTGGAGGCTTGAGACACAGCCCTAATCAAACACCACGGTTTTGTTTCCGTAGCAGAGGATGCGTCGATCCAAATGCCACTGCACTGCGCGGGCAAGTACAACCCTTTCCAGATCGCGGCCCCGGGCTACAAGATCATCAACCTGATCGCGATGCGAAATTCGAGCGACGTCCTGCTCGATGATCGGTCCGTCGTCGAGAACTTCCGTTACATAATGACTGGTTGCGCCGATCAGTTTTACGCCGCGCGTGTGGGCTGCGTGATATGGGCGTGCTCCCGTGAACGCCGGCAGGAATGAATGATGCACATTGATAATGGCGGCGGGATAACGCGCGACGAAGGCCGAGGAAAGAATCTGCATATAGCGTGCCAGCACAACCAGTTCAATTCCATGCTCCTGGAGGATCTGAAGCTGCCGCGTCTCAGCTTCAGCCCGGGTTGCGGCCCTTAGTGCCACGTACTCAAACGGAATTCCATAATAGGCTGCGATTCTCTCTACTTCGCGATGATTCGAAATGATCACCCGAATTTCGCAGTTCAACTCACGGGATTGCCAACGATGCAGGAGATCGGCCATGCAGTGCAGGTATTGCGAGCAGAACAGCGCTACCCTCGTCGGCAAGTTCATCACACCAATCTGCCACTGCATTTGTAACTCCCCTGCGATCGGGGCAAATGCTCTGCTGAACTCGACAAGGTCGAATCCGGTTGTGGAGCTTGCGGCATCGGCGACTTCGCCGGTATTCAGCGCCCACTCCACCCGCATGAAGAATCTGCCGAGATCGTGGTCCTGATGCTGATCGGCGTGCAGAATGTTGGCGCCATGTTCGTAGAGCAGGCCCGAAACACGCGCCACAAGTCCCTTGCGGTCGGGGCAATGAATCAGTAGAACGGCTGTATCCTTCATGCTGATCCAGCTTACGGCATCGGCATCTGCTTGATGGATCAGACTGGTCGCATGATCAGGCGATACTGGTCGCGGAGCCGGCCTCGGGGGCAGTTCCCATCGTGCCCGACAGCTGTTTGCGGAGTTTGCCCGCAAGTTCCTCGACCATTCGCAGCTTTTGTGCGATCTGGTTTGGAAGGCCGGCTTCTGCCAGCGCCAGTTGCGACTGAAGCAGCAGGCCGGTGACAGTATTCTTCAGTTCGGATTCAATAGCCTCGCGGGCGGCCATGCGAGCAATTGACTGTTCTCTCTGGCGGCGCTGAAGAGCCGCGCGGACTTCGCGAATTATCCGCGCCGCTCCGGCAAGCGCGAAGTTGATCTGCATCGGGATTGCCAACCCGGATCGCTCCCAGATGGCCTCGGCAGCCCGCGGATCGCATTCAACGAGAGTCTCATCGACAAGCACCACGGCGAATTCTCTATGGCGTAGAGCATCTACAGCTCCGCGGCTTCCGTTCGCAACATCCACTTTCATTCCCAACTGCTTGGCGACCACGTCGGCGCAATTACGCACACCTTCGATTCCACTCACGATCAGGATGCTCATGGCAGCTCCTCTGCTGTGTCTTTTATGTTGTGTCAGTTTGTGCGGCGTGCATCCGCTGCTTCGTATTCCTTCAGCTTGCGATAGAGCGTCGTCTTTCCGATGCCGAGAAGCTCAGCGGCCATTAACTTGTCCCCGTTGGTCGCGCGCAGGGCTTCAAAGATTGCATCGCGCTCCTGCACGGCCAGAGGGATGACTTTCCTTGCTGGACCAGCATCAATTTGGCGCTGCGTTGTCCTCGCTTCGCGCAATCGTGCGAGAGCAAGGTCCTGCAGATGCCTGGGCAGGTTTCCAAGCTGAATTTCGCCGCCAGACGCCATGGTCACGCCGTGCTCGATTGCGTTCTCGAGTTCGCGCACATTGCCCGGCCAGTCGTACTGGGTCATCACGCGGAGGGCATCATCATGGATGCTGAATCGTCCGGGATGAGCGCGATGCACTTTATTTAGGAAATACGAGACCAAAAGAGGAATATCGTCCTTGCGATCGCGCAGAGCCGGCAGGCGTAGATTGACAACATTCAAGCGATAGTAGAGATCTTTGCGAAACGCGCCGCACTCAACCATGGCGGCAAGGTCGCGGTTGGTGGCGGTGAGGAGGCGCGACTTGATCGGGATCCGTTGCGTTGATCCAACGGGTCGCACCTCTCTCTCCTGCAGAGCGCGCAGGAGCTTCGCCTGCAAGTCGAGCGGGAGCTCGCCGATCTCGTCAAGAAAGACGGTTCCATTGCCCGCGGAGACGAGCAGTCCATCCTTCGAGTGATTGGCTCCGGTAAATGCGCCTTTGACGTAGCCGAACAGTTCGCTCTCGACCAGGGAAGGCACGAGAGAACCGCAATCGACCGGCAGAAATGGTCGTTCGGGATTCGGGCCAAAGCTGTGGATAGTGCGCGCCACCAATTCTTTGCCCGTACCGCTTTCGCCCAAAATCAGAACAGGATGCGTGGACTGTGCGACCTTGGCAAGGATGCGATAGAGCTTCTCCATCTGTGGAGAGCGGCCTATCATCTGGCCCAGGCCGTCCTGTAACTTCAACTTCTCACGCAATTGTCGAGACTGGCTATCGATATGACGTTCTCCGCCGACTCGTTGCAGGGCAGACGCGAGTTCATCGATAGTGAAGGGCTTGTTCAGGTAGTCGACAGCACCGCAGTGCATTGCGGAAAGCGCCATCGTGGCCGAATTCACCGGGGCCATGGCGATGATTGAGACGCGCGGATAGAGCTGATGAACCTCGGTGACGGTCTCGAGCGTTGCGTCGCCTCGTTTTGGCAGGTTGATCAGAACGATGTCAGTAGGAAAGCGGTCAAGAGTGGAAGCGACGGGATGTAGCCTTTCGATGCCCTCTGCTTTGTAACCCAGGCTCCTGGCGATTTCTACGCATGCAGATTGTGCCGCTTCATCGGCATCGACCACCAGGACGTGAAGGGTGGGGAGGTCGGACGAGATCTGACGTTGACTATCCATCGATTGCGAGCGATTGAACGTTGAAAGCATAGTAGCCGCCTCATTCACTCCGGCTATGTGGGGCAGATCACAACTGTTGAGAGCAGTGAAACTCATGGTTTATAGACCCGCGTCAAATCCGGGCGGGTAACTCGATCTGAAAGCAAGCTCCCACAGGATCGCGGTTAGCGGCGTGGAGAGCGCCTCCTGCCGCCTGGACAATGGAGCGGGCGATCGTGAGACCCAAGCCGCGCTGCGCCATCGGCCAGCCGCCACTCAAGGGAGTGCCGAGCTTGACCGTGTGTGCTCCTGCGGAGATCTTCTCCAGCACTTCTTCAGCGAGACCCGGGCCGTCGTCTTCGACGTTGATCGTGACCCAGGGGCTATTATTCGGCTCGCCGGTGATTTCCCGAAGTGAGATGTGGACCCTGCCTACGCCGCACATCGCTTCTGCCGCGTTACGAGCCAAGTTCACCAGGATTCGAGTCAGGTCCTCCGCGGTCATTCTCACGGCTATTGCGCCACCCTGAACGTCCACGGTGAGTGCGACGGCAGGCCCAACTAGAGAAGCGAGAAGGTTCCGGTTGGCGAGCAGTTCCTCCGCAAGATTCCGAATCGGCTCGGCAGGAATATTCGTCCACGCCTTTGCGCGCAGCGACTTCAACGATCCCAGATCGACCTGCACATCACCCGAAACTGCGGGAAGTAAACTCCTGGATTCTGAAACAGGCGAAGGCGTGCCACTCAACTTCTCGACAAGGCGCCGGCTCGCGGCGGCAACAAGGCGTAACTCTCCGCCGTAGTGGACGAAGGGCTCTGTAAGCACTCCGGGCTGCTGCAGCAGGTCGCAGTAGAGGTCGAGAGCCGTGACCATATTGCGGGCATCATGTGCAAGCTCGGCGACCGTTTCGCCGTGATCTCCAAGGGCTGTGAGCGTGGCTACCACGTTTTCTACGCGACTCTGTTCTTCCTGACCCAAGTCCGGCAACTGTTCCAGCTGATGCATCGTGTGATCCTTCCATTGATCTGGGTAATGCAGCGTTTCGCCCTGATTCAATACACGTGGCATGCCAAATTGAGACAGTAACCTTAAACAAAACAAATACATGGGTTTGAGTTCAAAAGGGATAAAACGATGACCTGTTCTCGAACTGCTTCGAGATTCCCGATTCGGGCGTAGCAGAAGCAGCACGCTCGCCGATCTCTATGTATTGCAGCCCTTTACGGGAGACTGGATCCTGAATTTCCCGAAATGGTCGTTCCCGAATCGGACCCACACGTGGAGGCCAGATCAATTGAATCATTCCCGTACAATCTCGCTATGAATGGCCTTGGTAATTCAACCTTTTTTCGGCCGGGCGACAGAAAGCCTGATCAACTTCGTCCGCTCTCCCTGAATCCCGATTTCGTGCAAACGGCGGAGGGTTCTGTCTTCGTTTCGCTGGGAAACACTCGGGTGCTTACGAATGCGACGATCGAGCAAGGTGTCCCGGGCTGGCTGCGTAATTCAGGCAGGGGCTGGGTGACGGCGGAATATTCGATGCTGCCACGATCCACGGTGACGCGCACCCCGCGCGAGAGTGAACGAGGCAAAATCGGCGGTCGGACCCATGAGATCCAGCGGCTTATCGGACGAAGCCTGCGCTCGGTAATTGATATGCAGGCGCTGGGAGAGAGAACGGTCATTCTCGACTGCGATGTAATTCAGGCCGACGGAGGAACGCGTACGGCCGCGATCACGGGCGCAGCGGTGGCGCTGGCGATTGCGCTGAATGCGCTGGTAAAGGCGGGAACGCTAAAGCAGTCGCCAATGAAGCAGCTTGTGGCGGCGACTTCGGTAGGGATTGTGGGCGGCACTCCGCTGCTCGATCTGTGCTACGAGGAAGACTCCCAAGCCGAAGTTGACATGAACGTTGTCATGACGGCAGATGGAGGCCTCGTGGAGACCCAGGCGACGGCGGAGAAGGGAAGCTACTCGCGCCGGGACCTGGATGCGATGATCGATCTCGCCGAAGCCGGGCTCAAGCACATTTTTGAGATTCAGCGGTCTATTCTCTCGAGCTGAGTTCGACGAGATTTATACCCCTTGGGGCGAACTGCCGATTGGCTGCGGCTGAAGTTAATGACCGGGTTTAGGTGCGCCTCCAGGATTCCATTGCGGGTGGAAGTCACTGCCCGCGAGCCAGCGGACGGGTTCGATGAGCGACTGAATGGCGCGGGTCATGAAGGCGACGTTGAGGTGAGCCATGTCGTCGCTGGGCTGGTGGTAGGTGGGTGGCGTTCCCCAGCCTCCAGCGGTGTGCGCGACAACGCCCTGCAGTGCAAGTGCGTAGTTATCGGAGCGCTCAAAGAAGTGCTGCTCGGGGTAGGGGTCGGGCCCGAGGAGAGCGCCGTGTTCTTTGAGGGTGGGGCCGAGATTGGATCGATCCCAGCCCGTGAGGAGGAGGACTCCAGGGGGCATCTTGGGATCCTGGTTGCCGATCATTTCGAACTCGAGGTTGGCAACAAGGTCATGGAGCGGAACGGGCGGATGCTTGCCGAAGTACGTCGATCCGAGTTCACCGAGTTCTTCTGATCCGTAACAGACGAAGAGGACGCTTCGGCGGAGGTGCGGGCCGGAGCCGAGGGCATGGGCGAGTTCGAGAACGGCGGTGGTTCCAGCGGCATCGTCGTCGGCGCCGTTGTATATGGAGTCGCCATTGACTGGGCGACCGACGCCGAGGTGATCGAGATGCGCGCTGAGCAGCAGAGTGCCTGCGGAAGGATCGGTTCCGGGAAGATAGCCGATGGCATTGAAAGTCTGGCGAGGCTTCGTCTGGGGGATCTCGTGAATGTTGATCGCGATCTGCGCGCCATCGGTGGCGGGAAGCTTTGATGCTGCAGCGGAGTGAAGCAGGATCACAGTAGGTGTTTTGCGTGCGGGATCTTCGGCGAGGTGGATGCTGACGCGTGTTTCGCCGCCAAACATTTGCGTCAGCGCACTCAGTGCCGGCGTTTCGGCGACGAGGATGATGGCTGCTCCGGCGCGGCGCAGGGCGGAGATGGCGGGGAAGAGGCTTTTGGGATCGGCGGTTCCAGTGACGAGGACGGCGGAGTTGGCGGGGAGTTCGGCACGGGGCGTCGCCGCAGCGGCCATGCGGACGAGAGTGCCGGAGGCTGATGCGCCGGGCGAGGTGAAGAGGAAGAAATCGGGGCCTTCGTGGAGAGTCGCGTCGGCGATCTGCAGAGTGCCGTGGCCATCGAGCTTCGGGGCGACGATGTCGGCGGTTTGCAGATAGTCGTTCATACCGGGGGCAGTTTTGAGGCCGTAGCTCTGGAATTCGCTGGCGACATAGGTGGCGGCGAGTTCTTCATCGCGAGTCGCCGAGCCTCGGCCGGCGAGGACGTCGCTAGAGAGAAAGTATTCGTGCGCGGTGACCCACTCTGGTTTCACGGTCCAGCTTTCCTGAGCGGGCGAAGGGATGGAGGCTGCGAGGAGTGCTAGGGCAGCGACACAGCGAGCGAGGTTCTTCAAATGAGGACGCTCCGGGCTAACATGTCAGGATAATGTCAGACACTGCTTTGATCGCATCTCGTTCGGCACGAAATTGGGAGTAACTATCCACTACTCCGGTCAACTTAAAAATCCAGCTCGGCTGGAGGATGTGATCGTTCTTGCTGAGAACCTGGCAAGAGAGTCAAATTGGGCCTTTAGTCGGATAGAAAGCGTCGATGCGGGTCATGCCGCGGGGTTTGTGGCGTTCCCTCATCGAGACTGTGAACCATTGAGATTTGAGTTCGGAGACGACTTCAGAGTACGAAGCTGGGTCAAAACTCAGTTTGCAGGTCTCGAGGTTCACGTCGATGTCGTCAGTTTCCTCAAACAGATTCGTCGCTTGATTGGCAGGCTTGGTGTTCGTGACGAAGGAGAATATTGGGAAACGGGCAGCAAGGAGAAACTCCGGGAGCACATGGACACGATCAACGGGGTCATCAGGGAGATGAAAGAGGAGAAACCCAGCATCCGGGTTGCGGTGCGCGAGCCGGATGGCCGAATAATCGATGTGATTGGCTAGCTCAACGAAATTTGGACCCTTAGATAGTTGTTGAGAATAGAATTCAACCGGCGTGGAGACCCTCAGGTCATTTACTTCGTATGAATTGCAATCTCGGAAGCGGCTCAGAATGCAGGCCGCGGTGTGCGCTTCGGCACACTTTTTGATTGCGCGGCTCTGGTACCATAGGGACGATTGCAGTTCCTGCCGTTTGAGCGCCATGTGCCCGGCGGCCGAATCCTTGAAAGTTCATATGAAGGAGAATTTGCTATGCCTTTAGTGTCCATGCGGCAGCTCCTCGACGAGGCCGCCAAAGGCGGATACGGCGTCGGCGCATTCAACGTCAACGACATGGAACAAATTCAGGCCATCATGGCTGCGGCGAAGGAGACGAACTCGCCGGTGATCGTGCAGGCGAGCCGCGGCGCGCGACAGTTTGCAGAGGATCTCTATCTATTCCGGCTGATCCAGGCGGCGGCAGAATTGAATCCTGACATTCCGATCGCGATGCATCAGGATCACGGCAACAGCTTCGAGACGTGCAAGAGCGCCATCGGCCTCGGCTATACCTCCGTCATGATGGACGGATCGTTGAAGGAAGACGGCAAGACCCCCTCAACCTTTGAAGAGAACGTCGAAGTGACTCGGCGCGTGGTGGATTATGCGCATGAGCGCGGCGTCACGGTGGAAGGCGAGATCGGCGTGCTGGGCGGCGTGGAAGACGGGCACGGCGCGGGTGGATCGGGACTAGAGCACATCACAGATCCCGACCAGGCTGTTGAGTTTGCGGAGCGCACCGGCGTGGATGCACTGGCAATTGCCATCGGGACCAGCCACGGCGCATACAAGTTCAACAAGAAGCCGGATGGCTCCGTGCTGAAAATGGACGTGCTGATCGCAATCCACAAGCGCCTGCCGCACACGCACCTGGTGATGCATGGTAGCTCCTCGGTGCCGCAGGATTTGCAGGACATCGTGAATCAATACGGTGGCAAATTGAAGCCGACGTGGGGCGTCCCGGTCGAGGAAATCCAGCTCGGAATCCGTAACGGCGTACGCAAGATCAACGTGGATACGGATAACCGGCTGGCGATTACGGGCGCTATCCGCAAGGTGTTCGCGGAGACCCCGGAGAAGTTCGATCCGCGCGATTATCTGAAGCCGGCACGCGAAGCGATGAAGAAAGTTGTTGCGCTGCGCATGCAGCAGTTCGGTCAGGCGGGACACGGCAAGGACTACACGCCGCTTCCGATTGCGAAGATGGCGGAAGGATACAAGAGCGGCGCTCTGGATACTCGTCCCTCGGTTGCAGCAGGTCGCTAACTTCGAATCTGAATTGCAAAGCACGACGGCCGCTCCCGGAGATTGGAGCGGCCATCGTTTTTTCCGGGTTTTGTGTTCTGCTTACTGGTCCCCTCCGAGGACATTTTCGACTGGCGTGATCACGCCGAAAAGGCCATGGGACTCATCCTGAGGGCCTGCGGCGAAGAACAGGCTGTTGGCTGGTCCTGAAGTGCCTCCGCTGCCGAACGCGATTCCCCAGAGGCCGTCGATCCAGATCGGGTTGTTGCCGGCATCGTTCAGTTGACCCTTGAACCTGCCGGTGACGGGATCGAAGACGGCGATGGTGCCGGCGCCGAATTGGCCAACGAGGATGTCGTGGCTGAAGGCGCCGAAGTCAGACGGAGCCTGTGCCAGTCCCCACGGAGCGTTGAACCACCAGCCGTGTTCGAGGCGATTGATAAGGTGGCCCCAGGGCGTGAAGACATCAACGTAGCCGAGACCTGTGCCGGCGACTTCATCGTGCTTTTCGCTGTCCTGCTTGGCGTATGCCACGTAAAGATTCCCACCGATGTTTTGGATATTGAATGGGGCGAAGCCGTGGCGCACGCGATCATCCCGGAAGGCTTCTTCGCCAAGCGAAATGGGATGAAAGTACTTGTCGTAAACTCGAATGCGCCCTCGACGGAAGTCGGCGGCGTAGAGGAAATTGGCAATCGCTCCGCCTTTGTTGTCGTTGATGGTGGCCATGGCGAGGCCTTTGAAGACGGACGCACCCTTGGTGTTCACCTGGATCACGGCAGATGCTCCTCCGTTCCAAGCGGAGATCGTTCCGTCTTCGGTGGCAAAGATAAACTTTGCGGGCGCATTAGGGGAAAGTTGAAAATCGCTGGTGCCATTGAAAACCTGGCCGGTGGGTGTGCCGGTGGGGTTCTTGTTCGGGTCTCCAGATGGGATGGTTACTACGAGAGGCACGATGCTGCCGGTGCCTGAGTACAACGTTGCTTTTCCTGTTCCGTTATCGGAAATCCACCAGGGTGTTCCTGTGCCGCGCGACATGCCCCATCCGTTTATGAGATTGGTGTCAGTTGTTGTGTCCGAGACAAGGTTGGTCTGAGTGTAATGTTGAAGCTGCTGAGCCGGGACTGCCATTGCAAGCCCGAGTACTCCGGCGAACGCGGTGAGGGGAAGGCTCGCGCCGCTACCTCCATGCATGTTGAACATAGGTACTCCTCATGGCGGGTCAGATCCATCTGATCCCGCGCGATTGCCGGGCGAGAGCATTGCCTCAGCTAGGCAAAGGTATCCGGGAGGGCATGCGAGGGATGTCAGGCAATTGTCATCGCGCAGTCATTCCTTGATTGAGTTTTAGAAGCGAGCTGACCAGAAGGATTACTCATTGGTAATCACCGGCCAGCGGGAAATCAGAGCCTCGGCGTGCGATTTCGCTACTCTGCAAAGCACTTGTTCTTGAAAGCGCGGACACCGTGCTTTGGTTACTACTGTGCAATGGTTCGGGTTGCTTCCTTTCAATAAGGAACAAGCATCAAAGGGTTTTGTGTCCGTCCAACGTTCGTACCCGGCGCGGGGCGGACGCACTCCAGCCGGGACCACCTCGCCCCCCAGAGCGCAATCTGGCACATGTACGAGCCGTCTAAGGCAGGCCCACGTGAAAACTTTTTCTTCCCTGACTCGCTTGCTAACCTTGGTTGCAATTTCGGTCTTCGCCGCCAACGCCTCAGCAGCAGTTCCAACTGTTTCAATCACAGCCAGTTCCAACAGCATTACTTCGGGACAGACCGTCACGCTGACGGTGACGGAGACGAGTGCAAGTTCTATCCATGTGACCGGATCCAATGGCACTTCATATAACCTGCCCTACAACGGCGGAACCCTCACTGTAGCGCCGACTTCCACCACCACCTACACAGCAGTTGCCACGAACTCGCACGGCAGCGCCAGTGCTCAGACAACAGTCACAGTCAGTTCGGGATCAGGCGGTGGGTCAGGAGCGCCTACGGTATCAATTTCGGCGAGCTCTACCAGTATTTCGGCCGGACAGTCGGTCACACTGACGGTCACAGAAACCAGAGCCGGATCGATCAAGGTGACAGGATCCAACGGGACCTCGTATGGCCTTCCTTACAACGGTGGTACGCTTACCGTCTCACCGACTTCGACCACCACCTACACTGCGACGGCGACCAACTCGCACGGCAGCACTACGGCCCAGGTCACAATCTCCGTTGGATCCACTGCACAGAACCCAACGGTGTCGATTTCCGCGCAGAATAGCTCGATCAATCAGGGCAGTTCAGATCTGTTGACCGTTACCGCAAGCAATGCGACGAGTGTTGTGGTCACAGGATCGGACGGCAGCTCCTATCCGCTCTCCTCTACGGGAGGCACAGTGACGGTGACTCCGAGCGCGACCACCACCTACACAGCTGAAGCGACGAACGCAACAGGGACCACAGCTTCGGCGCAGACAACCGTGACTGTTGCATCCTCGGGTGGCGGTGATGTGAGCGAAGTAAAGCACGTCATTTTCATGATGCAGGAGAATCGATCGTTCGATAGTTACTTCGGGATGCTCAACCCCTATCGGAGGGCGAAGGGCTGGAATGTCGGCGATGATGGAAAGACTTACGATGTAGACGGAATCGACGACAAGCTGAACACGATCAGCAACAAGGATGACGAGGGCGATACTTACTTCCTGTACAAATTTCGCACGACTTGTATCGATGACGACAGTTCCGACTGGCTCGCGAGTTATGGAGATGTGAACCGGTATAACTTCCTGACCACTCGTCCAATCAACATGGATGGATTTGTGCACACCGGGGAAGGCTTCGCGAAGAGTTGCAATGCATCAGGAAAATGCAGCGGTGCCTACACTGACGTGACCGGCGAACGGGCCATGGGGTACTACGATCAGGATTTCCTGAACTACTACTACTACATGGCCTCGCAATTCGCGGTATCCGACCGATGGTTCTCGCCAGTTTCAAGCAAGAGCACGCCAAATCGCATCGCGACCTTCGCCGGCGGTACCACGCAAGGGCTGGCGTATGATCGCGGCCTCGACGACCACGTCGGGCAAGAGGTTTCAAAGACGATTTTCCAGGAGCTGAATGATGCCGGTGTTTCCTGGAAGATCTATTACCAAAAGACGTCTTCGGCTTATCCCGACACGATGTTTTCTCAGTTCAGCTGGGCCAATAATTTCCTATATCACAAGACGAGCACCAACTCCTGCACGGGAACTACACAGCCGTCCAGCGTAGTGGGCGATTCAACGAATTCGTTCTGCATCGATCCGCAGCATCTGGCTCCTATCACCCAATACTTTACCGATCTCCAGAACAACACTCTCCCGGCGTTTGCGTTTATCGAGAATGGAAGCAGTGATGAGCATCCGGGGTCGAATCAGTCCATCTTTAGCGGCCAGTCCGTGGTCGCGAACATCATCAACAAGTTCATGGCCAGCTCGTCATGGCAGAACTCGATCTTCTTCTTCGCCTACGATGAAGGAGGCGGTCCTTACGATCACGTTCCGCCCGTTCCGGGGCACTCAAACCAGAACACAGATGCCTCACTGGGTTCTATCCCGGACATCTCTTCAATTGCAGTTAACCCGGACAGCTACAATCCATGTCTGCCGCCAACCACTGGCGTGTATACACTTCATTGCGATCTGCGCCCCAGCAGTCCGGGAGCGCACAGCGGAGATGCTGCGGCGGTGCAGGGATTTGCCGCCCAACTCGGCTTCCGCGTGCCGAACTTCATCGTCTCCCCGTTTACCCGGAAGCACTATGTCTCACACACACCCATGGATCACACCGCCGTCATCAAGTTCGTTGAAAGCCGGTTCATCGGTCCATCGGCCCATCTAACAAACCGCGATGCTGCACAACCGAACCTGCTGGAGTTCTTCGATTTCAGCGGAACTCCATGGGCAACGCCACCCACACCACCAACCCCGGCTTCCAATACTTCGATAGGCTACAATGCCTGCCTGCCTGCGAGCATGGGACCGTAGCAGTGGCAGGAAGAAAACAAAGAGGCTGAGTACCAAAGAACTCCCGGGAGGAAACACATTCCCGGGAGTTTGTTTTTACGTTTGGTAGCCTAAAGGCGCGATGAATCGGGACAAAGCGAGATCTGACGGGTTTTTACTGCTGTGTCTGGGCTCGCTCACGTTTGTCGCGCTGGGCTTTCTGATGCTGATGGCCCGAAAGGATTCTGGGCTCGATTTCCGGATTGCCTACAGCGCCGCGCGTTGCCTTGTACTGCATCGGGATCCGTACAGCGAGGCTGAGTTGCTGCAGACCTATCAGGAAAATGGCGGGACTCTGCCGCAGGGCGGGGTAGAAACGCTACGTTCTGAAGCCCTCTACATCTATCTGCCGACGATTTTTTCTGCCACTATCCCGCTTCTGGTATTTCCGATGTCAGTCGCGTATATCCTCTGGACTGCATTGGCTGCGCTCGGTTTTCTGATTGCCGCCGTGATGATGTGGGAGGTGGGCAAAGATCGTGCGCCGCTGCTCACCGGGGTACTTCTATGCTTCTATCTAGTCAACAGCGGGTCGTTGATTTCGACCGGTAACGCTGCCTCGCTTGCATTGAGTCTTGGAGTGATCGGTGCGTGCTGCATTCTTCGCGAGAGGTGGGCGATCGCAGGAGTTCTCTGCCTGGCGGCGAGCCTTGCGATCAAGCCACACGATTCTGCCTTTCTGTGGTTGGCTCTGCTTCTTTTCGGGGGAACATTTCGCAAGCGCGCCTTACAGAGTCTCGCAGCGATGATTGGCGTGAGTTTGCCCTTCCTTGTGTGGGTGTGGCGGATCGCACCGCAGTGGATGGACGAAATGCGAGCGCATATCGCGATTCTTTCCGCACATGGTGCCGTGAGCGATCCGGGCCCTGCGACCGTGTTGAACCGAGGCACGCTGATGTTGACCAACCTGCAAGCACTTTTCAGCCTGATGCGGGATGATCCACGTTTCTATAACACGGCAAGCTACGCGGTTTGCCTGGTGATGGCGGCAGTTGCCATTGCTGTAGGCGCGCGTCGACGCTCGACGGAGGATGCGCGGTGGTTGGCCATGGCATTTGCTTCGGCGCTCTCTCTGCTGCCTGTCTACCACCGGCAGTATGATTCGAAGCTTCTCATTCTGACAATCCCCGCCTGCGCGCTGTTATGGGCGCGAAGGGGACGGTTCGGCAAGGCCGCCGTTCTGGTGACGGCGCTAGGCTTTGTGGCAACTTCCGATCTGCCCTGGGCGTTTTACCTGGCTGGTACCTCAGGGATGCAGCTCTCGGGAGTTGCAGCGAAGCTCTATTTCATCTCTCTGGCGGCTCCGGTGCCGACTGTGATCGCAGGGATGGCGATGTTCTACCTCTTCTCGTACATCCGTGAAAATCGGGTGAGTGCCCCGGCGGAGCCGATCGTTTCGGAGACGCAGCGAGTGGTTTCCATCAACTGAGCCGGCCCAGCAGGCTAATACTCGCGCGGCGGACCGGGAATCACGAGATCGCCGGCTCGATACGCGGCGAAGCTAAGGAATGGGAACTTATCTCCTGATCCTTGTACTGGAGTTGGTAGAGCTTCCAGTAAAGCCCGCGTTGCGCCAGCAGGTGCTGGTGGTTTCCCATCTCGCGCAACTGGCCTTTATGCATCACGAGAATTGTATCCGCACGCTGAACGGTCGAAAGGCGGTGCGCGATGAGGACGCTGGTGCGGCCTTCGACCATGCGATCAAGCGCTCCTCGGATACGGAGTTCGGTATCGGTATCGACGCTGGAGGTCGCTTCGTCAAGGATGAGAATGTTCGGATTGTAAGCAAGGGCGCGGGCAAAGTTGATGAGCTGCTTCTGTCCTGTGGACAGGGAGTTGCCGCGTTCACGTACCGGCTCCTGGAACTTGTTGGGAAGCGATTCGATGAAGTCGAGCACGTTTACATCGCGCGCAGCTTCTTCGAGGGCGGCATCCGTGATCGCGTCGTTGCCAAAACGAATATTCTCGGCAATGGTTCCGGCGAACAGGAAAGGATCCTGCAATACGACGGCAAAGTGACTGCGAAGCGCGGCTAGATCGAGCTCGCGCACGTCGATCCCATCGAGGTAGATGGATCCGGCAGTTACGTCGTAGAAGCGCATCATGAGGCTGGTAAGAGTGGTTTTACCCGCGCCGGTGTGGCCGACAATCGCGATTGTCTGGCCACGCTCGATCGTGAATGAAGTATCTTTCAGAATCCATTCAATATCAGTGATTGCTGCGAGATGACGGGCGCGATCGGGTGAATCGGCGAGGCTATCGATGAAGGCCTTCTGTTCAGGCGTGAGTTTCTGATAGGTAAACCAGACATTGCGAAATTCAATGCGGTTTGAGCCGTCACCTGATTTTGGATTCGCAGGACTCACGATTTCCGGCTGCGTATCCATCAACTTAAAAATGCGCTCGCAGGCGGCCATGGCGGCCTGGAGGATGTTGTACTTGTCGCTGAGATCCTGGATGGGACGCCAGAAACGCTGTGAGTACATGTTGAACGCAGCGAGCATGCCGATGGTGACCGAGCCGGAGAGCACGCCGAAACCGCCTCGCCAGATGACGAGCGCGATCGCGATTGAGGAAAGGATTTCGACGGCAGGGTAGTAGAGTGCGTAGGCGAAGATGGTGTCTTTGAACGCGATCATGTGGAGGCGATTGACTGCCTCGAAGTCCGTGTAGGCGCGCTGTTCGCGGTTGAAGAGCTGGACCACGCTCATGCCACTCACGTGCTCTTGCGTGAAGCTGTTGATACGTGCAATGGCGGCGCGAACACGGCGGTAGCTCTCGCGCACGCTGTTGCGGAACATGCGCGTGACCAGCAGGATTAGGGGGAACACGGAGAAGGCCAGCAGCGCTAGCCACCACTTTGTTTTGAGCATCACGATGGCCATGAAAGTCAGCGTGAAGAAGTCATCGACGATTGCAAGAATGCCGCCGGTGAACATTTCGTTGATGGCATCGACGTCGGAAGTGATGCGCGTGACCAGGCGGCCTACGGCGTGCGTATCGAAGAAGCCAACGTGCATGCGTTGCATGTGGCGGAAGATATCGCGGCGCAGATCGAACATGATTTTCTGGCCGGTCCATTGCATGAGGTAGGTCTGAACGAACTCGAAGAGGTAGGCGGAAACCTGACAAATGAGGTAGAGGATGGCGAGGCGAGTGATGCCCTGGATCGGATCGCTGGGCAAATGGCGGAGCAGAATTGCTGTGGGACCGCCCTCATGGGTAAGCAGGGTGGCTCCCGAGGCGGCTTTATCGGTGGGAAAGTAGCGGTCCATCCCTACCATTAGCAGGAATGGCCCGGCTATGTCGCTGATGGACTTGAGGCTGATGGAAATGGAGGAAACGGCAGCTTGCCACCAATATGGCTTAAGGTAGTGGCCCAGGCGCTTAATCAGGCGCGAGTCGTAAACTTTGCCAATCGGGTCTTCGTCGGGTTTCTGCTGCGGAGCGTCCCCATTGCGCGGTTCGGGCTTTTTCGCATCAGTTTGGCGGGGTTTTTGCTCGGCGTCCGGCATCGATTCCTACGTCCATTGTACGGGGAGAACACTGGGGCGGCCTCAGGCTCGAATCGCCTGACCTTGTTCCGGCCCGTTCCTTTGGACTCAGCTGGTGGCGCGCGGGATACAAACGTTCAGTTTTGGGAAATCAAAGCGGCGGGTGAGTGAGTCACACGTGCAATAGACTCGAACGGTGGGACTGAGCGATTCCAACGTACGCTCAATGAGCGACCAACAACCGGCGTCTCTGGTGCGCCGCGGGCCCTACTTATATCCTCCCGGGTTGCGGCTCAATCTGCCTTTCTATCGCTTCCACAGGTTCTTCGATCCGCAGAATCCGATCCTGCTTTTTGAGTACCTGAGGCGCTACGGACGGGCGGCGCACTATCGGATCCTTTGGAGTGACGTTGTTCTGCTGAACGATCCGGCGGATATCGGGGAAGTTTTAATTGATAAGGCGTCATCGTTCGGCAAGGATCGCACCCAAAAGCGCATGAAAATCCTGCTCGGGGAAGGACTCATCACCGCGGACGGAGAGAGGCACAAACGCGGGCGACGAATCGCGGCTCCAGCGTTCCATCGGCATCGAATCGAGGGATATGCCGACCAGATTGTGAGACTTGCCAGCACCATGCGCGAGCAGTGGATGCCCGGAGTCGAGTTTGATATCTCTGCCGAGATGATGCGGCTGGCGCTTCAGGTAGTGGCCCGGACGCTTTTCGACACCGAAGTCACGCCACAGATCCATGAAATTGACGATCAGGTGAACATCATCATGGACCTGTATCACTTTCTGGTTACATTGCCGCGGGCCGAACTGCTATTGAATTCGCCGCTTCCGAAGATGCGGCGGTTTCGGGCGGCGAAGAAGCGGCTGGATGAGGTAGTGGGCGGAATGATCCAATCGCGGCGGTCGGAAATCGATGCTGGATCGGGTTCAACGGCCACAGGGGATCTGCTTTCGATGCTGGTAGCTGCACGAGATGACGAGGCGGGTGGAGATGGTCACCAGTTGAGTTCAGAAGAACTGCGGGATCATGTGCTCACGTTGTTCCTCGCGGGTTTCGAAACGGTGTCAAACGCGCTTTCGTGGACATGGTTGCTACTCGGACAAAATCCGGAGGCTGAGAGCAGATTGCATGCCGAAATCGATACTGTTCTCGCAGGTCGACCGCCGACGTTGGAGGACATGCCGCGGCTCGAGTACACGGCGATGGTGCTGTCGGAGTCAATGCGCCTGTATCCGCCGGCTTGGGCGATGGGGCGAGAAGCATTGCAAGATGTATCGATTGGCCCGTACCGCTTGCGGAAGGGAACGATGGTGTTCTTTAGCCAGTTCATTGTGCACCGGGATCCGCGGTGGTTTCCTGAGCCGGTGCGCTTTATTCCGGAGCGGTTCACTCCTGCGGCGAAGGCCGGGCGACCTCGGTTTGCGTACTTCCCATTCGGCGGCGGAGGACGACAATGTATTGGCGAATCTTTTGCATGGATGGAAGCTACGCTGGCCTTGGCGACGCTCGCTCAGCGGTGGCGCGTGCATGTGGTGGAAGGCCAGAAAATTGAGCTTCAACCGAAGATTACGCTTCGATCGAAGAATGGAATCCCGGTTCGCGCCTATCCGCGAGGTCAGGCAGGCTGACGAGTATTCCTCACGGCGTTCGCTGGCGACAATTAGGCAATGCCGTAGACTTTAGGGGTGGGATTCCAGAGCTTTCATGGCAACGGGATAACGGTAAGGCGGCTTCGCGAGTGTGCTCGCAGCGGACACTTCCCGCAAGGGCTGATCCTCGCCGGTCCCAAAGGGGCAGGCAAGTATGCGCTTGCACTAATGCTGGCGCAGGCAGTGAACTGCCTGGAGAATGCCGAGTCGGATGGGTTGCCGGACTTCTGCGGACGGTGTGCAAACTGCACGCGCATCGCTGAGGCTCGGAATCTGGAAGAGCGGGTCGCGGAAGCGGTCGCCGCGCGTGAGGATATGCGCGATGCCGACAAGCGGGAGACGCGGATCCTTATTCAGACGCATCCAGATGTACTGATCATTCCGCCCGATCCTCCGCAGTTAATGATCAAGCTGGGGCAGGTGCGCGAGGTGATCCATGCCGCTTTTTATCGACCTCCAGTGGAGGCACGGCGCGCGTTCTCGATTTTCACCTGCTCGACATTTATGAAGGAGGCGGCGAACAGCCTGCTGAAGGTGCTGGAGGAACCTCCGGAACGGACGTCGATCGTCCTGCTGACGGAGAATCCGCACGAACTTCTGCCGACGATCCGCTCGCGGGCAATGCTGTACAGGCTGGGAGCGCTTCCTGCGAGTGAGATCGAAGAGTTGCTGGCGGAGCGGCGGCCTGAGCTGAAGCCGCAGGAACGTGCATTGGTTGCACGATTGGCAGAAGGCGCGGTTGGGCGCGCGCTGAATCTCGACCTCGGGGTCTTTCTGGCGAGCCGGAAAGATGCGCTGCTGGTGCTGCGGACTACGCTGCGAGAGCCGGATTATTCGGAGCTGTTTCGGGCTACTGAGAGCTATCGAGGAGGCGCGGATGGGCAGGACAAGACGATCAGCCTGCTTCGAGCGCTCGGAAGTCTGCTCGAAGACCTGCTACTCGTTGTGGCGGGAACTCCCGATTTGATTCGTAACCTCGATCTCAGAACAGAACTGGAACGCATGGCTCAGGGAGTCACGGTCGACTGGATCGAAGCGGCTTCGCGCGCGGTGGTGCAAGTGGAGCAGGGAATGCGCCGCAATCTGTTGCGCTCTCTTTCGCTGGATGCGATGGCTGTTAGCCTTCCGGAACGTTGAAGGTCAAGAGACAGCGACAATCCACAGCGAACGATTGAAAGAAAAGCAACTTCGGGCTAGCCTGCGGCATCTTTTGGGGTAGAATCAGAGGACTTTCAGCAAAGACAGTCACGAGTCTGCTTCCCTGGCGTGCGTTTGTTCCAGGGTTCAACCGGCTCCCAGGACAGTTTCCTGTTTCTTTCCTTTGAAGCAAAGTGCTGCAGATGTTCTGCATCTTTCAAATCACGAGTTCCGTTGCCGCGGAGGTTCATATCTTATGAATAGTCAGATCACTTTGCCGGGTGTCGATGGCCAGCGCCGGCAATCCTATTTTGCTCAACATCGCACGAATCACGCGCCATCGACGCCGCCATTTCGGTTTACGAATCACGAAATAGAAGAGAACTCGACGCATCGACAGGCAGAATTGTTTTACCTCCAGAAGCAGATTCAGTCGCAGACTCCGATGGTGATCGTGCTCGAAGATGGAGAGAAGCTGCAGGGACAGATTGAATGGTACGACCGCGGCGTGCTGAAGATTCGCGGGCGGAGCAAGGTGCTGATCTATAAGTCTGCGATCAAGTACATGTACAAGCTGGGTGAGGCAGGACAGTAAGAGCAGGCAGTAGGAATCAGGAAGAGGAAGTTAAGCGGAGGATGCGGCTTTGCGGAGGCGATCGCGGATTGCGTCGCCGATTCCGCCGAGCTCCGGCACGGGGCAGAGGATTACATCGCAACCTTGAGCGTCCAAAGCGCGGAGACCGGCGTAAAGTTTTTCGGCCAGTTCCTGGGGTGCGCTCCAGCGGCCCCACGCGAATCCGGTTCCAGCACGGAGCGGCGTTCCGAGGTCAACGTTGGCTAATTCTGCCGGGAGCATAACGCCGATGCGTGCGCGCTCGTGCGCTTTCGCGGCTTCGCTGAGGCGAGCGGGAAGTTCGGAGAGCGATCCTTCCACAAGAATCAGACGAGCACGCGGAGCGTAGTGGCGCAGGCCGACTCCCGGTGACGGAAGGCCTTCGCGAGCGGCTGCGCTGGGCAGAATCTTCTCTTTCAAAGTTTCAACAGGTCCGGCGATCTCGCGAATCTGGGTCGCGGTGATCGCACCGGGACGATAGATCATCATCGGAGATTGGTTTGGATCGAGGACTGTGGATTCAACTCCATGCTGGGTTGGCCCTGCATCGAGAACGGCGTCGATTTTGCCGTCGAGATCTTCAAGGACGTGTTCGGCTGTGGTTGGGCTGATGTGGCCGAAGAGGTTGGCACTTGGAGCGGCGACCGGAATGCCAGCCTGACGGATCAGCTCGAAGGCTACGGGATGCGCGGGCATGCGGATTCCGACAAGCGGCCGACCTGCGGTGACAATGTCAGAAACAGCGGCGCTGCGCGGCAGCAGTAGAGTCAGCGGTCCGGGCCAGAAGGAGCGCATGAGACTGTCGGCAATGGAGGGCATGTTTGTGACCAGCGGATCGAGCATTGCGTTTTGCGTTACGGGGCCTGCGATGTGAACGATGATGGGATCCCAGGATGGGCGCTGCTTGGCTTTGAAGATGCGCGCGACGGCATCGGCGTTCAGGGCGTTGGCTCCGAGGCCGTAGACGGTTTCGGTCGGGAGGGCAACGAGTCCGCCTGCACGGAGAATCTGAGCAGCCTGAGCGATGGCTGACTGCGACTCCTCGGTGTCGAGTTGCGCAGGGTTGACCTTTAGAAGGAGCGTCTTCACACTTCTATTTTCGCCGGTTTGAAGCGGCTGCTCCAGCCTCGTATACTCGCTGCTTATATGTCTATCGAAACCGAGATCAAATTCCGGGTTGAGGATGCAGGGAAGCTGGCTGAAAAACTGCGCGAGGCTGGTTTCCGCGAGAAGACTCCGCGGACGTTCGAGAGCAATGTTCTTTTCGACACGCCTGACCGGAAGATGCGGGCGCGAACGGAGATTCTTCGCGTTCGCAGCTATGGCGGTCGCTGGGTCATCACCCATAAGCGGCTGCCGGACGGCCGACCCGGCGAGGACGTTCACAAGCACCGGATCGAAACGGAAACCCAGGTCGAGGATGGGGAGGTACTGGCTGAGGTTTTCAAGTCGATCGGGCTGGTGGAAGCGTTCCGGTATGAAAAATGGCGGAGCGAGTGGTCGGATGGCGAGGGGCACTGCGTGATCGACGAGACGCCGATCGGAGTGTTCGCAGAGTTGGAGGGCCAGCCGGGGTGGATCGACCGTACGGCGGCGCGGCTGGGGGTTGATCGGTCGGCGTACATCACGCTCAGCTACGGGCGGCTCTTCGAGCAGTGGTGTGCGGAGCATCATTCCGCGGCAAGAGATCTGACCTTTGAAGCAGTGGAGCAGGAAATCCGCACATCGCGATGAGCATGCGATGAACGGGGCAAATGCCTGAGTTCTCCTCCAAGATTGATTCCTAGAGTGCTGGTTCCGGGCTGGACGGGAGATCATCCTGATTTCGCCAGGCCAGCGCGGACATACGCTTGTCCAGATTCGCGGCGAGGTGCAGACCATATAGCAGAAGGCCCGCGCGACGCGTGTCAACCAGAGGCGAACTCAGAGCTTCTAGAGCCTTGGCCGTTGCCCGGCGAAGAGCCTTCACATCCTGGAAATCGGATCCAGCGAGCACCCTGAGTTTGGGCCGGCCCGAACCGCGGAAGTGCAGCTTGGCATGATGGAAGCAGAAGGGCTTGCCGCGGAGGGCAGCGGCGCGGCATTTACGGCCGTTGGTCATGATGTGGCGGCACTCGATGAATTCGTGCATGGTGGCTCCTCCTGAGCGCAGTGACTGCGGTTGGGATAGGGGGTGTCCCCCCGCCTTTTGGGGCTAAATAGCCCTGCTTTCAGCGGCTTGGCGCAGGTGAGGCCGCCAAGTATTTCGTTATAAAAAGATTAGCTGCAAGTATGTGCAGCGGAGTGACTTAGCCTGAACCGATTCAGCAGAAATTTAGACGTTTACGCCGTCGTGACTTTTCTTGTTTCAAGGATAGAGAGTTTCGACAAATAAGCTGCAAAGGGCAGTTGCCGGAACTGGATGAATCCCAAATGGTTTTCCATAATTCGTCTCGGGTTCGCTTGACTCTTGCCGACAGGCTATTGCTTGCCGCGGGAGGAAGCTGCGAGGACGAGAGTGGTAGGAGCGCCAGGGAGAGCTGAGATTGTCGAGTTACAAAGCCTTGGTGGTTAACCGATTGGTAATGTACGTATGGGCAACTACTTGGGCACTTTGTCTATTTTGGGCGATTTCATCGTCTCACGCAATAGAGACGTGAAATCAGTCCTCAAATCTCGGCGCTCATTAGCAGGATTCATCGGATACCTGCGCCATCACTTAGGTTTCGTGCTGATTGGAATTTCTTTGCTTGCTCTCATTCTGTTTCCGCTGGCGGACTGTTTCGATTGTGAAGGACTGGGACCTTGGGGCCGCAATGATGCGGCCTACGCCACCCGTTCCATGGTCTTTGATTACTGGCTTGTCGGAGCGTCGCTGCTGGCGGGTGCTTCGCGCCATCGCTTTAGCTGGACTGTACCGGTTGCAATCACGCTGATAGCCTGTGCAACTGAGCCGCTAGGTGGTGTTGCGATCTGGTCGTTGCTCAGCAACGAAGGGCCAGTCATGCTAATGTTTGGCGGTTCACTAGGGATGGCATCATTCGTTGCTGGACTATTAGCCAGAATGGCAGCGGATCGGCTGCGAAAGCATCATTTGCGAACCTGAACAGGTATGGGGTTTTATCGGCAGGAGGCCCATCCATGCCATCTGTGCCCCATTCATCGCAGTTTTATCGCGATGAGTGGGCGTCGAAGCTTGCCGTCCACTCTGATTCGATCTCGACAACGCCCCGCTCTCCGGTTGCATAGTGGCTGAAGCTGCTCCATCGGTATCTCTGAAATCGCTTCAAACCGCACGGCATGGCCCTATCGTAATATCCATTCGATGTTGATCTGAAGACCCGCTCATCGCGATAAAGCCGCGATGAACGGGGCACAGCTTACGAGGCAGCAGAGCAAATCTTGAAAAGGATGAACGGGCCACCTGCCAAGGACCGCGATGAAGAATCTACTCCCTTTTCAGCCCAATCCCGCTCATCGCGATAAAGCCGCGATGAACGGGGCACAGCTTACGAGGCAGCAGAGCAAATCTTGAAAAGGATGAACGGGCCACCTGCCAAGGACCGCGATGAAGAATCTACTCCCTTTTCAGCCCAATCCCGCTCATCGCGATAAAGCCGCGATGAACGGGGCACAGCTTACGAGGCAGCAGAGCAAATCTTGAAAAGGATGAACGGGCCACCTGCCAACTGAACGTGATGAAGTGAAGGGGCCTCCGCTCTCTGAAATCGCTTCAAACCGTACGGCATGGCCCTATCGTAATATCCATTCGATGTTGATCTGAAGACCCGCTCATCGCGATAAAGCAGCGATGAACGGGGCACAACAGATACGGGCGAGGAATCAGGCTTCGACGCCGTGGCACTTTTTGTATTTTTTGCCTGAGCCGCAGGGGCAGGGATCGTTGCGGCCGACCTTTTCGCCGGTGCGGCGCTGGGTGGGCTGGGTGCCGTTTCCGCCGCCGGCGCGCTGGGCGGCTTCGAGTTCGCGCTGCTTCTTTTTGGCGAACTCCTTTTCCAGCTGGTCGATGGTGGTTTGCGGAGCGCGGGTGTGGATGGGAACTTCGCGTTGAGGCGCTTCGCGGAAAGGCTGACCGTCACCGAACGGATGGCCATTGCCATCTCCCGGGAGCATGCGCTGGTCCGCGCTGGCGACAGAGGGTGCGGCGGGAATTTCGCGGCGCGGCTCGATAGGCGGAATGGTGATGGGGCGGCCGTCGGGTCCGAGGATCTGCATGCGGAAGAGGAAGCGAACGGTGTCTTCCTGGAACTTCAGCATCATGGCTTCGAACATGTCGAAGGATTCCTTCTTATAGGCCACGAGCGGATCCTGCTGGGCGTAACCGCGGAGGCCGATGCCTTCCTTAAGGTGGTCCATCGAGAGGAGGTGGTCTTTCCAAAGGCCATCGATGACGCTGAGCATGACCATGCGCTCGTGATAGCGCATCTGCGGGGCAGAGAGGATCTGCTCCTTCTGTTCGTAGCCACGCTTGAGCCCTTCGAAGATTTCATCGCCGAGTTCGTGGCGGGCGAGTTCCGTGGGATTGATACCGGCCTGCGCCATGCTGAAGCCGACCTGGCTGTTCAGCTTCTCATCCATGCCCTTGATGTTCCACTGGTCGGGGTGCTTGTCTTCAGGCGCGAATTCATCGAGGGTGGCGGAGAGGATTCCGCCGACGTAGTCGTCGAGGATAAGCTCGCGCTGGTCGACTCCTTCAAGAAGCTGGCGGCGGAGACCGTAAACGGCTTCGCGCTGCTTATTCATGACGTCGTCGTACTCGAGGAGGTGTTTGCGCGATTCGAAGTTCTGCGATTCGACGGCCTTCTGTGCAGCCTCGATGCGATTCGAAATCATTTTCGACTCTATGGGGACGCCTTCTTCCATGCCGAGCTTTTCAAGCAGGCTGCTGACCCACTGCTTGGCGAAGATGCGCATGAGGTCGTCTTCGAGGGAGAGATAGAAGCGCGATGCTCCGGGATCGCCCTGGCGGCCTGCGCGTCCGCGAAGCTGGTTATCGATGCGGCGTGACTCGTGGCGCTCTGTGCCGAGGATGAAGAGGCCGCCTTTGTCGATGACCTCGTCGTGTTCTTTCTGCGCGGCTTCGTTGTGGACGGCGAAGGTGTCGTTCCAGTCCTGCTCGGAGATTTCGAATTCCTGGCCCTGGTAGTAGAAGCGAAGGAATCCAGCTGGAGCCATGGGATTGATTGTGCCTTCGGCGGTGCTGAGGGCGCGGGCGCGACTCTGGCGAACGAGGTCCTGGCGGGCGAGGAATTCAGCATTGCCACCGAGAAGGATGTCGGTGCCGCGGCCTGCCATGTTGGTTGCGATGGTGACCATACCAGTGCGTCCGGCCTGGGCAACGAATTCAGCTTCGCGCTCGTGCTGCTTGGCGTTGAGGACGACGTGGCGGATGCCTTTGCGCTGGAGAATGGCGGAGAGGCGCTCGGACTTTTCGATGGAGACGGTTCCGACGAGGACGGGCTGACCTGTTTCGTTCAATTGCGCGATGTCGTCGGCGGCGGCTTTGAACTTCTCTTTCTCCGTGCGGTAGACAACGTCGGGGTTTTCCTTACGGAGGAGAGGCTTGTTGGTAGGGATGACCACGATTTCGAGCTTGTAGATCTTCTCGAATTCGGCGGCTTCGGTTTCGGCGGTGCCGGTCATGCCGCTCAGCTTTTTATAAAGGCGGAAGTAGTTCTGGAAGGTGATGGTGGCAAGGGTCTGATCTTCCTTGCGGATTTTGACGCTTTCTTTGGCTTCGATGGACTGGTGGAGACCGTCGGACCAGCGGCGGCCGGGCATGAGGCGGCCGGTAAAGGTGTCGACGATGATGACTTCTTTGCCGTCCGCGCCGTCCTTGACGACGTAGTCGACGTCCTTCTTGTACAGCGCGTGGGCCTTGATGGCGGTTTCGACATAGTGCTTGAGTTCCCAGTTGTCGGCGCTGGCGATGTTGTCGATGCCGAGCTTTTCTTCGATGGTGACCCAGCCTTCGTCGGTGACGCCGATGGTGCGGTGCTTCTCGTCGACGACGTAGTCGCCGGTGAAGGTTTTGCCTTCAAGGCTGTCGGTTTCTTCACCGCGTTCGAGCGAGGGGATGATTTTGCGGACGCGCTCGTATTTATCGGTGGTCTGATCGGTGGGGCCGGAGATGATGAGCGGGGTACGGGCTTCGTCGATGAGGATGGAGTCGACTTCGTCGACGATGGCGAAGTAGTGGCCGCGCTGCACGCAATCCTTGATGTCGAACTTCATGTTGTCGCGCAGGTAGTCGAAGCCGAACTCGTTGTTGGTGCCGTAGGTGATGTCGGCTCCGTAGGCGGCGCGGCG
>Ga0207695_10000386_pt1 | contig 99801 bp, 72 predicted proteins | sample KBSC54metaG_FD_184354 | JGI IMG/M metagenome (GOLD analysis project Ga0207695, IMG submission 184354) | Corn rhizosphere microbial communities from Kellogg Biological Station, Michigan, USA - KBS C5-4 metaG (SPAdes) (version 2) | ecosystem: Host-associated > Plants > Roots > Rhizosphere > Soil... | reverse complement strand
CATGCCCATCGAGGCCTTCAGCGCGGCGTTGGCGCCCACGTTGACGATGCGCCCGGCGTGGCTCTTGCGCAGGTAGGGCGTGGCCGCCCGGCTGGCGTTCGCGGCCGTCTGCACGTTCATCAGGAACAGCCGATGCCAGCCCTCCGCGAGACTGGTCTCCAGGGTGTTCCAGCTGAAGCCGCCGGCGATGTTGAGGAGCGCGTCGAGGCCGCCGAAGCGGTCGGCCACCGCGTCAATGGCCGCGCCGGCCGCCACCGCGTCGGTCAGGTCCACCCCGCCCTGGAAGAACACCTCGGCGCCGGCGGGCTCGGTCGGCGCCGTCGCCGCATAGTCGATCAGCGCCAGCCGCGCGCCGGCCTCGGCCGCGGCCAGCGCGACCGCCGAGCCCAGCACCCCGGACGCGCCGGTGATGGCGATGACGCGTCCGGCCATGGCGCCGGGCGACCCCTACAGCCGCTCGACGATGGTCACGTTGGCGAGGCCGCCGCCTTCGCACATGGTCTGCAGGCCCCAGGTCTTGTTCCGGGCCTTCAGCGCGTGGATGAGCGTGGTCATCAGCTTGGTGCCCGAGGCGCCCAGCGGGTGGCCGAGCGCGATGGCCCCGCCGTTGACGTTCAGCTTCGCCGGGTCCGCCCCGGTGGTCTGCAGCCAGGCCACCGGCACCGAGGCGAAGGCCTCGTTGACTTCGAAGATGTCGATGTCGTCGATGGACATGCCGGCCTTCTTCAGGGCGCGCTCGGTGGCCGGAAGCGGCGCCTCCAGCATGATCACCGGGTCGTGGCCGATGAGCGTCAGGTTGTGGATGCGGGCGAGCGGCGTCAGGCCGTACTCCTTCAGCGCCTTTTCCGAGACCACCATCACGCCCGAGGCGCCGTCGCAGATCTGGCTGGAGGTGGCCGCGGTGATCGCGCCCCCCTCGCGCAGCAGCTTCACGCCCTTGATGGCGTCCAGGCTGGAATCGTAGCGGATGCCTTCGTCGCTGTCGTGGCGCACGACGGCGCCCTCGTCGCCCTTGCCGTCCTTGCCGTCCACCGCGACGATCTCGTCCTTGAAGGCCCCGCCCTGCGTGGCCGCGATGGCCCGCTGGTGGCTGCCATAGGCGAACTCGTCCAGCTGGTCCTTCGACAGGCCGTACTTCTGGGCCATCATCTCGGCGCCCATGAACTGGCTGAACTGGATGTTCGGATAGCGCTTCTGCTGGTTGGGGCTCATCGGCGTGCCGAAGCCCTCCTTGGCCGGCAAGGCCACCGACAGGCCCATGGGCACCCGGGTCATGCTCTCGACGCCGGACGCGATCACCACGTCCATGGTGCCGCTCATCACCGCCTGGGCGGCGAAGTGCAGCGCCTGCTGCGAGGAGCCGCACTGGCGGTCGACGCTGGTGGCCGGCACGCTCTCCGGCAGCTTGGAGGCCAGCACCGCGCCGCGGGCCACATTGGTCGCCTGCTCGCCTACCTGCATGACGCAGCCCATGACCACGTCCTCGATCACCGCCGGGTCGATGCCGGTGCGGTCGACGAGCTCGTTCAGCACCACCGCGCCCAGGTCGGCCGGATGCCATTCGCGAAGGCGCCCGCCCTTGCGCCCGCCGGCGGTGCGCGTCGCAGCTACGATATAGGCTTCGGCCATGGCCAAGCTCCTCGATGAGATGATGCAGAACCCGTACGCCCAACGGGCGCGTCAAAACAACTGTATGAAGGCGCCGCAGGGTAAGACAAGGCCGGTTGACGCAAACGTCAACGTAGGGCCGTCTACTCGAACCCCACGAACACCGTCGCCTCGGCCACCGGCTTGCGCTCGGACACCACCGCGTTGGCCGGGAAGCTCTCGTCGGGCCAGCCGAGCGCGATGGATTTCATGATCACCTGGTCGTCGGCGATGCCGGCGTGCTCGCGCACCACCGGTGACTGCATGATGCCCTGGCTGTTGATCACCGCCCCCAGCCCGCGCGACCAGGCGGCGTTGACCAGGGCGGTGGCCACCGCGCCGCAGTCGAAGGCGGTGTCGTCGCTGTCGGCCAGCACCCGGTCGTAGGTGACGATCACACAGACCGGCGCGTCGAACTGGCGAAAGCCCCGCAGCACCCAGTCCTGGCGCCCCGCCGTGTCCTCGCGCGCGATGCCCATGGCGGCGAACAGCTGCTTGGCGACCCCCACCTGCCGCTCGCGGTGGGGGCCCGCGAAGGCCTGGCCGATGCGGAACTCGCGGCTGTGCGGCACGCCGGCCAGGTTGCGCTCGGTGTTGCCGGCGCGGATGCGGTCCAGCGGCTCACCGGTGATGACGTAGAAATTCCACGGCTGGGTGTTCATCGACGAGGGCGCGCGCATCGCCAGCCCGATGATCTCCTCGATCAGTTCCCGGGGCACCGGGTCGGGCTTGTAGCCCCGGATGCTGCGGCGGCCGAGGATGACGTCGTCAAACTGCATGCGGTGTCCCTGAAACGAGGCGGATCGCGGCCAGCCTAGCGCTTTCGCGCCGGCGATGGACATGCCGAATGTCCCCTATGCGCGGCGAGCGGACCTCGGCCTTCGGTCCGGCGCGGGCCTCCAGCGTCAGGGCCTCAAGGGGCGCCCAGCATGGCGATGGTGCGCAGCCATTGCTCCACCAGCGCCGGCCAGCGGCCGACCGGCAGCTTGGTCGGACGCAGCCCGAAGGCGTGCCCGCCCTGGGCGTAGGTGTGCAGCTCGACGGGAACGCCGGCTTTCTTCAGCCCCATGTAGTAGCTCAGCGCATCCTCGACGCGGTCCACATGGTCATCCTCGTTCTGCAGGAGGAAGGTCGGCGGCGTGCGCGGCGTGATATGGCTCGCGATGACGGGATTGAGGGCGGCACTGTTCTCGGCCATCGCCAGGTGTCCGGGATAGACCGCGATGGCGAAATCCGGGCGGCTGCTCAGCCGGTCGACGGCGTCCACCGGCGCATAGAGGCGGGCGTCGAAATAGGTGCTCACCTCGGCCACCAGGAAGCCGCCGGCCGGGAAGCCGATCACCCCGACCTTGCGGGGATCGACACCCCACTCGGCCGCATGGGCGCGCACCAGCCGGAGCGTCCGCTGGGCGTCCTGCAGCGAGGGGGTCGAACGCGCGTGGTTGTGCGGCCGGCAATTGCATTGCCAGACGTAGGGAATGCTCGGGACGCGATATTTCGAGAGCACGCAGGTGACGCCCCGGGACGTCAGCCAGTCGCAGACCTCCGTGCCCTCCAGGTCCATCGCCAGGCCCTGGAAACCGCCGCCCAGAAGCACGACGACCGCAGCGCCGGTGTTCTTCCCCTTCGGGGCGTAGAGCGTCATCGTCGGCCGGGCGACGTTGGTCACCCCGCCCTGCTTGGTGGTCTCCGGGCCGGGCATCGAGGGCTGGTCGGGCGCCGCGCCGGGCCAGATCGGAACCTGCGTGTGGCCGGGCGATGGCCTCCAGATACCCGGCTCGGCGCCAGCCGCGGGCGCGTAGCCGGCCAACGCCAGAAGAAGACATCCGGCCAGCGTCGCGAAGCGGGAACGGCGTCGCGCCTCAACTTGGCTCATGCGCGAACCTCCCTAGGAGCGAACCCGAATGATCGTCTTTCCGCGCCGACGCCCGGCGGAGTTGAAGGCCGCGACGGCGTCGTCGAGGGCCGAGACGGCGCCGATGTTGGTCCGCAGCCGCCCGTCGCGCACGCGCTGGACGATCTCGCCCAGATGGGCGCGGTCGGACTCGACGACGAAGTCGATGGCCAGGCCGTCGGCGGGCCGCGCCTCGGGCGGTCCGACGATGGAGACCAGCGTCCCTCCGGCCCGGACCAGGCGCGCGGAACGCTTGCCGATATCGCCGCCGATCAGGTCGAACACCAGGTCGACTTCGCCGACGTCTTCCAAGGCCTCGTTATCGAGGTCGACGAACGCGTTCGCGCCGAACTCGAGCGCCGCCTGACGGTCGGGGGCGCGTCCGGTCCCGATTACATAGGCGCCGAACTCGCGGGCCAGCTGCGTCACCATCGACCCGACCGCGCCGGCCGCGCCATGCGCCATCACCCGCTGCCCGGCCCGCAGGCGGCCGTGCACCATCAGCCCCTGCCACGCCGTCAGGCCCGAGATCGGCAGGCTGGCCCCCACCGTGAATTCGACGTTCCCCGGCAGCGGCGCGAGATTGCGCGCCTCCACGGCCGCGTACTCCGCCAAGGCGCCGTCGCGATACCAGTCGGTGAGGCCGAACACCCGCTGTCCCACCGACAGCCCGGTCGCGCCGTAGCCGAGGGCGGTGACCACGCCGGCCAGCTCGTGCCCGGCGATGGTCGGGGTCCGATCGCGGCCCAGGCGATCGGTCCAGGTCGAAGGCCAAGCCAGCTCAGTGTTCACGAAACCCGCCGCATGGACCTGGACGACGACGTCGTTGATCGCCGCCTGCGGCTCGGGCCGCTCCACCAGCTTCATCCCGGCCGTTCCCGCGGCCTGGTCCGTCACCACGATCGCCTTCATGGGAATTGTCTCCGCGGTCATCTGCCGGTTGGCGGACGTGAGGGGCGCGTCTCCCTCACGAGCCAAGCTGGGGCTGCTATCGCATGGCCGCGCGGCCGACAACCGCCACAGTGTGCTCGGCGGCGGCAAGCTCCGCGATGGGCGGAAAGCCGACTAGGGCGACCGCCTAGAGCTGCGCCTCGTCCAACAGCCCGGCCGCCAGGGCCGTGGCGAACTGGCCACCGGCCGGCGTGGCCCAGAGCGTGGGCTGGGTCAGCGCCAGCGCCTTCTCGGCCTCGGTCAATGGACCGCTGTGCGAGATGGTCATGCGGCTCGGAGCGCCGAACGAGCGGGCGCGCAGGCGGCCATGCCGATCGATCAGCAGATTGCAGGGCAGAGCGCCCCGACTGTGCTCGTCCTGGGCCGCCAGCGCCATCATCACTGCGTTGCCGCCGCGGGGCTCGACCAGAAGCGGCGCGTCGCCGGCGCCCCGCTTGTCCAAAACCGCCCGCGCGCCGGCGAAGTCCAGTTTCTTGAAACTGCTGGTCAGGACGAAGAGCACGCCGAACGTGGGGCCCGCGTGCGTCCGGGCGACGGCCGCCAGGTCTGGCGCCTCCTCCAGGCAGGCGACACACCATTCGGCCCACAAGCTGACGATCCAGGTGCGGCCGCGAAGATCGGACAGCCGGCGCGGTCCGTCTGCGCTCACGAGCGGGGTGTTCGGCAGGATCACCGTCCCAGGCGCCGTCCTGAACCCCTTCGCCAAGGCATTGCTGGACATCGGGCCGGAGACGAACAGCGGCTTGTCCGGCGCGGCGCGTGCGGTTCCGACAGCCAGCCCAGCGATGACCCCGAGCCCGACAGATCGACGATCGATCATCTGATCCTCCCTCAAATTCCAGCGGCATGGCCAGGCGCCGTTCGCCGAGCCGTCCCTCTGGAGCGCCTCAGTCCTCCGGCGTGCGGACCAGCAGGTCGCCAGTTTCGCAGTCCAACGCCTCACACAGCTTCGAAAGGGTCTCAAAGCGGATGCCCTTCACCTTGCCGTTCTTGAGCAGCGACAGGTTCGCCTCGGTTATCCCGACGCGCTCGGCGAGGTCCTTCGAACGGATGTTTCGCTCGGCCATCAGCACCGCCAGTCGGACCTTCACGCCCATCAGACGATGGCTGCGTGATCTTCGGCGATCTGATTGGCGCGGCCGAGGACCGCCACCATCGCGACGAGCAGACCGAGGAGGACGACGTTCGGAGCGAAACCGGGCTGCAGAAGGCTCGACATCAACGCCATCGCCGTCGGCGCGGCGCTCATGTGGAAGCCCGCCACCGATGTCGCCGTGACAACGGCCATGACCACCGGCTGGAGTTGCATCAGCAGCGTGGCGATCGCGAATGCGCGGAGGGCGTTGAACGCGCCGCTGGTGAAGGCCTCGCCCCGGGAAAGGCGTGCGAAGAAGGCCCGAGCAAACCAGATCGCGGCGATGCCGCAGATCGTCGAGAACAGGCTTGCCGCCGTGATCGTCGAACCGCTGACCATCACCGACCGCATTGCGTGACCGGTCCCGGGCGGCCCTTCGGTGCTGATCGAGACGCCGATGCTGGCGCCCACATGCTGGCCATGAAGCGAACCCCAAAGAGTCCTCAGTTGCATCAGCGCGAAGACCAGGGCGGCGGCGAGCGCCAGCCAGCAAGCCGCCGTCATCAGCCCGCAGAACCGCCGTGCGATGACCCCTCGCCGATCCGGACCCATAGTCGCCTCTCTTTCGAACTAGCGAAATTAATTATCGTGTACAGAAATCTCGTGTCAAGCGGGACTGGGATGCTGGGAACCCGTGGTCGCACGGCCGCAATAGGTCGGAAGCCTTCGGCCGATCAGGTCCGGAAGCGGATAGGTGAGCCTGCGCCTGGCGAGCGCGGGCTTGGCCCGGTCCTCACCCCCGAAGCGGCGGGAGGGGGATCAATCCGCGAAGCTGTGCTGCAGGATCCCCTCCAGCCATTCCACGTCGATGGTGTCGAACGCCGCCGGCTGCTCGGAATCGACATCGAACACCGCGATCAGCCGCCCTTGCGCGTCCACCACCGGCACGACGATCTCGCTCACCGAGCGGGCGTCGCAGGCGATGTGGCCGGGGAAGGCGTTGACGTCGTCGACCACCTGGGTCTGCCGCGTGCGCGCCGCCGTGCCGCAGACGCCCTGGCCAAAGGCGATCCGCAGGCAGCCCAGCGTCCCCTGGTAGGGGCCCACCACCAGCTCCTCGCGCTTGTCGGGGTCCACCACGTAGAATCCGGTCCAGTAGAAGTGCTCGAAGCTGGCGGCCAGCATGGCGGCCACGGTCGCCATCCGCGCGGTGACGTTGGGCTCGCCGTCGAGCACGGCGGCGATCTCCTGGGCCACGGCGGCGTAGCGCTCGGCCTTGGCCGCGGGCAGGACGAGGTCGTTGAAGGCTTCAGCCATGGGAGAGCATGTAGCGGCGCCGGGCCCGCTGGACAAACCCCGCGGCGCTGGCCTTTGTAGGCGCCTCAGATTCCGGGGAGCCTCCATGCGTCTTGCCTTGCTCGTTTCCGCGCTCGCGATCGGTTGCGCGACGTCCAGCCTCGCCCAGGTGACGGAGGGACCGACGCGGCTCTTCCAGGGCCGCGACATCTTCGGCATCCGCGCCGCTTCCGATCCGCAGGTGCGCCCCGATGGTGGGGCGGTGGCCTATGTGCGGGTCACCCAGGACATCATGACCGACAACGGCCGGTCGTCGATCTGGCTGGCGGACCCGGTCACTGGCGCCCAGAGCCCGCTCGCCACCGAGGACGCCGCCGACCTGCACCCGCGCTGGTCGCCGGACGGCACGCGGCTGGCCTATATCGCCGCCGGGCCCGGCGGGGCGCAGCTCTACGTCCGCTGGATGGTCACCGGCCGTTCGGCCAAGGTCGCCAACCTGGAACAGGCGCCCTCCTCCATCGTCTGGTCGCCGGACGGCAAGGAGATCGCCATGGTCATGCTGACGCTGGCGCCCACCCGCCCGCTGGGCGCGCCCATGACCGCGCCCCCCGGCGCCAAGTGGGCCGAGCCGCTGAAGGTCATCGACCGGGTGACCTACCGCCGCGACGGCGCGGGCTATGTGAAGCCGGGCTACCGGCACCTGTTCATCGTCTCGGCCGACGGCGGCCAGCCGCGCCAGCTCACCTTCGGCAAGTTCGACGAGGGCGGCCAGGTCGCCTTCACCCCCGACGGCAAGAGCCTGCTCTATTCCACCAACCGCTCGCCGGACTGGGAGCGTGAGGCGCAGGAGAGCGACATCTACCGGCTCGACATCGCCACCGGCGCCACGACGCAGCTCACCACCCGCAAGGGCCCGGACCAGGCGCCGACCCCCTCGCCGGACGGCTCGAAGATCGCCTACGTCGGCTTCGACGACCACGGCCACCGCGGCTACGAGAACGTGCGCCTCTACGTCATGGACCGCGACGGCAAGAACAGCCGCGTGCTCACCGGCAATCTGGACCGCAGCGTCGGCGCGCCGGCGTGGGCCGCCGACGGCAAGAGCCTCTACGTCGACTACGCAGACCACGGCATCACCAAGGTCGCCCGGGTCGGCCTCGAGGGGAAGATGGAGACCGTGGCCTCGGGTCTCACCGACAGCGCCGAGATGGACCGGCCATACACCGGCGGCGCCTTCTCGGTCGGCAGGAACGGCCTGATCGCCTATACCTCCGGCGACGCCAGTTCGCCCTCGGACCTGTCGGTGGTGCGCGCCGGCAAGGCCCAGCGGCTCACCCGCCTCAACGCCGACCTCTTCGCCGACAAGACCCTGGCCAAGGTCGAGCCGCTGGCGGTGACCTCCTCCTTCGACAAGAAGCCCATCGACGCCTGGCTGGTCACCCCGCCCAACTTCGACCCTTCGAAGAAGTATCCCCTGATCCTGGAGATCCACGGCGGCCCGTTCTCCGCCTATGGCCCGGTGTTCTCCACCGACGACCAGCTCTATGCGGCGGCCGGCTACATGGTGGTCTACGCCAACCCGCGCGGCTCGACCTCCTATGGCGACGAGTTCGCCAACACCATCGACAAGAACTACCCCAGCCACGACTACGACGACCTGATGAGCGTGGTGGACGCCGCGGTGGCCAAGGGGTCGGTGGACCCGAACCGCCTCTACGTCACCGGCGGCTCCGGCGGCGGGGCGCTGACCGCCTGGATCGTCGGCAAGACCGCCCGCTTCCGCGCCGCGGCGGCCCAGAAGCCGGTGATCAACTGGACCAGCGAGGTGCTCACCACCGACGGCTACACCTTCATGGCCACCGCCTGGTTCGGCAAGATGCCGTGGGAGGACCCGGAAGGCTATTGGAAGCGCTCGCCGCTGTCCCTGGTGGGCAATGTGAAGACCCCCACCCTGGTGATCGTCGGCACCGAGGACCACCGCACCCCGCCGTCGGAGGCCGAGCAGTTCTTCGACGCCCTGCAGCTGCGCAATGTGCCCACGGCGATGATCCAGGTGCCCGGCGCCTCGCATGGCGGCCTCGCCGAACGGCCCTCGCAATCGGCCGCCAAGGCGCACGCCATCCTGGCCTGGTTCGACCGCTACAAATGAGGGCTGCGGCCGCCCTCGCCGTCCTCCTCGCCCTGGCCGGCGCGGCCCCTGCTGACAAGGTTTGGGCCGCGCCGCCGTCCCGCGCCGATGCGATCAAGGACCCCGACACCAAGGCCTGGTGGCAAATCGCCGAGGCGCTCTCCTCCGACGCCATGGAGGGCCGCGACACCGGTTCTCCCGGTTACGACCGCGCGGCCGATATCGTCGTCCAGCGGTTCAGGGCGGCGGGCCTGAAGCCGGCCGGCGACAACGGCGGCTGGTTCCAGATCTTCAAGGTCCACGAGGTGAAGGTGGGCGCCGCGGATGTCTACAGCGTCCTGCACACTGCCGACGTCGGCCAACCGCTCAAGTTTCTTCAGCAGATCACCGTCCGGCCGACGGATACCTTGCCCGCGAAGGTGTTCGGAGACCTGACATTTAGGGGCTATTGCGGCCGTTCAGATCTTGCCGATACCAAAGGCAAGGTGGTGGTTTGCTTCAACACCAAGCGACGGGGCCTGCCCACCGCTGCAGAGCGGATCGCCGCCGCAGAAATCTCAGGCGCGGCCGGCTTGATCCAGGTGGATGACCCCTATTTCACCATTGAGCCGCCGCGATCGCCCGCAGCCTACGCACGCAGCGTGACCATTGCCCAGAGCCCCGCGCCGGCCGCCGCGAGCCTGCCGGTCATGACCCTCAGCGCGGAGGGTTTCAGGGCGCTGCTGGACGACGGCTCCACGCGCAGCGCCGATCAACTTCTGAAGCTCGGCGGCGCCCAGCAGCCCCTGCCCGCCTTCGACATCCGGCGTACATTCTACGCCAACTTCAAGATCACCAAGCGCGACTACACGGCCAAGAACGTGATCGGCGTCCTGCCCGGCCGCGACCCGACGCTTCGCTCCGAGCACCTGGTGCTCAGCGCCCACCTCGACGGCTACGGCTATGGCGAGCCGGTGAACGGCGACAGGCTCTACAACGGCACGCTCGACGACGCGGCCTACGTCGGGACCCTGATCCGCTTCGCAGACAAGCACAGGGGCAAGCCCCTGCGCCGCAGCGTGGTCTTCGCGGCCTTCACCGGCGAGGAGAAGGGCCTGCTGGGCGCCCGCTGGTTCGTGGACCATCCCACAGTGCCCAAGTCGTCCATCGTCGCCGACCTCAACCTCGACCAGCTCCGACCGCTGTTCCCGCTGGACATCCTGACCGAGCTCGCCGTCGACGACACCACCCTTGGCAGGACTGCGCGGCAGGTGGCCGCCTCCATGGCCATCCGCATCCAGCCGGACCCCGAGCCGGAGCGCGGCCTGCTGCAGCGGGCCGACCACTGGCCCTTCATGCAGGCGGGCATTCCGGGAACCGGCTTCATCTTCGGCTACGTCCCCGGAACCGAGGCCGAGCGGCGCTACCGCGAATGGTACCAGGTCCGTTACCACCGCCCGCAGGACGACCTGACCCAGCCGATGGACTTCGAGGCGGCCGGCAAGTTCAACCGCTTCTTCTACAAGCTGGCCGAGACCGTCGCCGACGCCGACCAGAGGCCCGCCTGGGAGCCCGGCAGCCGCCTCGCGCCCAAGGCCCGCTAGGCGACCTCGGCCGCGAAGCCGCCGCCGGGTTTGGCCTGCGGCGGCACAGCGGCGCGGGTCAGCGCCTCGAACAGCTCGGCGGCCTGGATGGGCTTGGCCACATGGCTGTCCATGCCGGCGGCCACGTACTGCTCGACCTGGTGCGACATGGCGTTGGCGGTGAGCGCGACGATGGGCGTGCGGGCCCGGCCGGTGGCGAGCTCCCGGGCGCGGATCTGGGCGGTGGCGGTGAGGCCGTCCATCACCGGCATCTGGATGTCCATCAGGATCACGTCCCAGTCGTCGGCCTCCCAGGCCGCGACCGCCAGCTGGCCGTTGTCCACCACCACGGGCTCGACGCCCATCTGGTGCAGGAGGGTCTTCAGCACCAGCTGGTTGATGGCGTTGTCCTCGGCGGCCAGGACGCGCAGCGCGATCTCCTTGACCTCGCCGACTGTCTCGACGCTCGCGGCGGCCGCTTTCTCCCCACCCTGCCAAGGCAACGGGACGCGCAGGGTGAAGGTGGAGCCCAGGCCGAGCTCGCTGGCGACGCTGATCTCGCCGGCCATCAGCTGGGCGAGCTCGCGGCAGATGGCGAGGCCGAGGCCGGTGCCGCCGAAACGCCGTGTGGTGGAGCTGTCCAGTTGGTCGAACTTGGCGAACAGCTTCGAGAGGCTCTCCGGCGCGATGCCGACGCCGGTGTCGCGGACCGAAATCTCCAGGATGTCGCCCTCGCGCCGCGCGGTGACGCGGATTTCGCCTTGCTCGGTGAACTTCAGCGCGTTCGAGATCAGGTTGTAGAGGATCTGCCGCAGCCGCGTGGGATCGCCCAGGTAGCGGCCGCGCGCCGCCTCGATGTCGAGGGCGAAGGACAGCCCCTTCTTGTTGGCGAGCGCGGTGAAGGCCGAATAGGCGCCCTTGGCCACCTCGCCCAGCTCGAACTCCATCTGTTCGAGCTCGAGCTTGCCGGCCTCGATCTTGGAGAGGTCGAGCACGTCGTTGAGGATCGCCAGCAGGGCTTCGCCCGACCGATGGATGACGCTCAGCCGGTCGCGCTGGCGGTCGGAAAGCTCGTCGCCGGCCATGGCCTGCGCCATGCCGAGCACGCCGTTCAGCGGGGTGCGGATCTCATGGCTCATGGTGGCCAGGAAGGTGGACTTGGCCGCGTTGGCGGATTCCGCCGCGGCCTCGCCGTCCCGCGCCCGCTGCCGCGCCTGCCGCAGGGCCGAACGGGAGCGGTCGAGCAGCCGGCGCGAGAGGAAGAAGAAATTGACCATGCTCACCGCCGCCGCCGCGCAGGTGACCATGGCGGCCGTGCGCCAGCCGGCGGCGCGGGTCAGGTCGAAGGCGATGTAGAGGAAGGTCCCGACATAGGGCGCCAGCAGCAGGCGGAAGCGGCCCAGGTCGGAATAGTACTGCAGCAGCACATAGGCCGAACCCACGAACGCCGCGATCAGGGCGAAGGCCTTGCCCAGGTCGTCGCCGGTGTTCCAGATCGCCACCAGGATGCCGGCCTGCATGATCGTCGAGACGGCGTTGTTGAGGCTGACGATATGCGTCAGGCGGGCCTGGGCCGCGGGTGACTGGTCGCGCTCGAATTGGTCCACCAGCCGCACGCCGAGCATCAGGCCCGCCCAGATGGCGACGAGCCAGGCGCCGGTCCACGCCGGGCCGATCGACTGAGCCGCCACGGTGGCCACCGCCAGGGAGGCGACCACCCGCGGCCAGAGATTGCGCGCCGAGGCGCCATAGAGGCGCATGCCCTGCTTGAGCCGGTCAGGGCCCGCGGACGGAGTCGACGCCTCGCTGTTGGCCCGATCGCTCAACAGCCTTCCCCCCAATTTTTGTGGGACGATGTTCGCTGACCCGAGTTAACCGTACGTCAAGGACGAGCCCGATTTTCAAATTCCGGGTATGCCAACACCCGCGGCAGTCTGGCGCAGGGCCGCCAGGTCAGCGGGCGATCCGGCGAAGGCGCGGGCGGCGTCTCGGTAGGCCTGCTGGGCCGCGCCGGCCTGTCCCAGCACCATCCGCGCCCGCATCAGCCGCTCCCAGCCCTCGCGGTCGTGCGGATTGGCCTTCAGGCTGGCGGCCTGCTTCTGCACCATGCCCTCGATCATCGCCTGACGGTCCTGCGCGCCCATCTGGCCGGCGGCCGCCACCTGGTCGGCGGTGGGACCGGGCGCCGGGCCCGGGGGCGCGGCCTGCGCCATCGCTGCGGCGGCGGGCGCCGGCGGCAGGCGGCCGGTCAGGTCCACGTGCCGCTCCTGGGCCACCTTCTCCACGAAGCTGCGCACCTCCGGAGCCCAGGGCGCATCCGCCGGCGCGCCTTTCAAGAGGGCGATCCAGTCGTCCATCGCCCCCTTGGCGTCGCCCTTCTGGTCCTTGGCGATGGCCAGGTAGTAGCGGGCGCGCGGATCGCCGGCGTTCAGCGAGACGGCCTTGCGGAAGATGTCCTCGGCCGCGGGGGTCACCTGGCCCTGGGCGGCCAGCACCGTCGCCTCGCCTTGCGCCGAGAGGTAGTCGGCGTTGTGCGGGTCCAGCGCCACGGCGCGGGCATAGGCCTGGGCGGCGTCGGCGTTGCGGCCCACCTGCAGATAGGACCAGCCGAGCATGCGCCAGCCCTCCGGATCGCCGGGCGCCTGTTTCATGCGCGCTTCGAGCTGGCCGATCAGCCCGGCCACCTCGCCGTTGGGATGGCCGGGCGGCAGGTTGGCGGCGGCCTCCGCGGGACCTCGGCCCGCCGCGTCCGGACGCCCGATCTTCAGGTAGAGGCCGGTGGCGGCCAGCACGACCACCGCGGCCAGGCCGAGGGCCAGGATCAGCAGGGTCCGCTCGCCGAGCGGGCGGGCCGGCGGCTCGGGATCGCGGCCCTCGGCCAGCACGCGCCGCTTGACGTCGGTCTTCAGCGCCTCGGCCTCGGTTGGCGGCAAGGAGCCGGCGGCCGCCTGGGCTTCGATCTCGCCGAGCTGGGCCTTCAGCACCTCGGCCACCGTGCCCCGCGCGCGCCGCGCCTCGTCGTGGCGGCGGATCAGTGGAACGGCGAGGCCCACGGCGGCCAGCGCGACCATCAGGGTCAGGATCATCCAGAGCATCAGCCGCCTTCGTCCCGTCCCGCCATCAGCCGCGCCGCCTGCGCCTCTTCCGCCGCGCTCAGGGGCGCCTCGGCGGCGCGTGCGCGTCCCCGCATGTAGAGTGCTGCGCCCGTCCCGCCCAGCAGAAGGACCGCCAGCGGCCCCAGCCAGAGCGCCACGGTGTCGGCCTGGAACGGCGGACGCAGCAGGACGAAGTCGCCGTAGCGGCGGACGAGGTAGTCCACCGCCTGCTTGTCACTGTCGCCGGCGGCCAGGCGCTCGCGCAGGATGACCCGCAGGTCGTGGGCCAGCGGGGCGGCCGAATCGTCGATGGACTGGTTCTGGCAGACCACGCAGCGCAGCTCCTGGCTGAGCGCCCGGGCGCGGGCTTCCAGCTTCGGGTCGGCGAGCTGCTCGTCCGGTGTCACCGCGCGGGCGGACCCAGCCAGGGCGAGCGCCGCCGCGGCGATCAGGGCGAGACGCCTCATGACTCTGCCTTCAGCCGCGTCATCAGCGGCTCGATGGTCTGCGTCCAGACCTCCGGGGTGATGGCCCCCACCTGGCGATAGCGCACGCGCCCGCGCCGGTCGACGACGAAGGTCTCCGGCACGCCGGAGACGCCCAGGTCGATGCCGGCCCGGCCGGTGCGGTCGTTGCCGGCCCGCATGTAGGGATCGCCGTTCTCGTCGAGCCAGCGGGCGCCCTCCGCCGGCTCCTCCTTCCAGTCCACGCCCGCGATCCTCACCCCCTGCGCCTGCAGCCGCAGCAGCGTCGGGTGCTCCTCCTTGCAGGGCCCGCACCAGGAGGCGAAGACGTTGAGCAGCACCGGCTCGCCGGTCAGGTCGGCGGTGGCGAGGCCGGCCTGGTCGGCCTTCAGCGGCGGCAGGGCGAAGGCCGGCAGCGGCTTGCCGATCAGCATGGAGGGCAGGATGGCCGGGTCATGCCGCAGGCCCGCCATGAAGCCCACCAGCACCAGGACGAACAGCCCCACGGGCAGCAGGGCGAGGGCGCGCCTCATTCGGCGGGCGCCGGGCTGACGGCAGGCGCCGGCGTCGGGGCGCGGGCGGCGACGCCGAGCCTCAGGCGCCGGTCCGAGAGCGACACCAGGCCGCCCAACGCCATGATGAAACCGCCGGTCCAGATCCAGACGATCAACGGATGGTCCCAAAGCCGCACCACGATCCCGCCGTCCGCCTCGTCGCCGCCTGAGACATAGAGGTTGCCCAGCGGACTGACATGGATCGCCGCCTCGGTGGTCTGGCTCGTCGCATAGGCCCGCCGCTCGGCCACCAGGCTGTAGGCGCCGTCCTTGCCGGTGATGTCGAAGCGGGCCTGGCGGGCCTGGTAGTTGGGACCGTCGGCGAGGTCGATGGCCTGTAGTGTCAGGGTGCGGCCGGCAAACGCCGTGCTCTCGCCGGGATGCATGGTCAGCACCTTGTCGGAATGCCACGCGGTGACCCCGGTGATCCCCAGCACCAGCAGCCCAAGGCCCGCGTGCGCCAGCGCCAGGCCGAGCACCGCCGTGGGGGTGGTGCGGATCGAGCGGCCGAGATTGGCCCGCCCCGCCCACCAGCGGCGTCCGGGGATGGCGAGGGCTCCGGCGACCAGCCAGGCCGAGAGCGCGAGTCCCGCGGCCGCCACCATGGCCTTCCAACCTGCCGTGACCAGGACCAGCAGGAGCACCACGCCGGCCAGGGCGGCCGGGATCCGGACACGGCGCAGGACGGCGGCGGCGCTGTCGCGCTTCCAGTTCAGCATCGGCCCGAAGACGACGAGGGTCAGGAGCGGGACCGCGAAGGGCGCGAAGACCCAGTTGTAATAGGGCGGACCCACCGAGATCTTGTCCTTGCCGGCGAGCTCGATGAACACCGGCGCGAAGGTTCCGGCGAAGACCGTGAAGGCCAGCACCGAAAGGAAGAGGTTGTTGAGGATGACGCCGCCTTCGCGGGACACCGACGCGAACAGCGCCCCGGTCCGCAAGGTGGGCGCGCGCCAGCCGTAGAGCGCCAAGGCTGCGCCGGTGGTCACCCCGATTATCCCCAGGATATAGACGCCCCGCCGCGGATCGACGGCGAAGGCGTGCACGCTGGTGAGGATGCCCGAGCGCACCAGGAAGGTGCCGACCAGACTGAGGGAGAAGGTCAGGATGGCCAGCAGGATGGTCCAACTGACCAGGGCGCCGCGACGCTCCAGCACCAGGGCTGAGTGCAGCAGGGCCGTGCCCAGGAGCCAGGGCATCAGCGAGGCGTTCTCCACCGGGTCCCAGAACCACCAGCCGCCCCAGCCCAGCTCGTAGTAGGCCCAAAGGCTGCCGAGCGTGATGCCGGCGGTGAGCGGGATCCAGGCGGCCAGGACCCAGGGCCGGACCCAGCGGGCCCAGGCGGCGTCCACCCGCCCCTCGATCAGCGCCGCCACGGCGAAGGCGAAGGCGACCGAGAAGCCGACGTAGCCGAGGTAGAGCAGCGGCGGATGGCTGACGAGCCCGGGGTCCTGCAGCAGCGGATTGAGCTCGACACCCTCCAGCGGCGCCGGACTGAGCCTCAGGAACGGGTTGGAGGTGAAGATCAGGAAGCCCAGGAAGGCGGCGCCGATCAGGCCCTGCACGCCCAGAACCCGGGCCTGCAGCGTCTCGCGCAACGTGCCGCCGAACCGGGCCACCGCCCCGCCATAGATCGCCAGGATCAGCACCCACAGCAGCATCGAGCCCTCATGGCTGCCCCAGGTCGCCGCGAAGCGGTAGGCCAGCGGCTGGGCGCTGTTGGAATGCTGGGCGACCAGCGCAACCGAGAAGTCGCAGGCGACGTAGCTTGCAGCGAGGCACGAAAAGGCCAGGATGACGAAGCCAGCCTGCAGCACCGCGGCCGACCGGCCAAGCGCCATCAGCACCGGCTCGCCACGTTGGGCGCCCCATAACGGCGCGCCGGCCTGCACCACGGCCAGGACGAAGGCGAGGATGAGAGCGAACTGCCCGACTTCCGCCGCCATCGACTTTGTGCTCCCCTCCACTTGCGGTGCGGCGCATTGGAGCGCGTCGTCACCGGCCTTGAGATGCTACAGTGCCAAAGCTTCGAAGGGGCGTGAAGCGCTAAGCCGTGCGGCGGATCGGCCGCGCTGGGGGTGAGCGGGGACATGTCGGAGGTGTTTCGCATCGCGATCGTCGGCTCGGGCCCGTCTGGGCTGAGCGCCGCCGCGCACGCCGCCGCCAGCGGCATCAGCCACGTCCTGCTGGAGAAGACGGACCACCTCTCCGACACCATCTTCCGCTACCAGAAGGGCAAGCACGTCATGGCGACGCCCGCCATGCTGGTCCTGCGCTCCGACTGCGTCTTCGGGGCCGGCAAGCGCGAGGCGGTGCTGGCGCAATGGAACGCCGACGCCGCCAAGGCCGGGGTCAATGTGCGCTACAACGCCGAGGCCAAGGCGATCACCGGCGCCAAAGGCGATTTCTCGATCACCCTCGCCAACGGCGACGTGGTCCGCGCCGAGACCGTGATCCTGGCCATCGGCACCCAGGGCAACCCGAACACCCTGCGCTGCGAGGGCGCGGGCCTGCCCCACGTGCAGTACCAGCTCGACGATCCGGCGGAATATATCGACGAGCACATCTTCGTCCTGGGCGGCGGCGACGCGGGCATCGAGAACGCGCTGGGCCTCGCCGCCGATCCCGCCCAGGGCAACGTCGTCACCCTGGTGGACCGCAACGCCGATTTCGCCCGCGCCAAGGAGGCGAACGTCAAGGCGCTGTTCGCCGCCCGCGACGCCGGCCGCATGACGGTGATGAGCGAAACCAACACGACGCTGGTGGAGCCTGGCTGGATCACCATCGAGACGCCGCAGGGATCGGCCCGCCATCGCTGCGACCGGATCATCGCCCGCATGGGCTCGGCCCCGCCCAGGGCTTTCGTGGAAGCCGCCGGCATCGCCTTCACCAGCGAGGCGCGCACCGCCTTCCCGCAGCTCTCGGCGACCTTCGAGAGCACGACGCCGGGCATCTATGTGATCGGGGCGCTGGCCGGCTACCCGCTGATCAAGCACTGCATGAACCAGGGCCACGACGTGGTCGAATACATCGCCGGACGCACCGACCTGAAGCCGGCCGACGAGCCGATCCTGGAGGCCAAGCTGGCCGGGCTGCCGGGCCGGCTCTCCGTCTCCGAATGGCTGGAGTTCCTGCGCAGCCGGGTGGAGATCCTCTACGGCCTGTCGTCGCTGCAGATGCGCGAGTTCCTGCTGGACTCCGAGGTTCGCGCCTTCCGCGCCGGCGAGATGATCTTCGAGCGCAACGGCGTGGGGACCTCGCTGTTCGGCATCGCCCAGGGCTCGGTGAAGGTGGAGGTCGATCCCAAGAACCCGAAGATCACGGTGCCCATTCCAGCGGGCTCGATCTTCGGGGAGGTGGGGCTGATCTCCGGCCGCCGCCGGGGTGCTACGATCCGCGCCGCGGAGGACTGCATCGTCGTGGAAATCCCACGCACCGCGGCCCTGAAGCTGATGGCCCAGGTGCCGGAAGCCCGCGAGACCGTGGAACGGATCACCACCGAGCGACAGATCCTGCAGATCTTCAAGTCCGGCCTGACGCCGGAGGACCTGGCCGAGGTGCTGCCGCTCGCCCAGACGGTCGAGGTCAAGCCTGGCCAACCGATCATGACCGAGGGCGACGAGGGCGACGACCTGTTCATCATCCGCTCGGGCTCCATGGTGGTGGAGAAGATGGTCGGGGGCCGCCCGGTGTTCCTGTCCTATGTGCCCGCCGGGTCCTACTCCGGGGAGATGGCGCTGCTGGATGGCGGGCGGCGCACGGCGACGGTGAAGGCGGCCATCCGCTCGCACGTGGTGCGCCTGCCGGGCGAGCCCTTCCGCAGGCTCCTGGCCAAGAAGCCCGAACTCGCCCAGCGCATGCGCACCGAGGTCGCCTCGCGGCGCAAGGTCAACGCCTTCGTCGAGGGCCAGAAGCACAGCTTCAGCGGCGTCGTGGACATGTACTCCTCCGTCGCCAGCTTCCTGGTGGAGCAAGGCATCGGCGACGCCACCGACGTGCTGCTCATCGATGAAAACCTGTGCGTCGGCTGCGACAACTGCGAGAAAGCTTGCGCCGACAGCCACGATGGCCTCTCGCGCCTCAACCGCGAGGCGGGCAAGACCTACGCCAAGATCCACGTGCCGACGTCCTGCCGGCACTGCGAACAGCCGTCCTGCATGACCGACTGCCCGCCCAACGCCATCCAGCGGGGGCCGGACGGCGAGGTATTCATCTCCGACGCCTGCATCGGCTGCGGCAACTGCCAGCGCAACTGCCCCTATGACGTGATCCAGATGGACAAGCCGCCACCGGAAAAACCGGGCCTCATGGCCTGGATGCTGTTCGGCATGGGTCCCGGCCCCGGCGAGCCGGACAAGGCGTGGCGGGAGAAGCAGCCGGCGACGGAGAAGGGCAAGGTCGCCATCAAGTGCGATATGTGCATCGGCAAGGCCGGCGGTCCGGCCTGTGTGCGGGCCTGCCCCACCGGCGCGGCCATCCGGGTGTCACCAGAGGAATTCCTCTCGGTGGCGCTCATGGAGCGGGGGCAAGGTTAGGCTTTGGCGGGGGCGCGGGCGCAGACACAGAGACGCAAGCGGTCGACGCACGAGAGCTTCCTGCGTCACGGGAACTTCCGCTTCCTGTGGGCGTCGGTGATCCTCTGCGCCGCGGTGATCGCGGCCTACGTCTTCCAGGACGCCTATCCGCGACCGAGCGGCGGCACGGCGCTGGGCTATGTCCTGGGAACCGTGGCGGCCATGCTGATCGTCTGGCTGGCGCTCCTCGGTGTCCGCAAGCGGGCGGTGAGCGACGGGCACTATTCGTTGAAGGCCTGGGTCTCGGCGCACGTCTACCTGGGCCTGTCGCTGATCGTCATCGCCACCCTGCACACCGGATTCCAGTTCGGCTGGAACGTCCACACCCTCGCCTACGGCCTGATGCTGCTGGTGATCGCATCCGGAGCGTTCGGCGTCTGGGCCTACGCGACCCTGCCTAAGGCGCTCAGCGACAACCGGGGCGAGACGACGCGCAAGCAGATGCTGGCGCAGATCCACGGCCTGGACGAACTGATCCACGAGGCCGCCCAGCCGCTGCATCGCGCCCAGGCCGACATCGTGCGTGTGTCGCTCGAGAACACCGACATCGGCGGCGGCTTCTGGCGGCGGCTCTTCGGCTACTATGGCGATTGCGCGAACGCGCGCGGCCTCGCCCAGCTCGCCGCGGCGGGCGAGCCCTCGTCGCGCGCGGAGGCCAGCGCCATGGCCAAGGTCGAGGACCTGATGCGACGCAAGGCCGAGGCGCTCGCGCTGGCGCGCCGCCAGATCCACATCACCGCTCTCCTGGAGGTCTGGCTGTTCGTGCACATCCCGGCCACCTTCGCCCTGCTGGCGGCGCTCACCGCGCATATCGTCAGCGTCTTCCTCTACTGGTGAGATGACCCAGGCGATCACCCTTCGGCTGATCACGCGCCAGGCCGGCGGCGGCGAGATCGTCCGCACACGGCGGATCGACGGCGGCGAGGCGCTGATCGGCCGCGGCTCCGAGTGCGACATCTACCTGCCGGACCTGGCCGTCGACATGGAGCATGCCAGGCTGCGGGTGACCGGCGTCGGCCGGGTCGGTATCGAATCCCTCACCGGCCATCCGTTCCTGGTCGACGGCAAGCGCTCCCTCAACGTCGAGCTGGAGGTGGTGCGCGGCCACAAGCTGAGCTTCGGCGACTTCGACCTGTTGCTCGGCCAGGGCGGCGAGGGCGACATCTCGGTCACCGTCCTGCGCCGCGAGGAGGACCGCGCGGTCAGCGCCAGCGTCTTCTCGCTGAAGGCCGCGGTGTTCGGCCGCCGGCGCATGGCCTGGACCCTTGGACTGGCGATTCTGCTCATTTGCCTGATCGTCCCCTTCGCGGGGGCCGCCTACCTCAGCCGCCTGCACATCCATCCCGACCAGCAGTGGTCGACGGGGCCGCTTTCCAAGGCCCACGCCTTCCTGGAGAAGGACTGCCAGGCCTGCCACCAGAAGGCCTTCGTGGCGGTGCGCGACGACGCCTGCCTGAGCTGCCACAAGGCCGGCGGCGACACCGCGGCGATCGACGCGCGGGTGACCCGGAAGGGGAGCCCCTTCCTGCCGCTGCTGATCGTCGACCACGCAGCCCACGCCAAGCTGATCCGCGCCATGCCGCCGCCGCCCACGCTCCGCGGCCAGGTGGCGCAGGTCTTCCAGACGGCGATGAACCATCCCACCGACCGCTGCGCGAGCTGCCATCGCGAGCATACGACCGCCCCGCCGGACCCGAACGTGCCCAAGACCGCCGACGTGGTGCGTCCGGGCAAGCCCGCCCTGGTCGTGGTCACGGATTGCGCCGGCTGCCACAGCCGTCTGAAGATGCGCCTGCCCTCCACCGGCCTCATCGACACGCCGGACTGGAACCGGCATCCGGACTTCAAGCCGCTGGTGACCGTGGGCTTCAACGGCCCGCAGCCGCGGCTGCAGCGGCTGTCGCTGACCAGCGCGCCCGCCGAGGCCAACGGCCTGACCTTCTCCCACCGGGTGCACATGAGCGCGACCGGCGGAGTGGCGCGCCAGGGCCAGGTGCTGGGCAGGGCGCGGGGCTATGGCGCGGCCCTGACCTGCCAGTCCTGCCATCGGGCCGACGGCGGCGGCTTCAAGCCGATCGAGATGGAGCGCGACTGCGGCGCCTGCCATTCGCTCGCCTTCGCGCAGGTAGGCGGCGAACTGAAGGCCCTGCGCCACCACGACATGCGCAACGTGGCCGGCGTCCTGCGCGGCGCGCTGGGGCCGACCAAGGCGCTGAGCGTCGATCCGGCCGTGCTGCGCCGGGCCATGGCGCCGGGCGGGCTCTGCGTCGACTGCCACACGGTGCGGCCCTCCGCCGGGCCGCTGGGCGGCGAGATCGCCCCGGTGTTCCTGGTCAACCGGGTGCTGCCGAACGGCGACTTCAACCACGGCGTTCCGGCCCACGCCGGCATCGGCAAGGGCGCGGCGGCCTGCGCCGACTGCCACAAGGCCCAGGCTTCCGACCGCACCCAGGACGTGCTGATCCAGGGAATCGCCACCTGCCGCGCCTGCCACGGCAAGACCGAGCACGAGACGGCCGCGGCGGCGGGCGCCCAGTGCAGCGAGTGTCACAGCTACCATGCGCCCGGCCAGGCGCCGCGCACCGGCCAGGACCGCCTGTTCGTCGCGCTCGGCCTGCCCAAGGGCGCCAAACCGCGCGGCCTGCCGACCTTCTAAGGGAAAAGCTTGGCCCTATCCGGCCTAGCCCCTTCACAAAGCCGCGCAAATGGACCCAACTCTGGCCACGAGGCGGGGGCTGAAAGCGCATGACCAAGGCATCGGACCTATTCGTGGCCTGCCTGGAGGAGGAAGGCGTCGAATACATCTTCGGCGTTCCGGGCGAGGAGAACCTCGACTTCCTGGACAGCCTGTCGCGGTCGACGAAGATCAAGCTGATCCTGACCCGGCACGAGCAGGCCGCCGGCTTCATGGCCGCGACCTACGGCCGCCACACCGGCAAGGCCGGGGTCTGCATCTCGACGCTGGGCCCCGGCGCCACCAACCTGGTGACTGCCGCGGCCTACGCCCAGCTGGGCGGCATGCCGATGATGATGATCACCGGCCAGAAGCCCATCAAGAGCTCCAAGCAGGGCCGGTTCCAGATCCTCGACGTGGTCGCCATGATGGGGCCGCTCACCAAGTTCACGCACCAACTGGCCAGCGCAGACAATATCCCCAGCCGGGTGCGCGAGGCCTTCCGTCTGGCGCAGGAGGAAAAGCCCGGGGCGGTGCACATCGAGTTCCCCGAGGATATCGCCCACGAGCAGACCGATTCGACGCCCCTGCCGCGCAGCAACGCCCGCCGGCCGGTGGCCGACGAGAAATCCGCGCGGGCGGCCGTCAAGCGGATCGAACAGGCGAAGTCGCCGCTGCTGGTGATCGGCGCCGGCGCCAACCGCACCATGACCGGGCGCATGCTGGCCGAGTTCGTGGAGAAGACCGGCATCCCCTTCGTCACCACCCAGCTCGGCAAGGGGGTGATCGACGAGACCTCGCCCAAGTTCCTCGGCTGCGCGGCGCTGTCGGCCGGCGACTTCGTGCACCGCGCCATCGGGGCGGCGGACCTGATCGTCAACGTCGGCCACGACGTCATCGAGAAGCCGCCCTTCTTCATGCAGCGGGGCGGCGCGGAGGTGATCCACGTCAATTTCCGCTCGGCGGAGGTCGACCCGGTCTATTTCCCGCAATACGAGGTGATCGGCGACATCGGCAATTCGATCTGGCAGTTCAAGGAGGCCATCCAGCCGCAAAAGGGCTGGGACTTCTCCCAGATGATGAAGGCCCGAGCCGCCGAGGTGGAGCATACCGCCCGGTCGGTGGACGACCGGCGCCACCCGATCTATCCGCAGCACCTCGTGGCCCAGATCCGCGCCGCCATGCCCGGCGACGGGATCATCTGTCTCGACAACGGGGTCTACAAGATCTGGTTCGCGCGCAACTATCCGGCGCGGCAGGCCAACACCGTGCTCCTGGACAACGCGCTGGCCACCATGGGCGCCGGTCTGCCCTCGGCCATGGCCTCGGCGATGATCTTCCCGCACCGTAAGGTGATGGCCATCTGCGGCGACGGCGGCTTCATGATGAACAGCCAGGAGCTGGAGACCGCGGTCCGGCTGAGGCTGAACATCACCGTCCTGATCCTCAACGACAACTCCTACGGCATGATCCGCTGGAAGCAGGCCAACATGGGCTTCGCGGACTGGGGCCTGACCTACGGCAATCCGGACTTCGTGAAATACGCCGAGAGCTATGGCGCCAAGGGCTACCGCTGCGAGAACGCAGCGGGCCTGCCGCAACTGCTGGCCAAGTGCCTGGACACGCCGGGGGTGAACCTGATCGAGGTTCCGGTGGACTATTCCGACAACGATCCGATCCTCAACAAAGAGATCAAGCAACTCAGCGCGGCCGTCTGACGGCGGCGCGCAGAAGGCAAGTCCATGGCCGCCTTGAAAGCTTCCTACCCGCTCTACCTCGCCAACGAGGCCAAGTCCCCGAACCAGGACCTGGCGGTCACCGACAAATATACCGGCGAGGTGGCGACCCGGGTGGCGCAGGCGGACGCGGCCACCATCGACGCCGGCATCGCAGCTTGCGTCGAGGCCGCCGAGCCCATGGCCCGGATGGCCGCCTACGAGCGCCAGGCCGTGCTGGCCCACTGCGTCACCCGCTTCCAGGAGCGGTCCGACGAGCTGGCGCTGGCGCTCTGCATCGAGGCCGGCAAGCCGATCCGCGACAGTCGCGGCGAGGTCACCCGCCTGATCGACACCTTCCGCATCGCCGCCGAGGAATCGGTCCGCATGACCGGCGAGGTGCAGCCGCTGGACATCTCCCCACGCGCCAAGGGCTATCAGGGGATGTGGAAGCGGGTTCCCATCGGCCCCTGCTCCTTTGTCTCGCCGTTCAACTTTCCGCTGAACCTGGCCGCCCACAAGATCGCCCCGGCGCTGGCGGTAGGCTGCCCCTTCGTCATGAAACCGGCGTCGCGGACGCCGCTGGGCGCCCTGATCATCGGCGAGGTGCTGGCGGAAACTGCGCTGCCGAAGGGCGCTTTCTCAATCCTTCCCGCCCACCGCGAAGGCGCCGACCTCTTCACCACCGACGAGCGCCTGAAGCTGCTGTCCTTCACCGGCTCGCCCGAGGTGGGCTGGGACCTGAAGGCCCGGGCCGGCAAGAAGAAGGTGGTGCTGGAGCTGGGCGGCAACGCCGCGGTGATCGTGGACCAGGACATCCGCGGCCCCGATCTGGACGACGCCGTCGAGCGGATCATCTTCGGCGCCTTCTACCAATCCGGGCAGTCCTGCATCGGGGTCCAGCGGATCATCATCCACGCGTCGGTCTATGAGGAACTGCGCGACCGGCTGGTGGCGAAGACCAAGACCCTGGTGATTGGCGATCCGAAGGACGAGGCGACCTTCATCGGCCCGATGATCGACGAGAAGGAGGCGCGGCGCCTGGAGGGCTGGATCGAGGCCGCCCGCGCCGGCGGCGCCAAGGTGCTCTGCGGCGGGGGCCGCGAGGGGGCGATGCTGGAGGCGACCTTGATGGAAGGCGTCGGACGCGAGGCCAAGCTCTACGCCGAGGAGGCCTTCGGGCCCGTGGCCATCCTCTCGCGCTTTGATGACTTCGACGCCGCCCTTGACGAGGTCAACGACAGCCGTTTCGGTCTGCAGGCGGGTGTCTTCACCCGCGACCTCTTCAGGATGATGCGGGCGTGGGACCGCCTCGACGTGGGCGGCGTGGTGATTGGCGACGTTCCCAGCTACCGCGTCGACAACATGCCCTACGGCGGGGTCAAGGATTCCGGATTGGGGAGGGAGGGCGTAAGATTTGCGATGGAAGACATGACGGAGATTCGCAATCTCGTCATCCGTCGCCGCTGAGGGCACGTATCTCTAGATGCTAGTACGCGTATGCCTGGGGAGGCGCCCGTGTTGACGATCGCGCAGATCACGGACCTGCACGTCACGACAGGCCAGGATCCGCTGAACCAACTGCGCAACGAACAGCGCCTGCGCCAGGTGCTGCGGTCGATCCACGAACTGAAGCCCCGGCCCACCGCGATCATCGCCTCGGGAGACCTCGTGGATCATGGCGAACCGGCCGAATACGCCGCGCTGAAGACCATCCTCGCCGAAGCCGAAATCCCGATCTACTACGCCGTGGGCAACCATGACCGGCGCGAGGCCTTCCTCGACGCCTTCGAGGGCCCCGGCGCGGCGCAGGACGCCAATGGCCTGATCCAGTATGCCGTAGACCTGGGCGAACTGCGCCTGGTGGTCTGCGACAGCCTCGACGAGGGCCGCGACCGGTCGGGCTTCACCGAGGCGCGCGCCGCCTGGCTCGCCCGGACGCTCGCCGAAGACCGCGCGACCCCGACCATCGTCGTTCTGCATCACCCGCCGATCCTGTCGGGCGTGAAGTGGATGGACCCGGAGCCGGACGCGCCCTGGATCGGCCACCTTTCCGAGGCGATGCGGGGGCACGACCAGGTGAAGGTGGTGCTCTGCGGCCACGTGCATCGGGCGTTCCACGGGCTGCTGGACGGCCACGTGGTGGCGACCTCGCCGGCCACCTCAATCCAGGTGACCCTCAACCTCTCGCCGGTGGATATGGAGCGTCCCGACGGCCGGGAGATCCTGGTGGCCGAGCCGCCGGGCTATGTCCTGGTCATGGTGGATGAAGGGCGGGTCACCACCCACGTCTGCGTCGCCGGCGACTACGAGCCGGCGGTCGCCTACACCCGTCCCTTCGGCTTCGACTAGATGCCGGGTCCGGCCAGCGGCCCGTTCGCCCGCCTCGTCGCCGCGATCACGGCGCTGCGCAAGGCCCGCGGCGGCTGGACCGCCGCGGCCGTGCTGGCGGCGGTCGCGCTGGCCGCCTCGCTCCTGGCCCTGGGGCTCAACCGCACCACGCCGATCCGGTTCGTGGAGAACCTGACCTACGACCTGCGCGTGGCCCTGATGGCCCCGCCGGCGCAGAACGACTTCGTCATCATCAAGATGGACGACGCGGCCATGAAGGCGATGAGCGACGCCTCGCCCTGCCATTGCCTGTCGCCGATCAACAAGGTGTGGCTGGCCGACCTGATCGCCAGCCTGGACTCCAAGGGCGTCAGGGCGATCGGCATCGACTACCTCCTGGACACCTGGGACAGGGGCAAGGAGTTCGAGGAATTCTCCAGGCGCATCGCCAATGTGAAGGCGCCGGTCGTCGCGGTGGTGGACCCCGCGTACCGGCCCGGCGTCGACTTCCCGGTGAGCCCCAAGCTTCGCTACGCCGATGCCCGGGCCCTGGTGCGGACGGAATACGACGACGTGATGCGCCGCTACGACCCCCTGCCCGGCAAGACCCGCGCGCTTTCGGCGGAGGTGGCCGCGGCCGTCGGCGTCACGCCGCCGGTGAAGCCCTTCGCCATCCGCTACCGCAAGGCCTACCCAGGCGCCACGGCGGAGAACGCCGGCGCCATCGCGCCCTCCTATTCCGCGGCCTTCGCCCCGGTCCTGCCGGAGAGCTTCTTCAAGGGCAAGATCGCGTTCATCGGGGCGGTGAGCCGCTCCGCCCACGCCGATTCCGACACCATCAAGGAGGACATGCACACGACCCCGCTGCGCTTCCTCCCCGGCCACTATGACGGCACGCCGGGGGTCGAGGTGCACATGCATGCCCTGTCGCAGATGCTCGCCGGAGACCGCATCCGCACCCCCGGCGCGCTGGTCACCGGCCTGATCGTCTTCGTCGCGGCGCTCGGCGGCGCGGCGCTGGGCCAGGGGGCGACCCGCTGGTGGGTCGCGATCGGCATGGTGCTGGGCGGTCTGGCGATCGCGGTGGCCGCCGCCTTCGCGGTCTTCCACTGGTTCGCCTTCGTCGCGCCCATGGCCGCCCCGTCGCTGAGCTTCGCCTTCGCCTTCTTCGTGATGAGCCGGCTGGAGGCCGCCGCCCTGCAGAGCCAGCGGGCCTTCTATTCCTCGACCCTGGAGCGCTATCTCGCGCCGCAGGTGATCGACCGCATCGTCGAGGGCCAGGAAGCGGTGAAGATCGGCGCCGAGGCCCGCGAGATCACGGTCATGGTCTCCGACCTGGAGAACTTCTCGAACCTGGTGGCCACCCTGCCGGTGGAGACCTTCGCCGAGGTGATCAACGGCTACTTCGACGGCCTCATCGAGATCCTCTGGAAGCACGAGGCGATGATCGACAAGATGACCGGCGACGGGCTGATCGTCATCTTCGGCGCCCCCGTGGCCTTCGCGGACCACGCCGACCGGGCGCTGGCCTGCGTGCGCGAGATCGACGTCTTCGCCGAGGGTTACCGCGCCAGGATGCTGCAAAAGCACGGCATCTTCGGCCAGACCCGCATGGGCCTGGATTCCGGCGTCGGCCTGGTGGGCAACTTCGGTGGCCAGCGGCGGTTCAACTACACGGCCTATGGCGAGGTCGTGGTGATCGCCGCCCGGCTGGAGGCGGCCAACAAGACCTTCGGCACCCGCATCCTGTTCTCCGCCGAGACCCTGCGCCGGGCGCCGAGCGTCGGCGAGGTGCGCGCCGTGGGCGAGATCGACCTGAAGGGCGTACCCGTGCCGATCGCGGCCTATACCGTGGGCTGGGAGCCGCGCCTATTCGACGACGCGGGCCAGCCGATCCAGGGATAGGCGCGAGCTCAGCGCGCGGCGGCGATCCAGGCCGCCAGGTCCGGATCGTCGGTGACCCGGTAGGGCCGGTCGAAGGCGTCCAGGAAGAAGCGTTCCATCTCCGGCCGGTTGAACGGCCGCGAACCCAGGCGGCCGACGACGGCGATCTGATGGCCGGTCTCGTCCACGGCACGGTCACGGTCGAGCCCCTTGGAAAGCGCCAACGCGGGCGCGGGGGTCTTGGCCCAGGCGATCAACTCCGGCTTGGGGGCGGGCGAGAAGCCATAGAAGTTGGGCTGGCTCGCCGGGCTGGTGAGCTGGATCACCTTCAGCCCGTTCCGGCCGTCGGCGACATAGGCGAAGAGCGAGGCGTTGGTGGAACCCACCACCACGTCCTCGGCATCGTTCATGCGGCCGCCGAAATCGACCTTCTGGTAGATCGTGGGCCGCTCGGGCCGCTTCACATCGACGATCACCAGGCCGTCCTTCTTGGCGGCGACGTAGGCATAGGTGCGGGCCACATAGACCCGCCGCGCGTCCGCCAGGGGCACGGTGGCCCCAGCCACCAGGACCGGCTTCTCGAAGCGGGTGACGTCCACCACCTCCAGCCCGCGGGCGTCCGTCACGAAGAGGTAGCGGAACTGCAGAGCCGAGGCCCGCACGTCGGGCAGCGCCAGGGTCGCAACGTGGCGCGGCTTGAGTGGATCGTTGAGATCCAGCACGACGAGGCCCGCGTCGGCGGCGATGTAGGCGTAGTGGCCGCCGAGCGTGATGTGGCGCGCGCCGTTCAGCAGGCCGCCCGGGTTCCAGGTCAGCGCCCGCTTCAGCGAATTGTTGCGCGGATCGCGGTCCGAGAGCGTGTCGACGTTCACCAGGATCAGGCCTTCCGCGGCGTCGGTGATGAAGGCGTAGTGGTAGATCGGGTGGAAGGCCTGCTCCTGGTTGGCCGCCCGCATCGCCGCGGTGTTGCGGCTTGGCGCGATGGACTGGTTGGTGGGCAGCGCCATGCAGGTGGCGTTCTTCGACGCGATATGGGTGTCGTCGCCCAGCGGCGAGAAGGGGGCGGTGACGATCTTCTCCGAGACGTCCTTGTTGGCGATATTCGCCACGTCATAGACCCGGAAGCCACCCTTGCCTTCGGCGACATACATGTATTCGCCGCGCAGCTGCAGGCAGCGGGCGGCGCCGCCGGTCTTCTGGACGACGTTGTTGATGTCTTCGGCCGCCTCGGCCTCGCCGCCCTTCAGGCCCTTCACGAAGGCCTTGCCACGCCGCCAGTTGATCAGTTCACGTCCGTTCTTCTCCACATGCAGGCGGTAGAAGTCCGGATAGGCGTATTTGTGCAGGTAGGAGCCGAACACCGCCTGCGGTTCGCTCCATTCGGTCACCCGCACGGCCTCCAGGCCATCCCCCAGGCCCACCCAGGCGTTGAGGCCCACGAAGTTGACCGTGTTGGTTCCGAGCAGCAGCAGCTGGGCCATGATGGCGTTGTTGTCGTTGGCCTGGGAGACGTGGCAGTCGCTGCAGGTCTTGGTCTCGGTCTTGCGCACCGTGTGGGCGAAGTGGGGCGCAAAGGCCTGGCCGGAGAACCCGGTCGCCGAGATCGGCGGCTGCTGCACATAGATCCGTTCACGGTTGATGTTGGTCGACGAAAGCACGAGGGCGGACGATGACCGCACCGGGGCGATGGTGTTGCCCTTCACCGTCGAGTGGCGGCCGAGCTGGAACATGTCGTCGCGCGCCACCTGCGGGTTGTAGGTCGCGTAGTTCCGCGTCTCCTCGCCCTCGTACTTGTGGCTGACGGTCTTCCAATTGGCCTCGATGGGCAGGTGGCAGCCGCCGCAGGACGGGGTCCAGGAGGTGTGGCAGGCATAGCATTCCATCTCGCCGTCCTTGTGGGCGAGGTCGGCCTTGGCGACGCCGGGGCCCCAGGTGAAGGGCTTTCCGTCCTTGGTGATCCGGCCCATCAGCTTGGCGCGGGCGGCCTTCGGATTGAAGTCGGGGCTCGCGCGATCCACCGAGTCCTTCACCAGGTGGATCTGCCACTCGAGCTTCGGGTCGACGATGGACCGCTGCATCAGCACGCGCCGGCCGTCCTTTTCCACCCATTCGAACCGCAGCTTGCCGTCCGGATTGCGCAGCAGGGTGAGGTCGGTCCCCTCCGGGCTCGCCGCCACGTTGGAGGTCCGAAGCGTCGGATAGGTGGAGATGGTGCCGTGGCAGTCGCGGCAGCCGATCTCCACAGCGTTTGCCACCTCGCCCACGATCAGGCCGGACCCGTGGGCGTCCTGGCTGAAGTGGCAGTCGGCGCACTGCATGCCCTTCTCGGCGTGGATGTCCATCATGTGGACCGCCTTGCCGGGTTGCTGGCCGGGTTGGACCCATTTGTCGACGCCGATCTTGCGCCACTTCTCCGGGTCGTCGTTGGCGACGATCTTGCCGTCGGCATCCAGCAGGTTGCCCTCGCGGTCGCGCTTGAAGACGGCGCGGAAATTCCAGCCGTGGCCGTGGTAGTCGGCGAACTGGGTGTCCTTGGCCTTGGAATTGAGGTCGAACACGTTGCGCAGGAAGTCGAGGCTGGCCCACAGGCCGCGCGGCGCGGCGCCTTCCGGATTGCGCTCCAGCACCTTGTGGATCTCGGCGGCGGTGGGATAGCGCTGCCGCTCCGGCCACATCAGCGGCGCGTCGGCCTCGTAGTCCCACATGGTGTAGCCGAGGTAGCTGTTCAGGAACATGTTCGGCTGGTGCATGTGGCAGCTCATGCACTGCGAGGTCGGGATCGCCCGCGTGAAGGCGTGCTCCAGGGGATGCCCGCTCTCGGTCTTGCTGATGGTCGGATCGACTGTCTGGCTCTGCCCGTCGCGGCCGAACTTGGCGTAGATCAGGCTGTGCCGCGGCTGGCGGTCGTTGGCGTAGACCACGTGGCAGGTGGCGCAGCCGCTCTGGCGATAGTCGCCCGGCTGGTCGTTGGTGCCCATGAACCAGGTGAAGGGGTCGTTGAGCCGGGTCTTGTGGACGTTGAGCATCGGGATCGCCACGCGCAACCCGGTGCCTGGGCCCCGGTTCGACTGGCGGATGTCGGGTCGTCCAGGCTCCTCCAGACGCTGGATTTCGCCGGTGGCGTCGGGCAGGCCGATCTCGGGGAACACCGAGCCGATGTTTCGGCCGCCGCGTTCGAAGACGCGGAAGATGTCGGCCGGCGGGGTGACTTGCCATTTGGGCAACGGATAGAGGACACCCACCGCGCCCTTGGCCTCCTGAGCCGGTGTCACCGTGCCCGGCGGCGAACCCGCTGACAGCACGCGGGCGGGCTCCCCCTTGGACGTGTAGGCTTCGCCGAAGAGCGGGGTCTTGTTGGGCAGGACGCCGTTGTTGTAGGTCGCGCCCTCCATGAACATCGCCCCGGTGGACATCAGCGAGCGCTCGGCCTTCTGGATGACCTCCAGGTGGCAAGCGCCGCAGGCCTCGCGGACCACGCGGTAGTCGGAGGGGTTCACGAAGCGCACGAACTGCGGCGCCTCGCGGTTCAGCAGCGTGTAGCTCTCCTGCGGATTGGCCGAGCTCGGGAAATGCCAGGACTTCGGATAGCGCGGCAGGACGTGGGCCTTGTCGCGCAGGGCCGCATATTGCGCCGAGCCCTTGGCCAGGCCTGCCGCCGCGGTGACCGTCGCATCGCCCCCGTGGCAATCGACGCAGCCCAGCACCACGGCCGCCGACTTGTGCATCGAGGGCGCGTCCGAGGCCGTGTGGCAGCTCTCGCATCCGACGCTGGCGGCGTGAGCCTCTTCCTCGGTCTCGCCCACCCGCGCGGCAGGTGCGGTGTGATAGGTGCGCGCGACGGGCTTCTCCATGTCGCCGGCGGCGCGCAGGGATAGCGGCGCGGCGATCAGCAGCGCCGCGAGCGCCGCGATCCTCCAGCCGATTTTGCCCGCCTGCCCCATGCCGCCCCTAGAAGTTCACGACCGCGTTCAGCAGCACCGAATAGTACCGGCTGTCGCCGCCGCTGTTGGTGAAGAGATCGCCGAAACCCGCCCCCGGATCGAACACCGCCGCCGACGCGCGGAACACCAGGTTCTGGGTCATCTTAGGCCGCCAGATCAGCGACGCGGAATAGTCCCAGCCTAGGCTCTTCGGAATCGATCCCTCATTGCGCAGCGCCCGCACCACCGAGGTGTCGTCGAACCAGAGGTGGTTGACGCTGGTGCTGAGCCGCACCTGGGGCGTCAGGTCGAAGTCGGCGCCGACGCCCAGCAGCACCGTGCCGGGATTATTGAAGTTGGACTGCCCTTCGTCCTTCGACGAGCGCAGGTCGTTGAGGACACCATTGCGGCCGTTCACCGTCACTGCCCGGCCGCCGCCGGCGAACGGGATCGCCTGGCGGATCCAGTAGCTGGTGTCGGCGCCGGCGAACTGCGGGTTCTCGACGATGGCGTCGAAACCGGTCTCGCGGTTGTCCCGCGGATTGCGGTCGCCGGAAGCGTAGAGGGCCGAGGCCCGAACGCGGATCCAGTTGAAGTCGTAGGACGGCTCGACAGCGGCGAACCAGCTCTGGATATGGGCCTTGCGGCCAGTGAAGATGCTGTTGCGGTCCTCGCCGGTGGCGCTGTAGGCCGAGGCGGTCAGGTTCAGCCGGCCGATATGGCCATCGGCATTATATCCCAGATAAACAACGTCGTAGTCGCGCCCCCTCAAGTCGCCCAGCAGGGCCGGCCGCACCGGGAAGCCGTTGTCGTCGTGGTGGACCTCACCGGCCTCGCGGTTGCGGTTGTAGACAAGACTGACCTGCGACGTGAACCCGGGGACCGGCAGGTCCTGGCGGTAGAGGTTGGCGACGAAGACGTCGTCCCGGCGCAGCGCCTGGCCGAGGTCGTTCAGGCCCGAGTTGGTGTCCTTCTCGATGCGCCGGAAGTAGGCCAGGTTATATTGCCAGCGGTTGTTGTCGCGGTCGCCGAAGAGACGCACGCCCAGCTGATTGTCCTGGAAAAGAAATCCTCGGAAGTCACTGGAAAACGGCTGGATTCCCACACGGATGGAGTCGAAGTCGTACCGGTCGGAGACATTGCGGATGTGGTAGTCGACAAAGGCTTCCTGAACGCCCACGAAGGCGTCGGAGCGGTGCGGCTCGTGGCTGGGGATCACCGACAGCACCCGCCGCTCGGGCACCTCGACGTAGTTATAGTTGAAGGCCACCGTCAGGCGGAATTCCAGGTCCGGCGGCTTGAAGGCCGTCGAGCCCTTGGCGAGCGCGAGGCCGGTGAGGATCGTCTGCGAGCCCACGAAGCTGTTGGCCCGGCCGAAGACGTCGTTGCTGCCGGGCCGGCTGGTGGTCTGGATGCTGACCGGGATCGGGAAGCTGCGGGGTTCGATGACCGTGTCGGAGACGCCAGTGAGGGTGAAGAACCAGTCCCGCGTGCCCTTGATCGGCCGGTCGCCCTTGATGGTGTTCTGGTTGTAGGGGTCGATCCAGCGGGAATGCACGCCCACGGCCTCGATCACCCGCCACCGGTCGGGCAGCGGCAGCTGGTCGGTGGGGAAGGCGTCCGGCGGCGGGGCGCTCACCGCATTGGGATTCTTCTGCGGGATCTCGGCCGGCGGCAGGGGCTCCACCTGGCCGGGACGCCGGCGGCCTTCCAGGGGCGGCGGCTCGGCGACGTCAGGCGTGGGGGGCGCGGCTTCCGACGGCGCGCCGCCGCCGGCTTGCAGCAGGTCTCCGATGATGTCAGCCGCCTGCGCCCGCTGGGCCAGCGGGAGCGTCGCGAGCAGGAGCGCGAAGAGCATGCCGCCCCGCATTTCCTACTTTCCCTGACAAACGTTCTGGTCCGTGGTGTCCAGGAATGGGGCAAACGGACAGTTAACGTAGCGCAGGCGCTGCGCGGGCGGCGGACCCACCAGCAGTTGGTCCGCGCGGATCGCCGTCGCCGCTTCGCTGATGCCCACCCGGGCTGACGCGTTGAAAAGGCCCAGGAACGAGACCATGTCGTCCTGGTCGATGCCGTCGCCGGAGACGCCGATGCCGCCGATCAGCTTGGCGCCACGATAGATCGGCACACCGCCCGGGAAGATCTGCAATCCGTTCTGCAGCCGGTTCAGACCGCCGCCTGAGTCGGGCAGGAAGGTGCAGCGTTGCTGCGTATCGGCGGTGGCCCCGCTGACGAAGCCCAGATGCTGGGCGATGTTGGTGATCACCAGCGCTGACTGCAGGCCTGTGGAGAATATGCTCCACTGGCTGATCGGCCGCGAAAGCGGGCCATTCGCCCGGCTGACCTCGCCGTCCGGGAACTCCGGCCGCGCCAGGTTGCCGATGGACCGCACGCCAAACGCCGTCTTGCCGGTGAGCGCCGTGGGGTCGGGGAAGAAATCGCGGGTCTTGACCACGAAGCTGCGGACGTCGGCGCTGGGGTCCTTGGACAGGTCCGCCGCGGCGAAGGGGCCGGAGAAGAAAGTCGCAGAGCGCGCCTTCTGCACCGACACGTCGGCCCCGAACACCGAGGCGTCCGGCGCGCGGATGACACCGAGGATGGCGCCGCGGGTGTCGGTGACCGCGATGGTCATCTGGGCCCGGCTGTCCACCGGCTGGCGGATCGCCCCGCGGGAATGCTGCATCACCTTGAAACCCTCCTCAAGGAGGGCGCTGACCTCGGCGGCGGTGAGCGGGGACCCAACGTCGGCGGCGTCGGTGCCGTCCCTGGGCGGATAGCGGTTCTGGCCCGCGCCGTCGGAGAGCACGAAGCCGCCGGCCACCGAGAATTCCGCCGGCGTCGCCTGGCGCACGCCGGAGGCCTCGGTGCCGAAGATCACGCCGGGCAGGACGGCGCCGCCGGCGTAGTAGCCGTTGACCGGGGTCAAGGATCCCGTGCCGGCCGGCAGGGAGGCGAACGGCGTCGCGGCCGAAGGGCTCACCTTGAGCGTCGCGGTGGTGGCGTCGCTGTAGCGCAGGGTGGTGCCGTCGAGGGCGACATGGTCGGCGGTGATGAAGGCCGGCGGCTCGAAGCCGGCGGTGGCGGCAAGCGCCACGTTTTCCTCATCGTCGATGTCGATGTTGGACACGTCGTGGTCGAAACCGTAGTCGCCGTCGGACATCACGCCCACCGCGCCGACCAGCGCGCCGTTCTTGTAGAGCGGGAAGCCGCCGGGATCGCCCGCCAGGCCCAGGGGCGAACGCTTGGGCCCGATCAGGGCCGCGGGGCCGCCGCCGCCGCTGAACCGCGTGTTGAAGTCCGAGCATGGCAGGGATGAGAACTGCACCCCGAACAGCGGCCCGCTCTCCAGCCCGACGGTGGCGGGCGCGGCCGGGAAGTTCTCCTGCACGATGAAGCTGGCCGTGCGGCTGGAGAAGGCCTGGCCGGAGGAGGAGAGGTAGGCGCCGGTGATCGCCTTGGAGATGGCCGCCGCGGTGGCCGGGACCACCACGCCCTGGGCGTCCAGGTTGCCACTCGGGCCGGGCCGGATGGTCGCCGTCGTCCGCGCCCCGGCCATGGTGTAGACGGCGAGCACATTGCCCACCCGGTCGGTCACCGCGATCACCGAGGGCGTCCCCCGCGCCTTCGCCTCGGCCACGGCCTGGGCGATGATCTGCTGCACGTCGGCGACGCTGAGCGCTTCGGCGCCGGGGAGGGCGTAGAGGCCAGCCATGGTCGGCGGCGGCGGCGGCGGCGTGGTGGTCGTGGACCCGCCACCACCACCCCCCCCGCCGCCGCCACAGGCGGCGAGCGCCAGGGCGGCGGCGCAGGCGAGAACCGTGCCGAAGGGCCCAGGCTTCACTTCAGCGCCCTCACCTTGTCGGCGACCCTCTGCAGGGCCGCGCGCGCCTCGGCGGGCCGGAAGGCGTTGGGATCGCGCACCGCCTGGTAGGCCCGGTCGAGATCCGGGCGGATGCGGATGGCCTGGGCCCGGTCCAGCGCGCCCTGGGTGACGAGGGAGTCCAGCAGGGTGTCGGCGGTCATCACCGCCTGCGTCGCGCCGGCGAAATCGGTCAGCCGCCGGCTGCCCTCTGCGCCCAGGGCGGCGTCGAAGATCGCGAAGGTGTCGGCGCGGCTGAAGCTGTGCGCGGCGAAGGCGTCGGCGAGCGCCCGCGAGGTTCCCGCCAGGCGCGCGGCGCGCTGCGGCGCCACCCCGCCGTTCTGGGCCAGCGCCAGGTGGAAGTTGCGGCTCTCCTCCTCGAAGCGGGGGGCGAGGCCCGGCGCGGCCACCTTCGCCGCGGCCGACAGCATGATCATGTTCTCGTCGTTGAAGGGGGGCATGCCCAGCGGGATGGGCCGCGCGGGATTGGTCTCGACGGTCAGCTTCGGCTTCGCATCCTCGCTGATGGTGCGGTGGCAGCTCTGGCAGTCGAAGAAGACGAATTCCGGGAAGGCGCCGCCCGGATTGTGCGGCCCGTAGAGGGTCAGGGTGCGGTCGAGCGCCATGGCCTGGCCCACCGCCCAGGTCTTCACTCCGCCTGCCGCCATCTTGTGGCGGGCCAGATAGTCGGCGTCGATGTCGTAGTGCTTCTGCAGGCTGGTGAAGAGGTCGAGCTCGAAGGAGAGCCGCGGGTGGCCGGCGGCCATCAGCTGGTGGGTGACGAACTGGTTGGCGCCGGCGCCGCCGAAGTGGCAGTCGAGGCAGCGCGCCGCGCGGGTCTTGGGATCGTCCAGGGCCACCAGGCCGCGGGCCACGTTGCCGGCGTGGGTGGCGCCGATCGCGTAGTGGCTGGCGATCCAGCCGCCGGAGCCGCCGTGGCAGGCCTCGCAGCCGACGCCGTCGGACACCTGGAAGCGGGCGCCGCGCTGGCTGGGTGGCGCCGGGTCGGCGTGGCAATCGAGGCAGGCGTGGGCGGTCTGGGCGGGGCCGATCCCCAACCGGTCCGCGATCGCCTGGGCGCGGGGCTTGGTGAGCGTGCGCCAGGCGCGGCTGTGGGCGCCGGCGTCACTGTGCTCGTCCCTCCAGGTGATCAACTCGTTCTGGCGGACCACCAGACCGCTGGGCGCCGGGCGTCCGTGGCAGGTGGACCCGCCGCAGGTCGCCACGCCTTCATGCACGCCCGGACGGCCGGCGACGGCCCGCTCGGACTGCGCCCAGCCGCCCGTTGCCGCCGCCACGACGGCCAAGGCCGCCAGAAAGGCGCAGGCTGGACCTGCCAGTCCGGAAACGCGTCCCCACCCCATCGTCGCTCCAACGATGCCCGATGCAGGAGTATTACCCCTCCGCTGCAGCTTGGGTAGCAGCATTGACGCCATCGATGAAGGCCCTGGCTGACGGCGTAAGCCGCGCGGGGCAACTTCTGGTTAACCGAACAAAAAGCAAATGCTCCCAGGGTGCGGCCAAGCATTGCGATCTGCGAAAGTTGGGGGAGCCACGCATGGGCGCGCCTCGTGTAGGCTTCAGCCCTCATCTCGTCCTGACGTTTGTCCTGGCTGCGCTGGCGACGTCTCGCCCGGCCTGGTCGCAAGCGACGCCGGGCGCGCCGCCGGCCCCGGCTGCTCCTGCGGGAATCTCTGCGCCTGAGCTGAACCCGGCCGCCCGGGTTCCCCGCCCAACGCCGCGCGACACCGATATTTTCATCCCCGAGCCGCCTGGCCCCTGCCCCTTGGCCGACTCCCCCGTGCAGGTGACCTTGGCCTCGGTGAGCTTCCGCGGCTCCACCGCCCTGAAGCCGGACGACTTTGCTCCCACCTACCGCGAATTCATCGGCAGACCCCAGCGGGTAGCGGTGATCTGCGAGATCCGCGACCGCGCCGCCCGCGCCCTCTTCGATCGCGGCGTCCTGGCGCGGGTGGAAATCCCCGAACAGCGGATCAGCGGCGGCGCCCTGGTGCTGGACGTCGTGGAGGCCCACGTGGTCAACGTCCGGGTGCGCGGCGACATCGGGCCGGCCCAGGCGGCGGTGGAACGCTACATCGAGAAGCTGCGCGGCATGCGGCCCTTCGATATGCGCAAGGCGCAGCGCTATCTGCTGCTCGCCTCCGACATCCCGGGCGTGCGGGTCCGCGCGGCGGTGAAGCCTTCGGTGAGCCCGGAGCGCGGGGCCGTCGACATCGACGTGGCGGTGACCCGCAGCGCCTTCACGGCGGTGGGCAACGTCCAGAACCTCGGCTCCAGGACGGTCGGGCGCTGGGGCGGCCTGGTGCGCGGCGACGCCCGCAGTTTCACCGCCTTCGGGGAGGACACTACCCTGGTGGGTTTCCATACCCTGGATTCGGACGAGCAGTGGGTGGTGCAGATGCTGGAGGCCGCGCGCATCGGCGGCGAGGGCCTGATCGGCCGTTTCTCCGCGGTCTACGGCGAAAGCCGGCCCGGCGACGTGCTGAAGCCGCTCGGCCTGAAGAGCACCTCGGTGGTGGCCGAGGCGGAGGCGGCCTATCCGCTGATCCGCCGGCGGCGCCTGAACCTCAACCTCGCCGGCGGCTTCGATTTCATCAACCAGGAGACCGAGGTGGCCGGGGCCGGGACCCTGACGCAGGACCGGCTGCGGGTGCTCTACGCCCGGGCCGACGGAGACCTGCGCACCTACGCCTTCGACCGCACAATCCTACTGAGCGGGTCGGCGACCGTGCGGAAGGGGCTCTCCGGCCTGGGGGCCAGCGAGGCGGGCTCGCCGCTGCTCACCCGCGGCCTGTCGGAACCCGACGCCTGGCTGCTGCGGCTGACCGGCAGCGTCGAGACCCTGGTGGCCACCCGCCTGGTGGCCAGCGCCCGGGTGCAGGCGCAGTACGCGGCCAAGCCCCTTATGCCCTACGAGCAGATCTCGCTGGGCAATCTCAGCACCGGCCGGGGCTACGACCCGGCCGCGGTGCTCGGCGACAGCGGCGTCAGTGGCTCCTTCGAGCTGCGCTACGTCGGCTGGCAGGTCGCGTCCGGCGTCATAGCTTCACCGTACGTCTTTTTCGACGCCGGCTACGTACATAACAACGACGCCGCCCTATCGGGCCTGGCGCCTGACCGCACCCTGCGCTCCTTCGGCGCAGGCGTGGCCTTGCGTCTGGCTAACCGCGCGAATTTGGAGATCACCTACGCGCAACCGTTGGACAGCGTCGCTTTGGGGAGCCTGCGGCCGGCGCCGCGCTTGCTTGTCAGCCTGACCGCAAGCTTCCTTTAGCGGGGGGACGAGGACGATGACCGGTTATGGGACATCTGCGCACGGCCTGGAGCGCGCATTGCGCCGGCCGCTGCGTCGTGACCTGCTGGCCAGCGCCGCCGGGGTCGCGGCCCTGCTGGGCGCCGCCGCCGTTTCCTCGTCCGCCTTGGCAATCACCCCGGTAGTGCCGCCGGGACTCCCCGTGCCCATCGGCATTCCGCAGACCAACACCGGCGGCTCCGATCCGGCCTTCGGCATCTCGGCCAACGAGTTCGACGTCGCCCTGCACGCGCCGCGCACGGTGATCGACTGGTCGAGTTACGACATCACCGCCGGCAACACGGTGAAATACACCTTCGACGCCCGCAACTGGATCGTGTTGAACCGCATCCAGAGCGCCACCACCCCGACCATCGCCGGGACCATCGAGGGCCGGGTGAACGGCGTGCTGGGCGGCAACATCTGGTTCGCCTCCGCCAACGGCCTGATCTTCGGGGCCGGCGCCAAGGTGGACGCCGGCGGCATCCTGGTGAGCACCGCCGCGCCGGACCTCGCGGGCTTCCTCGACCCGGCCAACCTGAACTTCAGCTTCCCGGGCTCCGAGATCACCGGCGATCCTTCGATCGACGTGCAGGCCGGCGCCGCCATCACCGGCCACGGCGGCCTGCTGGCCCTGATCTCGCCCACCATCTTCAGCGAGACCGGCGCCACGGTGACCGGCCAGGGCGGCTCCAACGTGCTCTACGGCGCGGCCAGGGGCTTCCAGCTGCACCTGCAACAGGGCGCGCCGGGCGACTTCGACCTGATCGACTTCATCATCCCCGACACCGCGTCCGGCAATGGCGGCGGCGCGGTGATGACCCTCGCCGGGGCGACCACCGCCAATTCCGTTTTCCTGGCCTCGGTGACCCGCGCGGGCGCCTCCAACGCGGTGATCAACCTGCAGGGGATGATCACCGCCCAGGCAGCCAGCACCGATGGCGGGGACGTGGTGCTCTCCGGCGGCCGGGGCATCGCCGGGCGCGCTGCCGGCTCCGCCGTCGGCGGCCCGGACAACGACCTCTACCTGCACCTCGCCACCGCCTCGCGGGACATCCAGCTCAAGACCAATGGCCAGGTGTTCGGCTCCAACCCCGACTCCAGGACGTCCGGTCTGCAAAGCGCGGTGGACCTCGCCCAGACCTCGGTGCTGACCGCCGGCCGCGATTTCAGCCTCACCGCCGGCCGCGCCGTCGCCCTGGGCAAGACGACGGCGGCGCGCAATGTGACGACCGACAGCATGTCGTTGCAGGCCAACGCCCTCACCGCGGGCGGCGTACTTTCGCTGAAGAGCGAGGCGGGCGACATCGATCTCGGCGCCCTGAGCGTTCCGGGGGCGGGCTCGGTGCAGGCCAATGGCGCCGTGCTGATCGACAAGCTCGGCCTCTCCGGGTCCGCCGGCCAGACGCTGAAGATCCAGGCGATGAGCGACATCACCCTGGGCGCGGGCCTCGGTGCGGCGCAGGGCGGCGGGTCGGGCGGCGCCAGCCTGACCCTGGACGCCGGCCGCAACGCCACCATCAACCTGGCGTCCGCGAGCCTCGACACCGTGACGGCGGCCGGCGGGGCCAAGCTGCAGGCGACCGGCAGCCTCACCGTGGGCTCGGTGAATGCCCAGCAGGTGCTGGCGCAGGGCGCCTCGGTCAGCCTCAAGTCCGCCGCCAGCGACGGCGACGTCTACGTCTCGGCCACCGGGGGCGCCGCGACCGTCGGCTCGGCCACCGCCGGGGACGACATCTATGTGCTGGCGACGGGCGGCGCGGCCTCCCTGACCAGCGCGGCCCTCTCCGGGGCCGGGTCCGACAGCGTGGGCCTGGCCTTCGCCGGCAACCCCGACGCCGCCAGCAACGGGCGGGTGGTCGCCGTCCAGTCCAGCGACAACAACGCCCTGCTCGGCCTGACCACCGGCGCGGTCAGCGGCGCAACCAAGATCAATGTGCAGGCCGGCCAGGACGCCACGGTAGACGTGGCCGGCGCCCTGCCCGCCGGCCTGACGGTGAACGCCCAGCGCGACGCGATTGTGAAGGCGGCCAGCGTCAACTTCGACGCCGTGCAGGCGGGCCGCGACATCACCCTGACCACCACCGCCGGCGATCTCGCCAACACCCATGCCCTGACCGCGGCCCGCAACATCACCGTCGTGACGCCGGGGTCGCTGCAGCTGGGCGACATCAGCGCCACCGGCGGCTCCATCGCCCTCACCGGCCGCTCGGTGGCGGCCGGCGCGCTGACCGCGGGCCAGGACCTGACGCTGAAGGCCACCGGCGGCGGCGTGCAGCTGGTGAGCTTCGAGACCGGCCGCGACCTGATCGTGCAGGGCAGCTCGCTCTCGCTGGGCCAGCAGCTGGCGCCGGTTGGCCGGGATCTGGCGATCACCGCGCCCGGCGACTTCACCAGCGCTTCGGACCTCGCCGCCGGCCGGAACATCAACCTCTCGGTCGGCGGGACCGCGAGCCTGAAGGGCCTCAGCGCGCCGGGGACCGTCGACATCGTCGCCAGCGACCTGACCCTGGGCGGCGCTGTCAGCGCGGCCAATGTGCAGATCGAGTCGGCCGGCGGAGCGCTGCGGGTCGGCGGCTCTTCGGCGGACGGCGCGCCGGCTTCCGGCCTGTGGCTCGACAATGCCGAGTTCGGCCGCATCCGGGCCACCGGACAGGTGAGCCTCTACGCCGGCCCGACCGGCGGGTCGGCGCGCGGCGACCTGACCCTGCTCGCCCTCGACATCACCCCGCAGGCGACGCCGCAGGTGAATTTCTTCGTGGGCGGCGGGCGCGACGCCCTGGTGCAGGGCGTGGTGGCCCCCACCGCGGCCGGCGGCGTGCTGCACATCGGCGACTCTGGCAATTCCGCCTGGCAACCGGCTTCGATCCTGGTCAGCGGGACCATCGGTTCGGCGGACTTCTCCCGCGGCGCCTATTCGAACGTCCGCGGCTTCGACGACGTGCGGCTGTTCGCGACCCAGGACATCATCATCGGCTCGCAACGGTTCATCGGCCTGATCCAGTCCGCCGCGATCGCCGACATCGAAATCGGCCGCAACAAGCCGGCCGGCGTCGCCCCCACAGGCTCGGAACAGAACCGCGTGCTGATCACCGCCGGAACGCTGGAGCTCTCCGCGGCCGGCAAGGTGGTGTCGCAGAACACCGCGCCAATTTCCCAGCAGTCGGTGGGCCTGTTCCTGAACGGCAAGAGCGCCGGACCTGACCTGCTGATCGACCCGCCGCAGCTCGTCGACCTCTACGGCTCCTTCATCAGCCAGGCCGGCGTGCTGGTCACCAGCTTCACGGCCGGCGCCCAGGCGCCGATCGCCATCGTCGACAGCGCCGGCAATCCGGCGACGGCCCCCGTGGGCGCCGTCTACCGCTTCAACAGCTGCACCGTGGGCACCAGCCAGTGCTCGGCGGTCGCCTCGGTCACCAGCAACCTGCAGCAGAACACCCCGATCCTGACCACGCCCACGAGCTCATCTTCCGGCGGCCTCGCGTCGGACCTGGCCGGCGGCGGCGACGAGTCCGGCGGCGGCGGCGACAGCGGCGGCGGGGGTAGCAGCGGCGGCGGGGGCGGCTCCAAGGGCGGCTCGCGCGCCGACCGCAACAGCGGCCCGTCCCTGCTCTCCATCGGCTCGGCGGAGGCGGACGAAGCGCAAACCGACCTGGTGCTCACCGGGGCCGGCAGCGAAGAGATCTGGCGCAAGCGCGAGCCTGAAAAGGCGCCGGCGGCGCCCAAGCCATGACCCGCGGCGTCATCCTGGCGGTCCTCGGCGGCGCGGCGCTGCTCCTGGGCTGGACCCAGGCGGCCCAGGCCCAGACCAGGGCGGACCTGATCCCGCTTGGGCGCAGCGCCGCCAGCGGCGCGGTCTGCGAGGCGGTGCGCGACTACGACGACCCGGTGGTGCAGGCCGCCGGCCGGCGCGGCTGGAGCGTCCGCTGCCGCGGCTGGGACACCAGCCTCGGACGGCTCTACGTCCTGCCCAACGCCGCCGCGGAGGCCGCCTGGAGCGCGGCGCTGGCGGCCCGCGCCAACTGCACGGCGCCCAAGGCGGAGACCCTGGGCGGCCTCGGCGCGGTTTCGCGCCGCGCCTGCCACGCGACCGGCAGCAATGCGACCTATCTCAGCTATGGCGCCAAGAAGGGCCACGCGCTGTTCGCCGCCGAAGGCGCCAGCCAGATCGCCGACGTGCTCGAAACCGGCCTCAGGGTCGTCGCCGGCGCGGCCAGGCCGCCGAAGGTCTCAGACGTGCAGGTCTCCGCCGCCAGCGCCGAGATCGCCGCCGACTTCGGCGGCGCAGTGGGCGGCCTCGCCCGCGCCCAGGCCGCCGCGGCGGCCGACCCGGCGCGGCTGCGCGCCCGGGCCTATGTGCAGAACAACGAGTGGCGCTTCGAGCAGGCGGAGACCGACTTCCAGGCGCTGGCGGCCGACGCCCAGGCCCGCAACGCCCCGCCGCGCGAACAGGGCGAGGCGATGCTGAACCTGGCGCTCAACATCTCCAACAATGGTCGCTTCGCCGAGGCCGACCGCTGGTTCGAGGCGGCGCAGGCGCAGGTCGACCGGGCCGGCGAGCCGGTGCTGGCCGCCCAGGCCCTGGGATACCGGGCCCTGCACCTGCGCAACCAGGGCAAGTTCGCCGAGGCGGTGCAGGCCGGGCGCCGAGCCCTGCAGGTGCGCGAACAGGTGCGCAACGCCCGCGGCCTGACCCCGGCCGGCCCGACGGTGGTCGCCACCTCGACCGGCGAGGTAGCCATCGGCTCCGACCTCTCCCGCGCCCTCAACACCCGCTCCGGCGGACAGGACCTGCTGGGCAAGGGCGCGCGCTCCGACGCCGACCAGCTGATCGTGCAGGACGCCCAGGCCTGGGAGGTGATCGGCTCGTCCCTCGCCGCCCAGGGCGACACGGCTGGCGCCCGCGAGGCCCTGGCCCAGGCGGGCCGCAGCCTCGCCGCCGGCGCCGCGGACGGGGCGCTGAACATCTGGCTGCGCAGCCGGGTGGAAGCCGACCTCGCCGAGCTGGACATGGCCGCCGGCCAGCCCGGCCAGGCGGCGGACCGCTTCGCGGCATCGATCCAGACCCTCCGCGCCCGCCACGCCGGCACGGCGACCGAAGGCGGCCTCCTCTTGCAGCTCGCCCGCGCGCAGATGCAGGCCGGACGCGACGACGCGGCGCTGGCGAGCTTCGGGCGCGCCTTCGTGCTCTTCCAGGGCCAGCGGGGCTCGCTGGGCGCCTCGGCCGACGGCGCGGCCCCCTATTTCGACCTGCTGCTGGCCAAGATCGCCAGCGACCCGGCCAAGGCCGACGACTACCGCGCGCGCTTCTTCTCAGCCGCCGAGAGCGTGGTGTCCAACGCCACCGCCCAGACAGTGTCCAAGCTGGCTGCGCGGGTGGCGTCCGGCGACGGAGCGATCACCGGCCTGGTGCGGGCGCTGGACGACACCAAGCGCGAGCTGAGGGCGACGGAGGCCCGCGCCGCCAACCTGCAGGCGCAGAATGCCTACGCCGGCGAGGCGCGCACGACCATCGAGACCCAGCTCAAGACCCTGCAACAGCAGTCCGACACCCTGGAGGCCCAGCTCCTGGCGGCCAATCCCCGCTATGCCCAGCTGGTGGCCTCCACCGCCGCGCTCGGCGACCTGCAGAAGGCGCTGCGCCCCGACGAGGTCTATCTGAAGCTGGTCATGCTGGGCGGCCGCGGCTACGGCGTGCTGGTTTCCAAGACCGCCGCCAAGCCCTATCGGTTCAACCTCTCCCGCGACCAGGCCGCCTCGGCGGTCCGGGCGATCCGCGCGCCGTTCGAGGCCGAGGACAACCTGCCGGCCTTCGACGTCGCCCGGTCCTACGCCCTCTTCCAGCAGCTGTTCGGCCCGGTGCGGGCCGAGGTGCTGGCCGCCAAGCACCTGATCTACGAGCCCGACGGGGCGCTGATCTCCCTGCCGGTGGCGACCTTCGTCACCGCCGACCCGGCGCCGCTGCTGGCCAACCTGCCGGCGGGCAAGGAGCCGGACTACCGAAAGGTGGCCTGGCTTGGCGCCCGGCTCGATTCATCCCTGGTGCTCTCGGCGCCCAGCTTCCTTCAGTCGCGGGCGTTCAGCCCGTCGCGGGCCAAGCAGACCTTCCTGGCCTTCGCCGACCCGGCCAGCGCCAAGGCCGAGCCCCGCGCCTACGCCTCGGTGCTGAAGCGCTCGGGGACGATCGCCGGCGCCAACGGGGCCAACATCTGCGAGGGCACCCGCCAGGCCCTGCTGCGCCTGCCCGAGCTGCCGGACACCGCCGAGGAGGTGCGCAAGGTGGGCGCGAGCTTCAAGGGCGCGGGCGAGGACCTGATGATCGGCAAGACCTTCACCGACGAGGCGGTGAAGACCCGCGGCGACCTTTCCGACTTCAAGGTGCTCTATTTCGCCACCCACGGCCTGCTGCCGCAGCCCTCGGCCTGCCTGCCGGAGCCGGCCCTGGTGACCTCGGTGGGCGCGGGCGCCGACAGTGACGGCCTGCTGGACGCCAGCGAGATCCTCGACTTGAAGCTCGACGCCGACCTGGTGGTGCTGTCGGCCTGCGACACCGGCGGGGCGGGTTCCGACGCCGCCGACCAGACCGGGCTGCAGGGCGGCGGCGAGGCGCTGGGCGGCCTCACCCGTGCGGTGATCTACGCCGGCGGCCGCGCCCTGGTGGTTTCGCACTGGTCGGTGGACTCCGCCGCCACCGTGCGGCTGATGACCGGCCTCTTCTCCGCCTCCGCGGCCAGCGAGGCGGAAGCCCTGCAACAGGCCCAGGCAGCCCTGCAGCAGAGCCCGGAGTGGTCGCACCCCTACTTCTGGGCGCCCTTCACCATCGTCGGCGACGGCGCGCGGGCCATGCCCACCGCGGGCCCGGCGGCGGCAGGGGGCCAACACTAGAGTCCAAAGACTCCGCGAGTGTGGTCCTGGTCTTGCTTTGAGGCCAAGCGGTACCGTCGGCCGTACCTTTATGGTACTGGTTAACAACAAGCCTCACCGTAACGACGGTGATTGGATGGGGGTTTCCGATGCGTGGCGCTCTTCTTGGCGTTCTCCTGGCGGCCGGCGTCGCCGGCGCGGCCCAGGCCAGTGATTACATCGTGGTCAACTCGACCGACCCGGGCGTGAAGCGCGGCCTGGCGCTGGACGCCGGCATGCGCGTGCCCGTGGCGGCGGGCAAGACGGTCACCGTGATGCGCGCCTCGGGCGAGGTCACGACGCTGCAGGCCGGCCCGGCCGGCGTCACCCTGCCCGGCGCCCGGATGGCCGGCGGCGACGGCGCCCGCTTCGACAGCCTGAAGGCGCTGATCGACCCGCCGCCGCCGGGCCGCACCTTCGGGGCCCGCCGCGGCGGCTTCTGCCCACCGGCGGCCAGCGCCACGACGCTGGACCAGATCCTCAAGCTCGCCGACACCGCCGGCTGCAAGGCCGAGGCCCGCGAGGCCCTCGACGCCTACGTCGCCAAGGCCAGCAACTAGGCGGACTTAACCGCCGAACAGTCTGAACGCGACCAGCGCCAAGGTGACGGTGATCGCCCCGCCGATGCGGGTGGCGATCTGGGCGAAGGGCATCAACTGCATTCGGTTGGCGGCCGAGAGGATCGCCACGTCGCCGGTGCCGCCTTGGCCCGAGTGGCAGGCCGTGACGATGGCCACGTCGATCGGATACATCTTCAGCGACCGCGCCAGCAGGAAGCCCGTGCCCATCAGGGTGGCCACGGTCGCCACGATGGTGACCAGGGTCGGCGCGTTGAAGGCGGCCACCAGCTTGTCCCACGGTGTCATCGCCACGCCGATGGCGAACAGCAGCGGATAGGTCACCGCGGTGCGGAAGAAGCGGTAGACACCATAGGCGCCCTGCTCGAGGTCGGGCGAGACCAGGCGGCCAAGTTTCAGCAAGACGGTGATCAGCAGCATCACCACCGGCGCCGGGAAATCCCAGAGCCTCTGGGCCACCGTGCCGGCCAGGTAGAGGCTCACCGCCAGGACCGCGGCGCCGGCCACGGTCTCCACCGACGGACGCGGCCGCTCCGCCTCCTCGCCCGCCAGCTCGACGTCCACCTCGCCCACCTGCAGGCGGCCTTCGCCGGTGAGGTCCGGGCGGCGTTTGCCCAGGTAGTTCAGGCCCCCAGCCAGGATGATCGCCGTCAGGCTGCCCAGCATCACCGGGGGCAGCACCTCGGCGAAGGCGTCGCCCTGCGGCTGGTGGGTGATCGAGGCGTAGCCGATGGAGAGCGGCAAGGCGCCCTCGCCCACCCCGCCGGCCATGATCGGCACGACGATCTTGAACAGGGTGTGCCGCAGGCCGAGGCCGAGCGCCGAGCCCACCGCGCAGCCTACGGCGCCGGCCAGCACCGAGCCGGCCGCCAGCGGCGCGAAGATCTTCAGGAACCCGCTCACCAACACACGGCGGTCCATGCCCAGGATGGAGCCGACGATGATCGAGCAGATGAACAGGTAGAGGACATTGCTCGACTTGGTGAAGGTCGTGATCGAGCCCACCAGGGGCGCGGGAAGCAGATGGGCGTAGACCAGGTACGACGGGATGAAGGTCGCGAAGATCGCCGCGGCCCCGAGGTCGCGGACGATCGGCACCCGCTTGCCAAGCTCCGCGCAGGCGAAACCGCCGACGGCCAGCACGGCCATGTTGGTCAGGATGTCCGACGAGACCTTCCCCTGGCTCACGAAGAAGCCGGCAAGGCCGAGCACGAGAACGAACACCGGCGCGGGCACGATGCCGATCTTGAAGTCCACGACGCGCCACCAGCCGGCCAGAAGGCGAGCCCGGGCCTTTTCCGGCGTCGGCGCGGCGCGGCGTGGCGTTTCGGGCATGTGGGGGTCCCTTCCATGGGCCGGGTTTCGAGCGCCGGCGCCCGGCCGCACCGCCCTGGCGCCAAGGTGTCGGCGGAATCACCGCTTGAATAGGCGCCCGTCATGCCGCAGCAGGCTTCTCGCCAGGCCTCTAACGGGGCAAGTTCCGGGAATGACGCCGTTGCCTGCCGACGAAGCCAAGGAGAGCGCCGCCGTGGGGGCCGCAAGACTGACGGCGGGCGGGCTTTGAGGACATTCCCTCCGTGGGCCATGGCCACCGCCCTTGGCATCGCCGCCGCCCTGGCGATCAGCGGCTGCGCGACGGACCGGGCCAGGCCCCTGGCGCGAACGCCGGACCTGGCCGCTTCGCCGCAGCGGCTGAAGATCGACGTCGCGACCCTGCGGGTCCAGCCGCTGAAGGCGATCCGCGTCGATCTGGCCGATGGTCTCGATCCGCTGGAGGTGGCGGTCCTGGCGGTGCTCAACAGCCCTGACCTGGAGGCCAAGCGCCGGGCGCTGGGGGTCAGCCAGGCGCAGGTTTTCGCCGCCGGCCTGCTCCCCGACCCGCAGATCACCGCGGAGGTCGACAAGCCGGTGGCGGGTCCGGATCACCAGACGGCCTACACCGTGGGCGTCAACCTCGACCTCGCGGGCCTGCTCGCCCGGGCCAACGCGCGCCGCGCCGCCCGCTTCACCGCCCGGCAGGCAGACCTCGACCTGCTCTGGTCGGAGTGGACGGTGGGCCAGCAGGCGCGCCAGCTCGCTGAGACCGCGCTCGCCGCCGAACGCAAGGCGGCCTATTTCCGCCAGGTCGCCGCCATCGCCGCCGACCGGGACGCCCGCTCGAACCGGGCTCTGCAACACCACGACGTGACCCTGCAGACCGCGTCCGCCGACCTGGCCGTCAAGCTGGACGCCGAGACCCAGCTCGCCACCGCCAACCACGACGCCTTGAAGGCGCGACGCGACCTCAACGCCCTGCTGGGCCTTCGCACCGACGTCGTCGTCCCGCTGGCGGAGGCGCTCGGCGAAGCGGCCTATGACGAAGCGGAGCTCAGCCAGGCGGTCGCCGCCCTCCCGCAGCGGCGGCCCGACCTCCTGGCGCTGCAAGCGGGCTACGGCGCCCAGGACGCCAACGTCCGCAAGGCGATCATCGCGCAGTTCCCATTGACCGGCCTGGCGCTGGCCTTCGCCAAGGACCCGGCTGGCGTGGTCACCCAGGGGCTCTCCGCCTCGCTGTTCCTGCCGATCTTCAACGGCGGGCGAGGCGAGGCCAGGGTGCAGATCGCCACCCGCGAGCAACTGCGGGCGGAATACCAGGCCAAGCTCGACGCCGCCGACGCCGAAGCGCGAGGGGCAGAGGCCGAGCTTATAGGCGCCCGCAAATTCGCCGCCCTGCTGCGGGCCGACGTTCCGCGCCTCGAGGCCTTGGTGAAGCCGGCGCTGACCGCCTATGACCGGCGCGACATCGACAGCCAGACCTACCTGACCCTGTCGCAGGCGGCGCTCTCCCGCCGGGCCGACCTCGACGACAAGGAACTCGCCGCGCGCCTGGCGGAGATCACCTTGGAGACCGCCCTCTTCCTTCCCCCCGCCGCCGCGAAGGCCACCCCATGACCCGCAATCGCCTGCTGCTCCTGGGGGTCCTGGTGGCTGTGGTCGCCCTGGTCGTGGTGCTGGTGGTCCTGCGCCGCAAGGGTGGGGAGGCGGACGCGGAGCCCACGCCCACCGCCACCGTCACCCTCGCGCCGGTGCGCACCGGCCAGCTGCAGGACGTGGTCTCCAGCTACGGCGTCGTTGCCGCCGATCCCGCCGCCAGCATCACCCTGGCGGCGCCCAAGGCCGCCATCGTGATCCGCGTGCTGGTCCGCTCCGGCCAGACCGTCGGCGCCGGCCAGACCCTCGTGGAATTGGCCAATGCCCCGGGCTCGGAGCTGGCCTTCAAACAGGCCACCGACGCCGTCACCTTTGCGAAGAGCGACCTCGCGCGCGTGCAGCGGCTTTATGAGGAACGCTTGGCGGCTACCGATCAGCTCGACGCCGCCAAGAAGGCCTTGGCCGACGCCGAAGCCGCCCTCACCGCACAACAGAAGCAAGGCGCGGGCCGCTCCGCCCAGGCCATCACCGCGCCCCAGGCCGGCGTGGTCACAAGCGTCTCGGCCGCCGCCGGGGACCACGTGGCGCAGGACGCGCCCCTGGTGGTCGTGGCCCGAGCCGGGGCCGCCGCCGTGAAGCTGGGCCTCGAGCCCTCCGGCAAGTTCGCGCCCGGCCAGGCGGTCACACTGAAGCCGGTGTTCGGCGGGCCGCCGATCGCCTCGCGCATCGTCATGGTAGGCCGCGCCGCCGACCAGACCACCAAGACGCTCGACGCCATCGTGCCCCTGAACGGGGTCAGCCTGCCGATCGGGGCGCCGGTGGTGGGCGAGGTGGTGACCGGTGTGCACGCCGGCGCCGTCGTCCCCCGCGCCGCGGTGGTGTTCGACGAGACCGGACCGCACGTCTTCACCGTGGCCGGCGGCAAGGCGCACCGCATATTCGTCAAGACCGGCCTCGATCATGGAAGCGACATCGAGGTGGCCGGCGCCCTGCCCGCCGGCGCCCGGGTGGCTGTCGAAGGCGCCTATGAGCTGCAGGACGGCATGGCGGTGAAGGCCCGCGGCAAGTGAACCTCGCCGCCTTCGTCTCCCGCCGGCGGCGCTCGCTGCTGACCCTGCTCTCCATGCTGATCGCCGCCGGCCTGGTGGCGGCCTTCGTCATGCCGGTGAGTCTGTTTCCCAATGTGCTGTTCCCGCGCATCGCGGTGACCATCGACGCCGGAGACCGGCCGCCGGACCAGATGGAGGCGGTGGTCACCCGGCCCGTCGAGCAGGCTGTGCGCGCCATCCCGGGCGTGCGGAACCTGCGCTCCACCACCAGCCGCGGCTCGGCGGAGATGTCGGTCAACTTCGACTGGGGCTCCAACATGGACCTGGCGCTGCAGCGGGTGCAGGCGGCGCTGAACCAGGCCCAGGGCGGCCTGCCGCAGGGCGTCAGCTTCGACGTCCGGCGGATGGACCCGACGGTGTTCCCGGTGGCGGCCTACAGCCTGACGTCGGCGACGGCGACGCCGGTGGAGCTGCGTCGCTTCGCCGACCGGACCCTGGCGCCGGTGCTCTCCACCATCGACGGGGTGTCCAAGGTCGCGAACCAGGGCGGCGCGGCCGGCGAATACCGGATCGAGACCGACCCGGCGAAGCTGTGGACCCACGGCCTCTCGGTCGCCGACGTCACGACCGCGGTCACTGGGGCCAATGTGCTGGCCGCCTCCGGCCGCATCGAGGATCGGGGCAAGCTCCTGCTGGTGCTCACGGACTCCCGCCTGGTGACCCCCAGGGACATCGAGAACGTGGTGGTCAAGACCGTGGGCGGGACGGTCATCCGGGTCCGCGACGTGGCGCAGGTGAAGACGGCGCCGGCGCCCCAGTGGGTCCGCGTCACCGCCGACGGACGCGACGCCGTCCTGGTGCAGGTCTACCAGCAGCCGGGCGGCAACACCGTGCAGATCGCCCGCGACACCCGCGCGGCCTTCGCGCGGCTGAAGGGCCAGGGCCCCGCCGACATGCGGGTGAAGGCCTGGTACGACCAGTCGGACCTGATCCTCGATTCCGCCTCCTCGCTGCGCAACGCCATCATCATCGGGGTGATCCTGGCGGCATTGGTGCTGCTGGTCTTCCTGCGGGACTGGAAGGTGACCCTGGCCGCGGTGATCGCCGTGCCTGCGGTGCTGGCGGCCACCACGCTGGCGTTGAAGGTGGCTGGGCAGAGCTTCAACATCATGACGCTCGGGGGCATGGCCGCCGCCATCGGCCTGATCATCGACGACGCCATCGTGATGATCGAGCACATCGAGCGCCGGCTGGCGGAATCCGCCGACAGGGGCCGGGCGACGGTCGACCAGGCGGTTGCCGAATTCATGCGGCCGCTGTTCGCCTCCTCCTCCGCCACCATCGTCATCTTCGCGCCGCTGGCCTTCCTGACCGGGGTCACCGGCGCCTTCTTCAAGGCGCTCTCCATCACCATGGCTGTGGCCCTGACCATTTCCTTCCTGGTGGCTTGGTGGCTGGTGCCGGTGCTGGTGCAGCAGCTGGTCAAGACCCGCAGCCGGATCACCGAGCTCGATCCGAATGGCCGCATCATGCGCCGCTACCGCACGGCGCTGGAAGCCAGCGTCGGGCGGCCCCTGCTGGCGGTGCTGGGCGTCGCGGTTCTGGCAGGCCTGGGCGTGGTCAGCTTCCTCAGCGTCGGCACGGGCTTCATCCCGAAGATCGACGAGGGCGGCTTCATCCTCGACTACATCGCCCCACCGGGCATGTCGGTGACTGAGACGGACCGGCTGATGCGCCAGGTGGAGGCGATCATCCGCGCCACGCCGGACGTGGACACCTATTCCCGCCGCACCGGCCTGCAGTTGGGCGGCGGCCTCACCGAATCCAATACGGGCGACTATTTCATCCGCCTGAAGACCAAGGGCCGCCGGCCCATCGAAGAGGTGATGGACGAGGTGCGCACCAAGGCTGAGGCCAATGTGCCGGGCCTGGAGATCGAGACCGCCCAGCTGATGGAGGACCTGATCGGCGACCTCACAGCCGTGCCGCAGCCGATCGAGGTGAAGCTCTACGCAGACGACACCGCCCTCTTGAACAAGACCGGGCCGGTCGTCGCCGACGCCATCGCCAAGGTGAAGGGCGTCACGGAACAGAAGAGCGGCGTGGTGATCGCCGGCGACGGGCTGGAGATTCACATCGATCCGGCGCTCTCAGAGTTGGAAGGCATCGACGCCGGCGAGGCCAGCAAGCAGCTGGAAAGCCAGCTCTCCGGCGACGTGGCCACCCAGATCCAATCGGGGGCCAACCTGGCCAACGTCCGCGTCTGGACACCGGAGGCCATTCGCGCCCGCGTGGGCGAAGTGGGCGGGCTGTTGCTCAAGTCGCCGGGCGACGGGCACATGTTCCCGCTCTCGCGCATCGCCCAGATCCGTATCGTCACCGGCCAGGCCGAGATCGGCCGCGAGAACATGCGCCGTATGGACGCCGTCACCGCCCGCGTCGAGGGCCGCGACACCGGCTCGGCGGCCAAGGAGGTGCAGGCCATCGTCGGCAAGCCGGGCTTCCTGCCGGCGGGGATGACCTTCGAGATGGGCGGCCTCTTCGCCGAGCAGCAGGCGGCGTTCCGCGGCATGGCCCTGGTGTTCGCCGCGGCGGTGGCGGCGGTCTTCGTGTTGCTGCTCCTGATCTACGAGAGCTTCCGCACCGCCTTCACCATCCTGCTGATGCCGCTCGCCGCGGCTTCGGCGGTGGCCATCGGGCTCTGGCTGGTGGGCGTCGAGCTCAACATCATGGCGCTGATGGGCGCCACCATGATCCTCGGCATCGCCACCGAGGTGGCGATCTTCTACTTCACCGAATACGAAGCCTTGCTGGCGGAAGGCGTGGGGCCGGAGGAAGCCCTGGTGCAGGCGGGCGTCAACCGGCTGCGGCCCATCGCCATGACCACCCTGGCCGCCATCCTGGCGCTGGCGCCCCTCGCCCTGGCCCTCGGCGGCAGCGCCTCCATGGAGCGCCCGCTGGCGATCGCCATCATCGCCGGCCTGATCGCCCAAGGCCCCTTGGTTCTGCTCGCCATGCCGGCGATCTACAAGCTCCTGGGCGGCGCGCGGCCACCCGCGGCGTCCGAGGCGTAGCCCTCACGCCGGCGAGCCTGTACTGCTCGAACCCCCAAACGAGGATCCGTCGAACGTGAAGTGGAAGATTACCGGCCTGACGGCCGCCCTGGGCCTGCTCTTGGCGGGCGGCGCCCACGCGGCCGCCGACCCGGCGGCGGTTCGCGTCGAGGCCCTCTGCAACGGCATGCTGGAAGCCGTGAAGCAGGCCAAGGGCCCGGGCGCCCAGGCCCGCACGCGCAACCTGCAGCCGGTGGTCGAGCAGGGCTTCAATCTCGAGGCCATGGCGCAGTTCGCCATCGGCGAGCCCTGGAAGGCGATGTCCGCCGCCGAACACGCCCAGGTGGCCGCCGCCCTGACCCGCTACACCGCCGCCCGCTACGCCCATGAGTTCGACGGCTTCCACGGCCAGCGCTGCGCGGTGGATCCCGCCGTCACCACCCGCGGCCCCGACAAGCTGGTGAAGTCGCAGGTCACGGAGGGGGGCGACAGCACCTCCGTCAACTACCGCCTGCGGGAATACGGGGGCGCCTGGAAGGTCATCGACGTCTACTACAAAGGCGTCAGCCAGCTGGCCACAGAGCGGGCGGACTTCGCCGGGGTCGTCCGGTCCGGCGGCGCGTCCGGCCTGGTGGCCAAGCTCAACGAGCTGACCGCGAAGATGCGTTAGACGGCCCGCATGGTCGCGCCCAGCAGCGCCGGCAGCACCAGCAGCGTCGCCCCGAGCGTCCAGAAGAGGGAGATCAAGAGCAGGATGCCCATGCTCGCCGTGCCCGGGTGCTGCGACAACCCCAGTGCGCCGAACGCCGCGCCGGTCGTAAGCGCGCTGTAGATCACCGCCCGGGCCAGGCTCGAGCGCAGCAGCGCCCGCTCGCCGGTCCGCCACGCGACCACGAAGTAGATGTTGAACGACACGCTGATCCCCACCAGCAGCGGCAGGGCGATGAGATTCTCCAGGTTGATGTCCTGCCGCAGGAGTACGCAGCTGCCGGCGGTGAGGAGGGCCGCGAAGGCGCCGGGCGCGAGGGTGAGCAGGACCGCGCGGGCGCTTCGCAGGACGAACGCCAGCAGGAGCGCGATGGCCACCAGCGACAGCACGCCGGCCTGGGCGAAGGCGCGGAGGATCAGCGCGCGGGTCTGCGGGATCGCCACCGGCGGCCCCGTCGCGCCGGGCGCGACGCGCTGCACCGCGCGAGCAAAACGCGCGAGGCCCTCGCGGTCGCCGTGCGCGGCGGCCGGCTGCAGCTGCACCCGCGCACGGCCGTCCGGCGCGAGCCAGTCGGACTTGAGGTCGGCGGGAAGGCTTTCCAGGGTGACCGGCTCCGCGGCGAGGACAGCGCGCACCTGGGAAAGCGCGATGGGCAAGCCCGCCACCAGCACCGCCTGCAGCCGCGCCGTCCCGGCCGGCGGCCCAATCCGCGCCACGTCCAGCAGGCCCGCGAGCCGCAGCGCCTGGGATCGCACCGCCGCGCCGGCGGGCGCCGCGGCGAGGTCGCGCAGCGCCTGCGCGGTGGATGCCAGGCTTTCCACCAACTCGGCGTCGGTCGGCGGCGGCTGCACGTCGAACGGGTTCACCGTCGGGTCGAGCAGCAGGGCGGCGTCGGCCAGGACGGCCAGCTTCGGCCCCTGGTCGGGCGGGACGAGGCTGTCGAGGGTTACGGCCCGGCGGACCTCCGGCGCCTTGGCCAACCGCGCGGCGATGGCGCGCGCCTCGGCGAGGTTCGGCGCCAGCATGTCGAGTGCGTCGGCGCCCGTCTCCGGGTCCCGCGCCAGCTGCAGGAAGGTCGCCACCGACTCGGTGCGTGGATTGCGCAGGCGCAGCGGATCGAAGTCGAAGCGCAACAGCGGGGACACCGCCAGGCCGGCGAGCGCCAGAGCGGTCGCCATCAAGAGGATCGGGCGTCGCCGGCGCTGGATCGCCGCGTCGGCCTCCCGCAGGACCGGCAGCCCGGCCTCCGCGGCGGGACTGCGCGCCCGCAGCAGGGTCAGGAGGGCCGGCAGGAGGGTTAACACCAGCGCCAGGTTGATGGCCATGCCGAGGCCGGCGATGGCGCCCAACTCGGAGACGCCCTTGTAGCGGGTGGGCAGGAAGGCGAGGAAGCCGAGCCCGGTGGCCGCCGCCGCCAGCATCAGGCCACGCGCCGCCCCCGCGCCGGTCTTGACCAGCGCCTTCCCCGCGTCGGGCTCGGTGATGGCTTCGGCCCGGAACCGGACGCAGAACTGGATGGCGAAATCGACGCCCAGCCCCACGAACAGAGGCAGGAACGCCACCGAGATCAGGTTGAACCGGCCATAGATCGCCAGGCCCAGGGCCGCGGTGATCGCCAGGCCGCAAAGGACGGTGACGACGATGGCGGCCACGATCCTGGGCGAGCGCACGGCGAGATAGAGGATGCCCAACGCCGCGGCGAAGGCGGCGAGCGCAATGACGCCGGTGGCCTCGCCCAGGGTCTGGAGTTCCTCAGCGGCCATGGGAACCGCCCCGGTCAGGCGAAGGCGCACCCCATGCGCGGCGTCCAGCTGCAGCCGTCGCGCCTGCGCCCGCACCGTCGCCAGGGCCGCGTCCGGCGGCGCCCCGCTGGCGTCGGCCCGGGGGTAGAGCACCACGAACTGGCGGGCGTCGCCCGCTTCGGCGCCCGCGATCAGCCGCCGCCAGGAAAAGAAGGCCGGCTGTCCCCGCACGGCGACTTCCGCTGCGTCCGCGATGGCGCGGAGCGGCCCGGCGATCTGGTCGGGAGCGGCCGAGCCATCGGCGACCGCGCCGGCGCCCAGCGAGAGGCTGGTGAGCACACCGCGCAGGCTCGGGTCGGCGGCCACGGGGGCCAGCAGCGGCTGGGCGCGGATCAGAGCCTCCGTGGTCGCGCGGACCTCTGGCTCGGGTCGGAAGAGGATGCCCTCGCGCTGGAAAAAGGCTCCGCCGCCGGGGCGGTCCACCCGCTTGTAGAGGTCGGTGCGGGGCGCAAGCGCCGCGGCGAGCCTGGCGGCGGCCTGGTCCGCCAGTTCGGGGGTGCGGCCATCGACCACCACGGTGATGTCGTCGCCCTGCTGAACGAAGGCGGCTTCCAGCGCCGCTTCCGACGCGCGCCACGGCACGTCCGGCGGGATCAGGGCGGCGGTCTCGGTATGGACCGAGAAATGGCCCGTCACATAAACCCCCGCCGCGGCGCCCGCGACGAGCGACAGCGCCACCAGGCTCGCGGCGCGGCGGCAGCAAGCCGCGACCAGCCGCCCGATCGGCGAGGGCGGGCCCGGCTCACCGCTCACGGCCGCGGCCCGGGCGGCTCAGCCTCCGGGGCCTCCGGCGTGGCTTGGGGCGGTGGCGGAGCGGCGGCATCGGCCGCAGGCGCGGCGGAGGGCGGCAGGTCGGGTAGTTCCTCGAGGTCATTTCCCGGGCCCCTGATTTCGGCGTCTCGCGCCTGCCCGTAGACCGACCGTACGGTGGCGTAGGGATCGGCGGCCGTGGCCTCAAGGGTGCGCAGGTCGGCGTCCACCTCCAGCCGCTGGTCCACGAGGTTCAGCGCCGTGCGGGTCGCCCCGACGGTCTTGGCGTCCCGGAACCGCAGCCAGGAGAGTGGATCGACCACATAGTCCACGCCGGCCCCGACGGCGTCCCGCAGGTTCGTCGGGCCGGCGACGGGGACGTAAAGATAGGGTCCGCCGCCAACGCCATAGCGCCCCAAGGTGACGCCGAAGTCATTGTCGTGATGGGCGAGGCCCGCCTTCGCCGCCGGGTCGAAAAGGCCGGCCAATCCTACCGTGGTGTTGCCGACAAAGCGGGCTGCGGTGCGCACGGCGGGCGCGAGCCTCGCCTGCAGCACATCGTTGACGAAGACCACAGGCTCGTCGGCGTTCTGCAACACATTGTGCACCGCCTTGCGCACCGGGCCGGGGGTATGGTTCTGGAAGCCGGCGATGATCGGCCGCACGAAGGTGCGGTCGAGGGCCTGGCCGAGAGCGAACATGCGGCGATTGAGCCGCTCGAAAGGATCGCCGGGAGCCGGCGCCGCCGCCACAGGTTCGAAGCCCGGTGACGGGCGCGGCCCGGACGGTGTCGCACAGCCCGCCAGCGCCAGGGCGATCGCCAGCCCAAGACCCATGGAGCCGGCGCGCCGGCGAGCCCTTGGATATCGCCGCTTCACCGAGCCTCCCATCCTACCGACCGATGAGGTCGCCACCCGCCCACTAGACCCCGCGCCGGCGCTGCGACTCAAGACACCCTATGCCTGTGCGCCTGCGCATCGGATATGACGGATTGATCGCGGGATCGCGGAAAGGCGCGCATGAGCATCGTCCCCTGGCTACTTTTCGCCCTCACGGTCGTCCTCGACGTGTTCGGCCAGACCGCTTTCAAGCTGGGGCTCGACCGGATCGGCGACGACGCCGGCGGCAAGGCGTTCTGGCGGGCGGTGGCCACCAGCCCCTGGGTGCTGGCGGGCTTCCTCGGCTACTGCGTCGAGGCGGTGTCCTGGATGTATGTGCTGGGCCATGCGCCGCTCTCCATCGTCGGGCCGATGGCGGCGCTGTCCTACGTGGGCGCCGTGCTCACCGGCCGGCTGTTCCTAGGCGAGCGGCCGCGGGCGCGGCGGTGGCTGGGCGCCGGCCTCGTGACCCTCGGCGCCGGCCTGGTGGGAGCGAGCCTTGGTTGAGGCGCGCGCAATCGGCGGCTCGGGCGGGAGGCCGGCGCTGGCCGCGGCGATCGGCGGCTGGCTCTTGTTCATCACTGTCGAAACGGCCACCCAGGTGGCCTTCAAATATGCCGGCGCGACGCTGGACGACCGGTCGGGCCTCGGCCACCTGGTCGCCCACGCGCTGGCGACCCCGGTCGTGGTGCTGGGCTTCGCCCTCTATTTCTGCGGCTTCCTGCTGTGGCTGACGATCCTCAAGACGGTCGACCTCGGGCGCGCCTTCCCGATGACGGCGATGGTCTATGTGACCACGCTGGCGAGCGCGGTGATCCTGTTCCATGAACGGTTGAACGCCACGCGGATCGCCGGCGTGGCGGTCATCGCGCTCGGCGTCGCGCTCTTGGCCTCGGACACCGGCGCCGCGGCGCCTGCCGAGAATTGAGCGCGCCCTGCGGCGATAGGGCTTCCGGAACGTCTTCCAACATGCCCCCTTCGATCCCAAGATGCGCCGCGTGAAACCCTCCGTCTCATCCCGGCGGTTCTTCCGGACGAGCGCCTTCGACGCCCTGCCCGCGGCGCTTGCGGTGGCGCAGCTCGTGGTGGCGATGGCGCTGTTCGCGGCCTGGCCCGGCCTGGGCTGGGTCGCGCGGATCGGCTGGCTGGCGCTCTACGCCTTCAGCGTCGGCTGGAACCTGAATTCCATCGCCCACAACTTCATCCATAACCCGTTCTTCGTATCCGACCGGCTGAACCGGCTGATGAGCCTGGTGATCACCCTCGCCCTGCTCTCGCCGCAGACCATGTACCGCTACGTGCACCTGCGGCATCACGCCGGCAACGCCGACCGGCCGGACGCGCAAGGGATCACCATCGATCCGCTGTCGATCTACCAGCATGGCCACGACGGGAAGCCCGAGCCGATGCTGTCCTACGTCTTCCTGGAATTCTTCCGCGGCGACTCGCCCTTCGAGCTCGCCCGCAAGATCGGCGCGAAGCGGCCACGGGAGGCTCGCCAGGCGCTCTTCGAGTTCTGGGCGGTGATCGTGGTCTACGGGGCGCTGCTCGCCGTTGGGCTGGCCACCGGCCGCTGGGCGTTCGTTCCGCTGATGGTGCTGGCCAGCTACCTCGGCCAGTGCGTCTCCAACCTCAACGGCTACTACGAACATCTCGGCGGCGACCCCGACAAGCCGATCGCCTGGGGCGTCTCGACCTACGGCCGTGTCTACAACTGGGTCTTCCTCTACAACGGCTACCACGCCGAGCATCACTACCGGCCGAAGACCCACTGGACGCGGATGACCGCCCTGCACCGCCAGATCGCCGAGGAACAGCGCCGCGAGGGCGTCCGGGTGATCCGTCCGGCCCACTTCCTGGGCTTCCTGGAGCCGGCCAACCGCCGCGTGCCGACCGCGCGCCGGCCGAGGGCCGCGGCATGACCGCGACGGCCACACCGGCCCGGCGAGCCCGTCCCCGGGTGCATGCGGGGCTCTTCCGCTACTCCGCGTGGGATGCGATCCCGGCGATGCTGGTCTTCGCGCACCTGGCCCTTTTGCTGGCCTTCTTCCTGGTCTGGCCGCAGCTCACCTGGCCCCAGCGCCTAGGTGGAGCCGTGCTCTACGCCTTCGGCATCGGCTGGAGCCTCGACTCCGTCTCGCACAACTTCATCCACAACCCGTTCTTCGCCTGGGAGCCCTTGAACCGGCTGACCAGTCTCCTGCTGACGCTGGCGCTCGGCACGCCGCAGACGATGTACAAGTACGTCCACATGCGCCACCACGCCGGCAACTCCGACCGGATCGGCGCGGACGGGACCACCGTCGACCCCATCTCGCTCTACCAGTACGGCCACGACGGCAAGGTCGAGCCGCGCTGGTCCTACGTCCTGCGCCAGTTCTGGCGCGACGACGGGCCGTTCACGGTGGCCCGCGCCATCCGCGCGAAGCGGCCAAAGGAGGCCCGACAGGCGCTGCAGGAGTTCTGGGCCATCGTCATCGTCTATGGGGCCTTGCTGGTCCTCGACTGGCGGTTCGTGCTGGTGATGGCGCCGTTCTACTACCTGGGCCACTGCCTCTCGTTCCTGATCGCCTGGTACGAGCACGCCGGCGCCGACCCCGACCGGCCCATCGCCACCGGCGTCTCGACCTATGAGCCGCTCTACAACTGGGCCTTCCTGAACAACGGCTACCACGCCGAGCACCACTACCAGCCCAAGGTCCACTGGACGAAGATGCGCGGCCTGAGGGACGAGATCCGCGAGGCGCAGGCCGCCGCTGGCGTGCGCACCCTGCGCGTGGCCCATTTCCTGGGCTTCCTGGATCGTGGCGCTCCGGCGGTCCCCACGGCGAGGCCGCCTCGCCGACAGAAGGCTAGACCCTAGGGGATTTTTGGGCGCTCGCCGCCGGATTTGGCGGCGGCGCTGCAGGGTGCTGCGGCTCACCGGCTTCCTTGCGGCCGGAGTCCAGGTAGATCGAGGACTTCTTTGCGCAGGCAGCCAGGGCCAGCCCGGCGAGGACGAGGACCACGAGGGTCGAACGACGCATTCTTCGTCTCCGAAGTGAGCCAAACATTCGGTACTCGGTACTGACCTCAAGCCGCGGCGGCGAACGCCATCGAGACGTTCAGGCCGCCGAAGGCGAAGGCGTTCAGGAGCGCGTGCCGCGCCGTGATCGGCCGGGCTTGCCCCACCACCACGTCGACGACGCAGGCCGGGTCCGGTTCCAGGAAGTTCTGCACGGGGGGCGCCTGTCCGGCCCGCAAGGCCTGCAGCGCGATCACCGTCTGCAGCGCCGCCGAGCCGCCGATCAGGTGGCCGTGGGCGCTTTTGGTGGCGATCACCGGCCGGCGGGCCGCCGACCCGGCGAACACCGCGTTGAGCGCGGCCGCCTCGTTCTCGTCGTTGAGCGGCGTGCCGGTGCCATGCGCGCTCACCAGCACCTCCTCCTGCGAGAGGAGGTCGCCCGCGGCGCAGGCCTGGCGGATCGCCGCGCTGGTGCCTTCCAGCGAGGGCTGGGTGATGTGGAAAGCGTCCGACGTCATCCCGGCGCCCAGGTATTCGCCGAGGATCGGCGCACCGCGGGCGCGGGCCCGATCCATGTCCTCCAGGACCAGCACCGCCCCGCCCTCGCCCATCACCATCCCGTCGCGGCCCTGGCTGAACGGGCGGCAGGTGGTCTCCGCGAGCGCGTGGATCGCCTGCCAACCGGCCATGCTGCCGGGCGTGGCGATCGCCTCCGAGCCGCCGACCACCGCGACCTCCGCCAGCCCCGACTGGATCAGGCCCGCCCCTTGCACGATGGCGTGCGCCGAGGAGGCGCAGGCGCTGGAGGTGGCGAAGACCGGCCCGTGGACGCCGAACTGCATGGCCACGGCGCTGACGCCGCCCGACACCATCACCTTCGGCACCATGGCCGGATGCATCCGCTGCGACTTCATGCCGAAGAAGCGCTCGTAGCCCTTCTCCAGGCTCTCTTGACCGCCCTGGCCGTGCCCCAGCACGACGGCGGTCCGCTCGGCCAGCACCGGGTCGCCCACCAGGCCCGCCTGGTCCAGCGCCTCATAGGCGGCGCAGAGCGCAAACAGCGCGAACCGATCGAGGCCCGCCGAGATCTTGCGGCCCATGGCCGCCTCCAGCCGCCCCTGGAAGCCGTCCGCGGCCAGCGCGGCAGGAAAGGTCACCGGCTCCGGGGCGTACTGCCCGCCCTCGAAGGCCCGCAGCGCGATGCCGCTTCGCCCCTGGCGGACGGCGTCCCAGGTCTCGGCCGCGTCGGCGCCCAGCCCGGACACCGCGCCGAACCCGGTGACCGCGATGCGTCGCGGTCCGCTCATGACTTGGCCGGCTGTTCGTTGATCCGCTGCATCAGGAAATCGACCATTTCGCCGAGGGTCTCCATCTTCGGCATGTCGGCCTCCTCGATCACCACGCCATAGCGCTCCTCCAGCTCGAACAGCATGGTGATGACGTCCAGCGAGGAGATCCCGAGGTCGCCCAGCGTCGCGTCTCGCTGCAGCTTCTCGCGGTCGATGATCGCCTCCTGGGCGATGAGATCGAGCAATTCAGGTTCGGTGACACTCATTTCAACAATCCTGGGGCCGCACGGAGCCAATGATAGCTGGGCCCGAAAGAGGGCGTGGATATTTCGGATTCCGCCAAGGCGGAAAGAGGCCTCACGCGGCGCCCCGCATCGGGACGGGGTCGTCGGCGAACCAGGGCGCGGCCATGCGCAGCGCTCGGTTCACCAGCGGCCGGCGATGGCGGAACAGCATCTCGGCGCCCACCAGGCGGCTGCCGAGCCGAAGCTTGGTGGCGTAGCCCGCCTGGCCGCTGCGGTAGCGTTTGAGGCCGCGGTCAAGGCACAGACGCACGTTGGTGAACCAGCTCAGGAAATAGAGATCGTGCTGCGGCCCGCGGGCGCTCTCCATGCAGAAGAACTTGTCCAGCAGGGTCTCGCCGTCCTGCAGCAGCAGGTTGAAGCCGATCAGCTCGTCGCCGAGGAAATAGCATGGGCAGAGCGCGCGCTCGCCCATCGCCGCCGGGACGCCCGTGAAATAGCCCGCGGTCAGGTCCTCGAACTGCAGGTCGGAGCGCGCGCGGGTCTGGCGATAGAGCTCCAGCGCCCGGTCTTCCAGGCCGTTGAGGTCGCGGCGAAACTCCACGCGGACGCGGTCGGACCGGCGGAGCTTGCGGCGCATGTCCTTGCGGGTGGCGTAACTCAGCCCAGCCAGGTAGCCGTCCATATCCGCAAAATCGATGACGAGCTCCGCCGCAGGCATCCCCGGGGTGGCCTGGTAGCCAAGCTCCAGGGCGGCGCGCTTCAGGTCGCGGTCGTCTGACGGCGCGTCCTTCAGCGCCAGGAGCCAGCACCCGGCCGCCGCCGCGGCGTACTCGAAGGCGGCGAGCAGAGTGGCGATCAGCTCCCTGCGGCGCGCCTCGCCCGGCGCCACCCCGAGGCCCAGGGTCTCGGTGCAGGGCGAGCCCAGCGAGGCCAGGCTGAGGGTGAACGCCCGGGGGGCCAGACGTCGGGTCGCCGCCACCAGCCGTCGGCCGGCGTCGGTGAGCGTGGTGTCGAGCGAATAGTCGGTGAAGAACCCGGGCGCCGCGGCCAGCGGCCGGCCGGCCTCGCTGACCAGCACGTAGCGCCACTGGAAACCGGCGAGGCCCGAGGCTTCGACGGCGGCCAGGTAGTCGAAGTCTTGCAGCCGGCCAGGGCAGCAGGCCTCCCAGGCCGCGCGCCCGATCTCGTGGATCGAAGTGGCGACCCGGGCCTCAGGCATCGGCCGTCTCGAGGGCCCGGGCGGGGCGCGAAGGCGCCGCGGCCGGGGCGCCGAAGAAGTCGGCGGTAAGGTCCGCCACCAGGTCCCGCTGCCGATCCACGTGGATCATATGGTAGCAATCGTCCAACAGGTGGACCGCCGTCGGCCCGCCCAGCACGCTCTGCAGCCGATAGGCGTTGCGCGGATCGCTCATGTCGTCCTCGCAGGCGTGGAGGATCAACGTCGGCTGGGTGACGCGTCGCCCGACACGGTCCACGTGTTCGCAGAGGTCGTGCATCTCCCACATCGCCCCGAACGGCAGCCGGTCGAGCGCGCCGATGATCACCGCCCCCTGCGCCGAGGCCGTGCCGTCGCGCAGGCGCTCATCCTTCAGGCCATAAGGATAGGGCTCGGCGAAGCTGATGCGCCGCACCAGGGGCAGCCGGGCGAAGGGCTGGATCAGCGGCGTTACCGGGCTGTACCAGTGCTTCATGTTCCAGCCGTCGTAGCGGTAGGTCATGGAATAGACCGCGGTCCCGGCCACCCGCGGGTCCTCGGCCGCCAGCGCCACACCCAGCGCGCCGCCGACGCAGATGCCGGCGATATAGACCTCGTCGTGGTCGGCGCTCAGGCGCTCGAAGGCCGTGCGCACGGTGCCCAGCCAATCGCGCCAGCCGGACTTCAACAGCATGGCCTCGTCGAAGCCGTGTCCCGCCAGCATCGGCGCGGCCACCGAGAAGCCCCGCCGATGCAGCCGCTTGGCCAAGACCTTCATTTCCCCCGGCGCCCCGGTCATGCCGTGCACCAGCAGCACCGCCTTGCCCAGCGTCCCGCGCAGGTTGAAGCTCAAGTCCCGGGGCGCGTCGAGCTTGGCCCCCTTCATGCCGCGAACTCCGAAAAGAGGGCCAGGAGCCGCAGGTTGGCCGCCTCGTTCACCGCGCTGGCGGCCTGCGGCTCCGGGCGCGACCACGGCTGATCGAGCAGGGCTTCGCCCTGCTTCAGCACCCGCGCCACCGGTCCGTCGCCGTAGACCGGCGTCGACCAATCGCCGACCACGTCGGCGCCCACCACCCGCCGGCCGTCGGCGGCCGCCTGGATGGCGGCGACCAGGAAGTCGACGCTGGCGCGGCCCTGGTCCCAGTTGGTCACCGCGTCCTGCGCGCCCAGCACGTCCTTGTCGATGGTGACGTAGAGCGCCCGAGTGGGGATCTCGGCGGCCAGGCGGGCGACGAAGGCGGCCTCGCCCATGGCGGCAATGGTCGGCCAGCTGCGACCCTCCAGCGCCACCTCGTCGCCACCGTCCGGAGCCTGCCAGGCGTAGAGGTCCAGGCGATCCTCGCCCACCAGGGCCAGGTCGCCGCGCCGGGAGCCCCGGCGGCCGACGTCGGGGCTGCAGACCCCGATGGTGATCACCTTCGCCACCCCTGGCAGCCGCGCGGCCTCGCCGACCCAGGAGCCGCAGTGGCGGCCGCGGGCGTGGCGCACCCAGTCGGGGTGATTGTCGAAATGCAGGATGGTCAGCGGCTCGCCAGCCACGGCCGCCGCACGCTGGATCAGCAGCGGCGTCACATGGTGGAAGTCGCCGGAGCCCGCGAACACCAAGACGCCCTGCCCGGCCGGCGTGACGATCTCGCCCAGCCGCCGGCGCAGCGCCTCCAGGGTCGAGGCGCGGGACCAAAGCCGGATCGCGGGGCCGAGGTCGCGCGCGTCCACCACCTGGCCACCGTCTTCCTGCACCATGCAGGCGAGCGTCCCCTGCCGTTCCAGGGCGTCGTCGAGCTGGAGGATCAGCGGGCGCACCGTCAGCCGCGGACGCAGCGCGCCAGGAGCTGGTCCATGAGCACCAGCGCCAGGTCGATCTCCTGCGTCGTGATGTCCAGCGAAGGCGCAAGGGTGATGACGTTCTTGTGGTAGCCGCCGACGTTGAGGATCAAGCCCATCCTCTGGCCCCCGACCTCCAGGTCGCCCTTCAGTCCCTCGGCCACCATGCGGTCGAGGAGCGTGCGGTCCGGGGTGAAACCGTCCGCCTCGCAGAGCTCACAGCGCAGGGCCAGCCCCAGGCCGTCGACGTCGCCGATCTGCGGCCAGCGGGTCTGCAGTTCCTTGAGGCCTTCCAGGAAGTAGGCGCCCTTTTCGGCCACCGTCCGCTCATAGTCGCCCTCGGCGGCCATCCGCAGAGTCTCCAGGGCCACCGCCGTGCCCATCGGGTTGGCGCTGAACGTCGAATGCGTCGCCCCCGGCGGGAAGACCTGCGGGTTGATCAGCGCGTCTCTCGCCCAGATGCCGGAGAGCGGGTTCAGGCCGTTGGTCACCGCCTTGCCGAACACCAGCACGTCCGGCTGCACGCCGAAGTGCTCGATGGACCACAGCTTGCCGGTGCGCCAGGCGCCCATCTGCACCTCGTCCACCACCAGCAGGATGTTGTGGCGGTCGAGCACCCTCTTAAGCTCGACGAAGAAGTTCTTCGGCGGGATCACATAGCCGCCGGTGCCCTGGATCGGTTCGGCATAGAAGGCCGCGAACTCGGCCTCGCCGGCCTTGGGATCGGAGATTCCGTGGAACTCGCTCTCGAACAGCCGCTCGAAGCTGCGCACGCACTGCAGGCCGTACTCTTCCTTGCTCATGCCCTTGGGGCCGCGGAAGGCGTAGGGGAATTCGACGAAGTGGGCGCGGTCGCCGAAGTGGCCGTAGCGCCGGCGGTAGCGGTAGGACGAGGTGATCGCCGCCGCCCCCAGGGTGCGTCCGTGGTAGCCCCCCTGGAAGGCGAACATCAGGCTCTTGCCCCCTTGCGCGTTGCGCACGAGCTTCAGACTGTCCTCGATCGCCTGCGCGCCGCCGACGTTGAAATGCACCCGGCCCTTGGCGCCGAATTTCGCCTCGGCATCGCGAGCGATGAAGGCCGCAAGCTCGATCTTCTCGCGATGCAGATGCTGCGAGGCCACCTGTGGCAGACGGTCGAGCTGGCGGTGGGCGACCGCGGCGAGGCGTGGATTGCGATAGCCGAAATTGGCGGTCGAATACCACATCTGCAGGTCGAGGTAGGCGCGGCCTTCGGCGTCGAACATGTACGAACCGTCGCAGGACTCGAAGATCTTGGGTTGGTCCAGATAGTGGACCGTGTCGCCCCACGAGCAGTATTGCGCGTCGAGGCTGCGAAGCTCGGCCTCGGTCAGCGGGGCGGCGGGGGCGTCGTACATCCGAAAACTCCGGGATGACTCAAGTCGGGCTGAGCGGGTTGGACATGGGTGCGGGCTCGTCCAGCAGGATGGCCAGGGCGCGGCCCACGTCATGGAAGGTGTCGAAGGCCAGGTAGGCCTCATCGATCTCGTCGGCGTGGGCGGCCAGGGCGCCCTTGGCGAAGAGGATATCGGCGCGCCGGGCGACGCAGAAATCGGATCGGCCGTCGCCCACGAAGATCATGGTGTCGTCGCTCGCCCCGTCCCCCATCGCCGCGCATTTGCACACGCCCGATCCGTTGGCGCAATCGGCTGCGCCGGGCGGATGCTCCAGGCGCCAGGCTCCGGGCTCGCCCGCCAGGCGATTGCTCACCACCGGCAGGCGCTCCAGGCCGTGGCGCGCCAGCAGGCGGCGGATGAAGTAGTCGACGCCGTCACTGACGATGCTGAGCGGGAGACCGCGCGTCTCGCACCAGTCCACGAACTCCGCAAATCCCGGGTCGAGTTCCACGCCGTCCAGCACCGCGTCGAGGTCGGCGGCCGGCCCGCGGATCAAGGCCACCTGGCCGCGCATGCACGCCGCGCCCGTGATGCGCCCCCCCTCCCAGTCGGCCTGCAGCCGCCGCCAGTCCGGATCGGCCAGGGCTTCCAGGACCATATCTGTGGTGTCCTGTCGCGTGATCGTGCCGTCGAAGTCGCAGAAGACACGCATCGCGAACCATAAATCATGGGGCGCGCAATCGACGCGACCGGCCACCCCATGGTCATGGACGCCGCCGATAGCGTCCAGCCTCAGCCTCGCGGCATTCGGGCGCAGGCCGGCGGTGCGGTCGCGGCCTTCCTCGCGGTTCGAGGTCGCAGGATGCTGTCAGTCGGAGGCTTGGCCGACGCCTGCGGGAGCCGGGTCCCAACTGCCGCCCATCGCCTGGATCAGGCTGATCGTCGCCAGGTAGCGGGCGCCACGCAGCTGTGCGGCGGCGCGGCGATCGCGAAGGTCTGTGCGCCGCGCATCCAACACCTCCAGCTGGCTCGCCAGGCCGTTCCCGCGCCGGGAGGCGGAAAGCGCCAGCGCCCGGTCGGCGGCCTCGACGGTCCTGCCGGCGACCGCGGCCTGCTGCTCCAGCACCCGCAGCGCCGAAAGCTGGTCATCGACGTCCCGAAAGGCCGTCAGCACCTGGCGGCGATAGCGGGCGGCGGCAAGGTCGAGGTCGGCCTGAGCCGCGGCGATGCCGGACTTGCGGCGCCCCCCGTCGAAGGGCGGCAGCGCCATGATCAGGTCGAGCCCCAGGCTGCGGACCGACGAGCTCACCAGGTCGGCGAGTTGGGGCGAGGCGAAGCCGCCGCCGGCGGTGAGCGTCAGGCTGGGCAGCCAGGCGGTGCGGGCCACCCCCAGGCGCAGCTGAGCGGCGTTCAGCGCGCTCTGCGCGGCCGCCACGTCGGGCCGCCGGGCGAGGACGGCGCTGGGAATGCCGGGTGGGATCGCGGGTGGCGCATCCAAGGCCGTCGCGGAGGGCGGCAGCGACAGGCCGGGGTCGCCCACCAGGAAGGCCAGGCCATGCAGCAGTTCGCGGCGGCGGCGCTCGACGGTGAGCGCATCGGCCTCGATCTCGCCCAACTCGGCCGCAGCCCGTGCGACGGCGAGGTCGGTTTCCAGCCCCGACTGCCGTCGTCCTTCGGTGATGCGCACGACGTCGCGGGCGCTGTCACGCGCCTCGCCCAACAGCCGCGCCTCCTCGTCGGCCATGCGCAGGGAAGCATAGGTGCGAGCGATGTCGGCGGCGGTCAGCAGGCGGGCGTCCCGCAGCAAGGCTTCGCCGGCCCGCACGTCGGACCGCGCCGCCGCGCGGCTCTTGCTCAGGCGGCCGAACAGGTCGGCCTCCCAGGAGAGGCGGGCGCTCGCCTGCGCCAGGCCGCCGGCGCCGCCGATGGCGTTGATCAGGGGGCCGGCCTGGTCCGAGCCGCTCGCGGCCAGGCTCGCAACCGGCAGGCGCGCCGCATCCGCGGCGACGAGGTGGGCCCGCGCCTGGCCAAGCCGGGCCGTGGCCTCCTGCACCGAGACGCCGTCCCGCAGGCCGCGCGAAACCAGGTCCGCCAGCATCGGATCGCCGAACACGCGCCACCAGGCAGCTTCGGATGGAGCAGCCGTGACCGCCGTCGGGCCGGCCTCGCTGAAACGCGTCGCCTGCGGCAGGCTGGCGGCCCACGCCGCCGCCGGAAGCGCGACGGCGACGGCCGCGGTCAGGACGCATAGACTCTTGGGAAGGGGCGGCATCGCGCTGGATGGACAGAGGAGCGAAGGAGGCCGCGATCGCTCGCGGCCTCCCTGCAAAGCTTGGCCTTAGAGACCGGCGCAGCGGGTGCCGGCGGGGTAGTACACCACCGGCGGGGGCGGCGAGACGATCTCGGTCTGGACTTCGACTTCGCCGCCGTTGTGGCCGCCGCCCGAAGCACCGCCGCCGCCGCCCGAGGTCGAGCCACCTTGTCCCGCGCGGATGTTGGTCTTGATCTTCATCTTGCTTCTCCAGGGTTGAACGCGCCTTGGCGCGCTAGACGGTCGGCGCCATTGCCTTCCGAATGGGGTTGGGCGGCTTCCCGCGCCAGCGTCGTCGCGCGGCACTCCAGGCGTTCGCCGTCGATGTGGATGGAGAGGCCGAAGGCGGCCTCCAGCTCGTCCAGCAGGTAGGGCAGACGGCGCGGCTGCAGGCCCTGCAGGACGTTGTGCAGGTCGATGTCGCGACCATCGAAGGGACGGCGCGGCTGGCGGCGGCCCAGGTGGTCGTTGATCTCGCGCTGGGCTTCGCTGGCGAGGCGCAGGACCGCCTGTTCGCGGAGCAGGAAATCGAAGATCTCGTCGGCCAGCGCATCGAGAGGCGCGGCGTCACGCGGGCTTCCGCTGAACCGCTCCAGGGCGGCCCGCAGGTCGCGGTAGGCCCGCAGCTTGCGGGGCGAGCGCACGGGCGCCAGGCGTTCGGGCAGCGAGCGCTCCGGTGGCGCGCCCGCCAGGCCGCGAACGCACTGGGCGTACATGTCGGCGTAGACCGCCTCACGGTTCACCCGCCACTCTTCCGTGCCGATGTAGGTGGCTGTGCGGACATTGCCGATGTGGCCCTGGAAGCGGGCGTCGAGGGCGACCAAGGCTTCCGTCCCGCCCGCGGCGCAGGCGGTCAGCGCTGCAGCGATCGCCTCGTAGGACCGCGTGGTGGCCGGCCACAGGGAAAACACCGCCGCGTAGGCCTTGAGGCCCAGCAGGCCGTAGTCCAGGGCGGGCTCGATCTCGCAAAGCGCGGCGGCCACCTCCGTGTCGAGGTGCATGGGCAGGCCGTCGACGGGGATCGTGCCGTCGAGGATCACGGAGAGGAACTCCTCGACCATCGCCCGCGGCCCGGCGCACACCCCATGCTCCGAATGGAAGGAGTGGTTGCGCTCGGCGTAGTCGTGGATTTCCGCGGCCGTCACTCGGGACTGCGGCAGGCGCGTGGGCTCGCCGAAGGGCACGAAGAGCATCTGGTGCATGGTCATCCGCAGGCCGTCGGTGACCCGGAAGAGGCACGAGAGCGCCGGGTGCAGCCGCCCGTTCGCCACCGGACGCTCGGCGCGCATGAGTTGCCAGGTGGGGAGCGCCAGGACCGCCGTCGCCAGCCGCTCCACATGCCCCACGGTCCAGCCGTCGCGCGCCTCCGGAAAGCGGTCGAGGTAGGCGGAACGGATGTGCCGCAGCATGACCATCATCTGCGGCCACCGGGCGCGCATGGACTTCAGCGCGGTCACGTTCATTGGCAGGTCGGACTGGTGGCGGCTGCCTTCGAAGAGGCAGGTCTGCCAGCGCGTCTCGATGTCCATCCTGAGCGGCTTGGGGAAGACGTTGGCTTCCCCCACCTGGCGGCCCTCTGCGTCGAGCGCCATGTGGGCGACGCGGAAGATCGGCACGACGGATTCCAAGTGGCCCAGCTCCAGCGCCCGGCCGGTGAGCTCCGCCATCAGCTTGGGATCGTCGGCCCAGGTCCGCGCCGCCGTGGCCGGGCCGGGCGGCAGGGGCGCGGCGCGAAGACCGGGCGTCACGGCCAGCACCTCGGCGGGCGAAAGTTCGGCCGCGCGCTTCAGGATACCTTGCGCCAGGAGGTCGCCCAGGAGCTCGGCCACCCGCGGCCAGCCGAGGCCGGGCTGCCAGGCCAGCGCATCGGCGGCGCGGAATCGGCCGTGCCGGGCCAGCGCCCGGCCGAAGGCGAAGGTCTCCGGTTCATCGAAGCAGACGATGTGGGCGCCATAGAAGAGCTGCAGCTCCGGCTCGCCGGCATCGCCGAGGGCGTGTTGCAGCATCGCGCTCTTGTGCATCGGGAAGACCAGGTCGGTTTCCGGATCGAGCGCGGCGCTGGCGCCGTTCGCAGGCCAGGGACAGGCGGCGGGTTTCGCGAGCAACCTATCCGGGATTCCTTCGCCCGCCAGCTTTGCCGCCGGTTCGCTCAGGTCCTGATGGTTACGCTCACTCATCGCCACCCCGGAAGGCGGCGACGGACCCTGTGGGCCCCTCCAGTTCGCGAACCTTCACCATTGAGAACGGAACCGCTGCAGGCTTATTCCGCGGTTCGGTGTTTATTTTTGCCTGCGACAATTTTCCCTTGGCGAACAGCCGCTTGGCCCGCAATACCGGTGGCCGTGGCGCGAAGAGTGGCGGGTTGGGCCGCATGCGCCGGGTGCGGAGGTTCGGGGCTTGGCGTCGCCGTTTTCCAGGACAACGCGGTCGCTCGCGGTGGACTCGCCACGGTTGCACCTCGCCGCCCTTTCGGTGGCTCTCCTGGGGCTGGTCCTCTGGCTCGGCTGGTTCCTGTTCGGCTCGGTGACGCTCTATGAGGTGTCGCGCCAGGCGCGGCTGGAAAGCGGCGCGTCGGCCCGCGAGGTTTCGGCCATCCAGGCCGGCCGCCTGGTCGCCAGCCACCTCGAGATCGGCCGCCCCGTCCACGCGGGCGACGTGCTGGCCGAGTTCGACGCCGGACCGGAAGTGCTCCGCGCCCGCGAGGAGGAGGCGAGGCTGAACGCCTTCCCCGACAAGATCGCCGCGCTGCGCCACGAGATCGAGGCCACCCAGGCCGCCATGGATGACGACCAGCGCGCCGCCCAGGCGTCCCTGCAATCGGCCAGGGCCCGGCAGCACGAGGCCGCCGCCAGCGCCGACTTCGCCAAGGACAACGAGCGGCGGATGAAGGCCGAAGGCGCCGCCGGCGGTGTGCCGGAGGTCGAGGCGTTACGGGCCACCAGCGACGCGCGAAAGGCGGCCTCCGCCGCCGAGGCTCTCTCCGCCGACGCGCGCAAGATCGATCTCGACGCCCGCACCCGCGCCCGCCAGTCCGCGGCCCAGATCGACGACCTGCAGCGGACCCTGGTGTCGCTGGAGGCCGACGCGGCGGGCAGCCGCGAGACGCTCGCGCGCCTCAACCTGGACATCGAGGCGCACCGGGTCCGCGCGCCGGTGGACGGCGTGGTGGGCGAGGTCATGGCCGCGCGGCCGGGCGCCTATGTCGCCGAGGGCCAGAAACTCGCCACCATCGTCCCGGCCGGCCGCCTGGTCGCCGTCGCCCAGATGAATCCCGGCACGGCGCTTGGCCGCGTGCGTCCGGGGCAGCCGGCCCGCATCCGCCTCGATGGCTATCCCTGGACGGAATACGGCGTGCTGGACGCCCGCGTCACCCGCGTGGCGTCCGAGGTGCGCGACGGCGGCCTGCGCGTGGAGTTGCAGCCCGCGGCGAGCCCGCGCATGGCCGCTATCGTGCGCCACGGCGAGACCGGCCGCGCCGAGATCCAGGTGGAGAAGGTCTCCCCCGCGGTCCTGCTGATGCGCTCGGCCGGGCAGCTGTTCGGCGACGCCCCGGCGCCGCTGGCGACCGCTCCACGGGCGGGCTCATGAGCCCGTCCGCCCGGCCGCGCCGACGCCGCTGGCTCGCCCCGGAGGTCGTGCAGACCTCGACCATGGACTGCGGCCCGGCGGCGCTGAAATGCCTCCTCGAAGGCTTCCACGTCCCGGTGAGCTACGGCCGGCTGCGCGAAGCCTGCCAGACAGACGTCGACGGCACCTCGATCGACACGCTGGAGATCGTGGCCCGCCAACTCGGCCTCGAGGCCGAGCAGGTGCTGATCCCGGCCGATCATGTGGCGTTGGAGAGCGGACGGCCGCTGCCCGCGCTGGCCGTCGTCCGGCAGGCCGACACCGCGCCGCACTTCGTGGTGATCTGGCGCCGCTGGCGCGGCTGGCTGCAGGTCATGGACCCGGCGCTGGGGCGGCGGTGGGTACGGGTGGCGGACTTCCGGCAGGAGCTGTTTCGCCACGAGACGGCGGTCGACGCCGGCGACTGGCGCGCCTGGGCGGCGTCGGCGGAGTTCCTGTCGCCGCTGCGCGGGCGGATGGCGGCGCTTGGAGCCGGCGCGGCGGCGGACGAGCTCATCCGGTCGGCCCTGGCGGACGGTGGCTGGTTCGCCATGGGCGCGCTCGACGCCTCCGTCCGACTGGCGCAATCCCTGGCCGCCGCCGGCGGCGTCGGGCGGGGCGGCGACGCGGCCGGCCTGGTGAGCGCCCTCTTCCGCCAGACCGTCGAGCGGGGCGACGACATCTTCGGCCTCGTGCCGCGCCCGTACTGGTCCGTGACCCCGGACGCCAGCAACACCGACCCCACCGTGGAGCGGCTGCGGGTGGCCGGCGCGGTGCTGGTGCATGTGGGCGGCGTCCGCGAAGCGGCGTCCATCTCGGCGGCGGCCGCGCCGCTCTCGCCGGAACTGGCGGCCGCCCTGCAGGAGAAGGCCGACACCCCGATCACCCTGGTGTGGCGGCTGCTGCGCGAGGACGGCCTGGTGGCGCCTCTCATCGGCGCCATGGGCATCGTCTCGACCGCCATGATCCTAGAGACCTTGCTGTTCCGCGGCCTCTTCGACATGGCGAGCCAGCTCGGGCTTTCGAGCCAGCGGCTCTGGGCGGCCCTGGCGCTGATGGCCTTCGTGCTCCTGCTGCTGCTGATCGAGCTGCCGATCGTACTGGAGACGCTTCGCCATGGCCGCCAGCTGGAGGCGCGCCTGCGCATGGCCCTCTTGCGCAAGCTGCCGCGGCTCAACGACCGCTATTTCCAGAGCCGGCCGATCACCGACATGGCCGACCGCAACCACAACATCTACGCGGTCCGCAATGTGCCGGGCATGGGGCTGGAGTTCGTCCAGACCATCGCCGAGTTGCTGTTGACCTTCCTCGGCGTCGTCCTGATCGCGCCCGACACGTTTGCCATGGCCGTGCTCCTGGTGCTCACCGCCTCGGCCATCCCGCTCGCCGTCCAGCCCCTGCTGAACGAGCGCGACCTGCGGGTGCGCAACCACGCCGGCGCGCTCAACGGCTTCTACCTGGACGCCCTGCTTGGCCTGGCCCCGGTGCGGGCGCACCGGGCCGAGCGCGCCGTGCGCCGCCAGCACGAGAGCCTGCTGGTGGAGTGGGCGCACTCCCTGCGCGGCTGGATGCTGACGGCGCTGATCAACGAGAGCGTCCAGTCGACGGTCTGCACCGCGCTCGCGGGCGGGGCGCTCGCCCTGCACCTTTGGCACGTCGGCCGGGTCAATGGCTCCGACCTGCTGTTGATCTACTGGATGCTGAAGCTGCCCGCGGCGGGCGCGCGGCTGGCAGGACTGGCGCATCGCTATCCGGCGCAGCGCAACGTCCTCCTGCGCCTCCTGGAGCCGCTGACCGCGCCGGAAGATCTCGAGACGCCCGCCGAACCGTCGGCGCCTTCGGTCGCTCCCGCCGCAAGGGCCGGCGCGGCCATCGTCATTCGCGGCGGCCAGATCCTCGCGGGCGGCCACGAAATCCTGCGCGACCTCGACCTGACCATCGCGGCGGGAGAACACGTGGCCATCGTGGGTCCCTCGGGCGCCGGAAAATCCTCGCTCATCGGGCTCCTGCTCGGTTGGCACCGTCTCGCCCAGGGCGAGATCCAGGTGGACGGCGAGCGGCTCGGCGGGCCGCAGGTGGAGCGCCTGCGGCGGGCCACCGCCTGGGTCGATCCGGCGATCCAGATCTGGAACCGCAGCCTGCTGGAAAACCTGGAATACGCCTCGGACGACAGCGGGCTCGACCGCGTCGGCGAGGTGATCGCCGCCGCCCGCCTGAGGGGTGTCGCCCAGGCGCTGCCCCAGGGCCTGCAGTCCTTGCTCGGCGAAGGCGGCGGGCGCCTCTCCGGCGGCGAGGGCCAAAGGGTGCGCCTTGGCCGCGCGCTCTTCTCCCCGGGCGCCCGCCTCGCCCTCCTGGACGAGCCGTTCCGCGGCATGGACCGCGAGCAGCGCCGCGCCCTGCTGGGCGAGGCCCGGACCTGGTGGAGGGATATCACCCTGCTCTGCGCCACCCACGACCTGGCCGAGACCCGCGACTTCGACCGGGTGCTGGTGATCGAGGACGGACGTATCATAGAGGACGGAACGCCCACGGCGCTGGCCGCCGGCGCGACGCGCTATCGCGACCTGCTGCAGGCCGAGACGCGGGTGAAGAAGACCCTGTGGAACGGCGCCCACTGGCGGCGCCTGTCCCTCGCCGACGGCCAGCTCCAGCCGACGCCGGCGGGCCGATGAACGCCGAGGCCTCCGTCATCCGCAGCTTCGAGGTCCCCCGGCTGGACCCCGACGTCCTGGCGCAGGTGAGCCGGTTCTGGTGGCCGATCGCGCGGCTCGGCGAGGGCATCGAGGAGCTGGCCCGGGTCGCGGGCCTCACCCGCGCAACGGCCGCCAGCCTGCTGAGCCCACCGCCGGCCGACTTCGCCGACCAGGCGGACTGGATGGCCTGGGCCAGCGCCCGGCTGGGCATCGAGGCCGAGGCGGTGGACGCGCCGCTCCCGGAGGCCGCGGAGGTCCTGGGCCGGGTCGGGCCGGCGTTCGTGCGCTGGTGGCCGGAAACCCTCGGCCCGGGTTTCCTGCTGGTGGTCAAGGGGCGCGGCGGGACCCTGCGCCTGATCGGCCCCGACCTGCGGATCGGCGGCTGTCCCATCGAGGCCGTGCGCACGGCCCTCTGCTGGCCCCGCGAAGCGCCGCTCATCCCTGAAATCGACCACCTGGTGGCCGAGGCCGGCGTCGCCCCGCCCCGCCGCGCGGCGGTGCGGGCGTCCCTGCTGCGCGACCGGCTGGCGGGCGAGCGGCTGGTGGGCCTCTGGCTGCTGCGCCTGCCCGCCTCGGCCGACCTCTGGCGTCAGCTCTCGCAGGCCGGGGTCCCGAAGCGGATGGGCGTGGTGCTGGGCGTCTTCGCCCTGGTCTATGTCCTCGAGATCGCGGGCTGGGCGCTGATCGGCCGCGCCGCCCTGGACGGGCGCCTGGACTTCGGCTGGCTCGCCGCCTGGCTGCTGCTGATCCTCACGGTCGTGCCCTGGCGGATGGTGGGCGGCTGGTTCGGCGCCACCTTCTCCCTCGACATCAGCCGCATCCTCAAGGCCCGGCTGCTGGCCGGCGCCCTGCGCATGGACCCCGAGGCGGTGACCCGGCAGGGCGTGGGGCGGCTGATCGGCCGGGTGATGGAGTCGCAGGCCCTGGAATCGCTGGTGGTCAGCGGCGGCATGTCGGTGGTGGTCTCGGCCCTCGAGCTGATCTTCGCCGCGGTGATCCTCGGCTCCGGCGCGGCGGGCAAGACCCACCTCGCCCTGTTGGCGCTCTTTATCGGAGCGACGCTCATCTTCTCCTGGCGCTATTACCGGCGCCTGCACGCCTGGTCCCTGAAGCGGCTGGACATGACCCATGGGCTGATCGAGGGGATGGTCGGCCATCGCACGCGCCTGGCGCAGGAACGGCCGGACCGCCGCGACCTCGCCGAGGACGGCGAACTGCAGGACTATTTGGCGGAATCGCGGGCCATGGACCTCTCCAGCGTCGGCGTGCTGGCCGCCCTTCCCTACGCGTGGATCGTGGGCGGCCTCCTGGGTCTCGTCCCGGCGTTCGTGGCCCAGGCCAGCCCCTCGCCAACCGCCATGGCCATCAGCCTGGGCGGCCTGCTGATCGCCCAGCGGGCCTTTGCCGGTGTCTCCGGCGGCCTCGCAGGCCTGGCGCGGGCGGCCTTCGCCTGGGGTCAGGTGGGCGAGATCTTCCGGGCCGGCCGGACGGAGCCTCCGCCGGGCCCCTTCCTCACCGAGGGCCAGCTGCGCGGGGCGGGCGCTTCCGGGCGGCTCATCGAGGCGCACGGCCTCTCCTTCGCCTACGGGCCGGACGCCCCGCCGGTGATCCGCGACCTGGAGCTGACCATCGCGCCCGGCGACCGCATCCTGCTGGAGGGCGGCTCCGGCGGCGGCAAGTCGACGCTCGCCAGCCTGCTCACCGGGCTGCAGTCGCCGGACGCGGGCCTGCTGCTGTTGAACGGCCTCGACCGGCATTCGCTGGGCGAAAACTGGCAGCGCCTGGCCACCGCCGCGCCGCAGTTCCATGAGAACTACATCCTCTCCGGCACGCTCGCCTTCAACCTCCTGATGGGCCGCACCTGGCCGGCCCCGCCCGAAGACCTGGCGGCCGCCGAGGCGCTTTGCGAGGAGCTGGGCCTGGGCGACCTCCTGCGCCGGATGCCCGCGGGCCTGCAGCAGCGGGTCGGCGAGACCGGCTGGCAGCTCTCGCACGGGGAGCGCAGCCGCATCTTCCTGGCCCGCGCGCTGCTGCAGGGCGCGCCGCTGACCATCATGGACGAGAGTTTCGCGGCCCTCGATCCGGAGACCCTGGACCGGTGCCTGAAGGTCACCCTGCGCCGGGCCCAGGCCCTGGTGGTGATCGCCCACCCATGAGCCCGCGCCGCGCCTCAGCCTTCCGCGGGACCCGACCAGCCGATCGCGGTCACAGGCAGGCCGCCGTCGCGCGGAGGCGACCAGGGCGGTCCGCCACGCCGAAAGTGGAGCACCGCCCAGTCCTGAGCCCCCAGCAGCGCCTCCGGCGCCGCCGCCGCGCAACGGCTCTCGACGCCGGCCCAGAAGGCGGCCTCGGACTGCCCGGTCATCTCGATGTGGCGCGGCGACATGAAGGCGCGTGCGTAGCCCACGCCATAGGGCCGGGTCTGGCGATAGAGCGTCAGGCCTGCCGGGAGGATCGGCGCCTGGCCGGCCGCGCCCGCCATCGGATAGGCCTCGAGCTGCTGCAGGTTCGGCGCGCCGACGGCTTCGAAGAGCAGCGCCAGCCGCCGCATCAGGGTCAGGGCCTGCACCTCGAACGGCGCCGCGGCCTTCGCCCCCAGGACCGACCGGTCGCCCAGGATGAAGCTCAGGGGGTGATCGTCGGGCACGTCGATGGCGCTCAGGATGACGAAGAAGCTGCCGCCGGGCGCCAGGACCTTGCCGACCCCGCGGCAGACCAGCACGTCGTCCAGCCAGTGCAGCGCCTGGGAGATGGTGACGACGTCATACTGGCCGTCGTGGAACACCAGCCGGTTGCAGGACTCGTGGATCGCCTCCAGGGAGAGGCCGCGATGAGCCGCCTGGCGCCGCGCCGCCTCCACGAAACCCCGCGACAGGTCCATCAAGCTCACCTGGGCGGAGGTTTCCGCCAGCGCGAGGGCGAGGCTGCCGGGGCCGCCGGCGAGATCGAGCGCCCGGCCCTTGGGGCCAAGGCCGCCGTCGCGGACGATCGCCGCGGTCAGTTCCGGCGGAAACGGGCGGTGGGCCAGGTAGTCCGCGGCCATGGCCGCGTCGTAGCGCGAGGTGTCGTCCCGCGGTGCGGCCAGGACGCCGGCCTGCGTCATCTCCGCGATGGCCTTGAGCAGCCGCGGACGCTCCCGCGCGGCGTCAGCCTCCGGCGCCAGGTGCAGATAGGCCGCCACGGCGCCCTCCACCGTCTTCCCCCGCCGCCCGGAGAACAGCGACAGCAAGATCCGCTCCCGTTCGGAGAGCCAGAACTGGGTGTAGGGCTCCACCTCCTTCGACACATAGGGTCGGCCGTCCATGGCCAGGGCCAGGACGAAGGTCGGCGAAGCCCGCAGGCGCTCGCGGCCGGAGGGGCGGCGTGACTTTCCGGCCACTAATCGCCCGTCCTGCGCGACCGCGCCACTTCAGTGGCTGCAAGAGCGGGACGCACCGCCATAAATTGCGGAAACCTCAGGAAACACACTCCTCTATGCGGCTCAAGTTCGGGACCCAGACAGGCGCCCGCGGCAGGCACGGACCCAGGATGACAGTTCCCGCGCGGCTGTTCGCCGCCACGCTCTTCGCGACGACGGCGTCCGGCGCGGCGATGGCGCAGGACATCGGCTACCACTCCGGGGCGGTGAATGTCGCTTTGCACGGCGCGGTCTCGGTGCAGGCCGGCGCCGTCGAGGGAACCGACAAGAACGAAGGCGCCAAGGACATCAACCTCGATGGCTACCTGCGGCTGATCGGGGACTGGACCTCCTCCCAGGGTTGGCTCGTAGGGGCGAACCTGGAAACCTCTACCCGGCGCACGACGCAATCGCTGCACTCCGGCGAGGCCTATGTCTACTTCAGCTCGGAGTTCGGCCGGATCGAGGTGGGGCGCCAATACGGGGCGGCCAACAGCCTGTCCTTCCACGCGCCGGATATCGCGCTGGGGCAGGTGCGGGGCGACTTCGCGCGCTACGCCGGCACCCAGGCCCTGCTGTCGCCCTTCGATTCCGCCGACTCGCCGAAGGTGATCTACCTGTCCCCGCCCGTGGACGGGTTCCGCTTCGGGGTGTCCTATGCCCCCAGGGAAAGCGCCAACCTGGCCGCACCGGACCCGCGCGACCGGACCCTGCAGCGCGACGTCACCGAGTTCGGGGCGCAGTACCAGCAGCCGGTGGGCGACTGGATCGTGGGCGCGAGCGCCGGCTATGTCACGGGCCGGTCCGACCGCTCGACGGAGCGCCGGGATATCGGCTCCTGGAGCGTCGGCCTCGACGCCCGCCGCGGACCGCTGCGCCTGGGGGCGGCCTTCGTCGACCGCGGCGACAGCAACGTGTTCATCCGCAACTTCGACCAGGACGAAGTCAACGCCGGCGTCGCCTGGGTGCAGGACCGCTGGGGCCTGGCGCTGTCGGGCTCGTCGAGCACGGGCTTCAACTACTACAACCGGCTGGCCAGCGCCGGCGGGTACTTCGCGCTCAACGACCACCTGATCCTGCGCGGCGACCTGGTCTCGTTCGACGAGCACGACGGGGGCCTGCCGCGCCGCCGCGGCGTCACCCTGGTCAGCGAAATCGAAGCGCACTTCTAGTGTCAAATCCAGCACACTAGTATCGGCCGCCTCAGGGGTGGCGAAGGGCGGAGGCCTCGGCGGCCGCGTCCATCGGCTCGCCCTGCATCAGCCGCCCCGCCATGGCCGAGACCGCGTCGTCGCCGGGTCCGGCGGCCGTGCGATAGCCGCCGCCCGAGGCCGGGGGCGCCGCCGCCACCATGGCCACCAGCCGCCAGGTTTCGCCCGCGCCGCGGCAGGCGAGTGCGTCCTCCTGGACGCCGGGCCCCTCGATCCGGAACTGGCGGCAGAGGCCGCCATCCCGGGCGGCGAAGGTCATCACCGGGCTCAAGGTTCGTCCGGACGCCAGGGTCACGCGCGCGCCGCTCGCCGCGGCGCCCAGCGCCGCCGCCATGGCCTTCCCGGCCTGCGGCGCGCCGGCGCCCGTCGTCCAGTCCGCCGTGGAGGCGCCGCCCAACGGGGCAAAGTGACCGAGCAAAACTCCACCGACCAGGGCCGCGGCGATCGCCGAGGGCCAGAAGGCCTGTCGGGCCAGCGGCGCGCGCGGGTTCAGCGCAACCACGTTTGTCGCCGGGGCCGGAGTCTCATGCGCCGCCACGGCCGCGCGGACGGCGGCCTCCAGCCGGTCCGAGCCCGGTCGCTCCAGCAGGCTGTCCATCGCCGCCTTCACATTGAGATCGTTGCGCCGCAGCCTCTCAAGGCGGGCGCGCAGGTCCGGGTCGGCCGCCAGGGCCGCCTCGATTTCCCGAGCCCGCGCGGGCGGCGCCTCGCCATCCATGTAGGCGCTGAGTTCGTCCTTGCCGATCACGGGGAAACCTCTTCAGCGGCGCCATGGGCCTTTTGATCCAGCGTCATGCGGGCCCGCGACAGCCGGCTCATGACCGTGCCGATGGGAACGTCCAGCACCTCGGCGGCATCGCGGTAGGAGAGCCCCTCGACGGCGACCAGCAGGATCACCGCCCGCTGGTCTTCCGGCAGCGCCATGACCGCCGCCAGGGTCTCCTGCAGCGCCATGCGCGCGTCCATCGCCTTGGGGCCGTCGGCGCCGGCGATCACGTCCAGGTCGAAATCGGCGTCGCGCTGGCCCCGGCTGCGGCGCGCGCGAAGCTCGTCGATCCAGAGGTTCTGCATGATTCTGAACATCCAGCTTTCGAGCCGGGTCCCTTCATTCCACAGGTGCAGACGCGACAGCGCTCGCTCCACCGAAAGCTGGACGAGATCGTCGCCGTCGTCAGGGTGCCGCGTCAGCGTCAGGGCGAACCGACGCAGCCGCGGCAGGAGAGCGATGATCCTGTCCGTCACATTGATGGGACCGGTCACTGGGTCATTTCCTCAGACAACGTGACGCAATCGAAGATATTCCCGGAACCTCTAACTTTGCTGACCATCAAATCGATCGGGAATAAGTGTTCCTAGCGTTTCGTAGTCGTTAGGGACCACCGGGGAATTAGGGCGCTGATGTCGCAGGGCGCAACCAACGGGCGTACGGCGCGGCGAGCCCCTCGGGGGACGCTGTGCGCGGCCGCCTGCCTGCTGATGGCGCTGGGGCCGGAGACCCTGGAGGCCCATGCCCTTCAGCCCTTCGGCCCGCACGCGCCGAAGCCCGCCCATGACCGCGGCCTGGCCGCGCTCGCCGGCTACGTCCAGCTCGCCCAATCGGGCGCCCGCCGTGGCGGCGGCGGCTCGGGATCGACCTCAGGCGGCGGCTCGGGCTCCACGTCCGGCGGATCGGGATCGACGTCCGGGGGCTCCGGCGCAGTATCAGGCTCGGGGACAACCACGGGCGGTTCGGGGACGACTTCTGGCTCAGGCTCGACCTCCGGCGGCTCCGGCGCGACGTCGGGGTCAGGCTCGACGTCCGGCGGTTCCGGGACGACCTCAGGCTCGGGCTCGACGTCCGGCGGTTCCGGGACGACCTCGGGTTCAGGCTCGACGTCCGGAGGCTCCGGGACGACCTCGGGTTCAGGCTCGACGTCCGGAGGCTCCGGGACGACCTCGGGTTCAGGCTCGACGTCCGGAGGCTCCGGGACGACCTCGGGCTCAGGCTCGACGTCCGGCGGCTCCGGGACGACCTCGGGCTCAGGCTCCACGTCCGGCGGTTCCGGCACGACCTCGGGTTCAGGCTCCACGTCCGGTGGTTCCGGAACGACTTCGGGGTCAGGCTCGACGTCTGGCGGCTCGGGGACGACTTCCGGATCGGGCTCCACATCTGGCGGCTCCGGCACGAGCTCGGGCTCGACCTCGGGCGGCTCCGGCTCGACCACCGGCGGTTCCGGATCGACTTCCACGTCCGGCTCGACCTCGGGCGGCTCCGGTTCGACCTCGGGCGGCTCTGGTTCGACCTCGGGGGGGTCCGGATCCACATCCGACTCGGGCTCGACCTCCGGCGGCTCGGGATCCACCTCGGGCGGCTCCGGATCCACCTCGGGAGGGTCGGGCTCCACGTCCGGAGGATCAGGCTCCACGTCCGGCGGATCGGGATCCGGCGACTCCGGCTCGACGTCGGGCGGCTCGGGATCCACGTCCGGCGGGTCCGGGTCAAGCTCCGGTGGCTCTGGCTCGACCCCGGGCGGTTCCGGTTCGACATCCATACCCGGTTCGACCTCCGGCGGCTCGGGGTCCACGCCTGGCGGTTCCGGCTCCACGTCCGGCGGTTCCGGATCGACGTCCGGCGGCTCTGGGGACTTAGGATCGGGCTCGGACGGTGGCCTGGGGTCGAGCTCCGGTGGGACAGGCTCCACTTCGGGGTCGGACTCGGGCGGGTCGAATTCGACCTCCGCGGGATCGGGATCGGGAGGCGGCGACGGTCCATCGGCTGGGCCGGTGACGGCGCCCTCACCCGGCGGGACCGCGGCCGCCAAGCCCGCCGCCGCGGCCACCGTGGCCCAGACCGCCACCGCGCCTGCGGCGCTCACGCCGGTCAAGACCGCCGCCGTGGCCGCCAGGTCCCGCGCGCCCTCCCCGGCGCCGGTGCGCATCGAGACCGACGCCGAAGGCTACCAGTATCGCCGCGGCGAGGTCATCGCCCTCAACCTGGACCCCGCCGGCCTCGAGCGGGTCAAGGAGCTCGGCTACGAGGTGGTCTCCAGCGAGCGCCTGGACGGCGCTGAGGTGACCATGAGCGTCCTGCGCGGGCCGCCCGACGCGGCGGCCGCCCTGGCCCAGCTCCGCCACGCCTCGCCGGGCTCCACCTTCGCGCTCAACCACGTTTTCGGCCCGGCCGGCGACCTCAAGCCCCCGGCGCCGATGGGCGTGCGTGCGCCGGTAGGACGGCCCTGCGCCTGCCGCATCGGCATCGTCGACACCGGGGTCGATCCGGCGCTGCCGGGCCTGCAGCGGGCGCGGGTGACGCAGCGCGGGTTCGGCGGCGGCGACGCCCGGCCCCAGGCGCATGGCGAGGAGGTCGCCGCCCTGCTGGCCAGCCAGATGGCCGGGTCCTCCGGTGCAGCGGCGCAGGCCGGGGAGCTCTACATCGCCGACATGTTCTCGGCCGGGCCCCAGTCGGGCTCGGCGGCCTCGTTGATCGGCGGCCTGTCCTGGCTCGCGCAGTCCGGCGTTCCGGTGATCAACATCAGCCTCACCGGGCCGCCCAATCCCGCCGTCGCCAAGGTGCTGCAGAACATCACTGACAAGGGCGTGGTGGTGGTGGCCGCGGCCGGCAACGACGGGGCCGCCGCCCCGCCGGCCTTCCCCGCGGCCTATCCTCAGGTGGTGGCCGTGACCGCCGTGGACCGGGCGCGCCGCCCCTACCGCTACGCCAACCGCGGGCCCTATGTGATGTTCTCAGCCCTGGGCGTCGATGTCCTGACCGACGCCCCGCAGGCGTCGCATCCTGTCTCCGGCACCTCCTTCGCCTCGCCGACGGTGGCCGTTGAGGTGGCTCGGCGGCTGAGCCGGCCCGACGCCGCCGCCGCCCGCAAGGCCCTGGACGCGCTCGCCGCCGAAGCGGTGGACCTGGGCGCCCCCGGACGCGATCCGGTGTTCGGCTACGGCCTGATCGAGGGCCATCCGTGACATCTGCCTGGCTCGGGGCCCTGGGGGCCCTCGCTGTGACTTCCGTTTCCGCCCCGCCGGCCGAGCTCCCGACCTACACGGTGGGTGACGCCTTCGTATTCTCCGACGGCCGCGTCGAGCAGGTGGTGGGCATCGCGGGCGATCTGGTCACCTGGCGTGGCCTGCAGGGAACCCCCTATCAGCGCAGCCGCAACTTCGTCACCCCGCCGTCGAGCTGGCGGATGGACCAGGGCGAGGGCCGGCGCTTCCCCTCGGAGCACGCGGCCGAACTCTGGCCGCTGGTTCCCGGCAAGTCCGTGCGCTTCACGGTGATCAACGAGACGCGCCGGGCCAGCGACAAGCCCTGGGAGCGCAACATGTCGCTCTGGTCGTGCAAGGTGGGGCCACGCCACGCGACGACCACGCCGGCGGGCAGCTTCCCGGTGATGACCATCGGCTGCGACCTCTATTCGCCGTTCAACATGCGGCTCCTGGAGCGGGTGGCCTGGGACTATTCCCCTGACGTCGGACACTATGTGCGGCGGACCAACGTCGACTACCTCGCGGCCCGCACGGCGACGATCGTGCTGACCAGCGAACTGCATGGCGTCGCCGCGACCCGCCCGAGGCTGGTCGCACTCGCATCCAAGGCCACCTCGAAGCGCTAGGTCCTAGGCGGTATGGAGGGATAGGCCGAGCGCCTTGCCGACCGCTTCGGCGCCGGGGCCGACGATGACGTGCAGGATGGTGGTCGAGGGCCTGGCGAGAGCCCGCGCGCCGAGCGACCGAAGACCCGCTTCGTCCACGGCAGTGGGGTCCGAGAGGGTGAGGCAGAGCCGGGTCGAGCAGACGGCCCCTTCCACGACGTTCCCGGGCCCGCCGAGCGCAGCTGCCCAGGCCGCGGCGTCGACGGCATGGCTGCCGTCGGTCGAGACCGCGGCCGGCGGCGCCTGGACAAGGGCGGCCGGACGCCTGGACGCATCGCGGATCTCGCCCGCCACCTGATCGGCGATGGGGCCCAGCACGACCTGCAGGGTGGTGGGCGACGGGCGCACCAGGCCCCGTGCGCCCAGCGCCCTCAGCGCCGCCTCGTCGATGGCGCGGTTGTCGGCCAGCACCAGCCGCAGCCGCGTGGTGCAGGCGTCGACGCTGACCAGGTTGCCGCCGCCGCCCAGGGCGCGGGCGAAGGCTGCGCCGCGCTCGCCGACCGCCATGACCGGCGCCGCCGCCATGCCCTCGGGCTCGCGTCCGGGGGTCTTCAGGTCGAAGCGCGCGATCGCCCAGCGGAAGACGCCGTAGTAGACCCCGAAATAGGCCAGCCCCACGGGGATCAGCAGCAGGGGCCGCGTCGCCTTCCCGAAGTTGAGCACATAGTCGAAGAGCCCCGCCGAGAAGCCGAACCCCAGCTTCACGCCCAGGAGGTCCATGACCACGAAGGCGGCGCCCGTCAGCACCGCGTGCAGGGCGAAGAGCAGGGGGGCCAGGAAGATGAAGCTGAACTCGATGGGCTCGGTCACCCCGGTCAGGAACGAGGTCAGGGCCATGGACATCAGCATGCCGCCCACCGCGCGGCGGCGGTCCTTGGCGGCGGCGTGGTACATGGCCAGGCAGGCCGCCGGCAGGCCGAACATCATCACCGGGAAGAAGCCGGCCATGAACGAGCCTGCGCTGGGGTCGCCGGCGAAGAACCGCTTCAGGTCGCCGGTGGCGCCGTGGAAGTCGCCGACGATGAACCACGCCACATTGTTCAGGATGTGATGCAGGCCTGTGACGATCAGCACCCGGTTGGCCAGGCCGTAGACGAAGAGCCCGACGCGCCCGGAGCCGACGATGCCGTGGCTGAGCTGGTCTAGCCCGCCGCTCAGGGCGCCATAGGCCCCACCGACCACCGCGGCTATCGCCAGGCCCGCCAGGCCCGCAACGATCGGCACGAAACGCCGCCCGCCGAAGAAGGCCAGGTACTCCGGCAGCCGGATGTTGGAGAACCGGTTGTAGAACAGGCCCCCGACGATCCCCGACAGGATGCCGATCGGCACCCCCAGCTTGGCGATGGCCTTGCTCTTGTACGCCGCCTTGGCGAGGTCCGCGGCGTCGCCGGCCATGCCCTTCAGCGCGTCGGCCGGGACGTGCAGCAGGGTCTGCGACCCCTGGGTGGCGATCAGGAAGCAGACCACGCCCGCAAGGCCCGCCGCGCCATTGTTGTCCCGCGCCAGCCCCACCGCGACGCCGGCGGCGAACAGCAGGCCGAGGTTGGAGAAGATCGCGTCCCCCGCCGCCGCCAGGAACGGGATGTTCAGCAGGTCCGGCTGGCCCAGCCGCAGCAAGAGGCCCGCCACCGGCAGCACCGCGATGGGCAGCATCAGCGCACGGCCGAGGGACTGCAGGGCTTCGAGCGGCGAGCGCATGGTCAGGCGGCCCCGTTGCGGAAGGTCTCGGCCAGAGCCCGAACCTCGGCGGCCGACGGCAGATCGAGCGCCTGGGCGGCCAGGGCGCGGCAGGCGTTGATGGAAAGGGTGCGGATCAGCGCCTTGGATTCCGGGATGGCGCCGGCCGCCATGGAGAGCTTGCCGACGCCAAGCCCGACCAGGATGGGGATGGCGGTAAGGTCGCCGGCCAGGGCTCCGCAGACGCTGGTCCCCAGGGCGTGCTTGCGGCCGCCTTCGCAGGCCTGGGCGATCAGCCTGAGCACCGCCGGGTCGAGGCCGTCCACTTCGGCGGCGAGTTCCGGGTTTCCCCGGTCCATGGCCAGCGCATATTGGGTGAGGTCGTTGGTGCCGATGGACAGGAAGTCGGCCTCGGCGGCCAACTGGTCGGCGACCACCGCCGCGGCCGGGGTTTCCACCATCACCCCCAGATCGACGCGCGCCGAGACGCCCAGCTCCTGGCGCGCCTCGTCCAGCAGCGCGCGCACCGCCCGCAGCTCCGACACCCGCGAAACCATCGGGATCATCACGCTGCACCGGCCCTGTGGCGCCACGCGCAGGATCGCCCGCAGCTGGGTGCGCAGCAGCACCGGATGGCGCAGCGCCAGCCGTACGCCGCGCACCCCCAGCGCCGGGTTCTCCTCGGCCGGCATGGGCATGTAGCCCGCGGCCTTGTCGCCGCCGATGTCCAAGAGGCGGATCACCAGGGGCCGGCCTTCCAGCGCCTCGGCGATGGCCTGGTAGCAGGCGGCCTGCTCGTCCTCGTCCGGCGGCGTCTCGCGATCGAGGAACAGGAACTCCGTGCGCAGCAGGCCCGAACCCTCGGCGCCGGCCTCAAGGGCGTGACGCGCCTCGGCCAGCGATCCGAGGTTGGCGCAGACCGGCAGCGGCGTCCCGTCGGCGAGCCTGGCGGCCTGGCCGGCGGCCGCGCGGGCGGCGGCCTGGCGTTCGGCCCGCGCCGCGAGCTTGCGCTGCGCCGCCTCCAGCGCCCGCGCGTCCGGGGCGATGCGCACCGAGCCCGCGTCGGCGTCGAGGATGAGGGTCGCGCCCGCCCCGATGGTCATGACGCCCGGACCGGCGGCGACCACGGCGGGCAGGCCCATGGCGGCGGCGATGATCGCCACATGCGAGGTGGGGCCGCCGCCGGCGGTGCACAGACCGGCCAGCCGCCCCGCCTCGATGGCCATCAGTTGCGAGGGCAAGAGTTCGTCGGCCAGCAGGATGGCGCCGGACGGAACTTCCGGCTCGGCCGCCTCGTCCCCCGCCAGCACCGAAACAACGCGACGCTCCAGGTCCTTCAGGTCGTCCACGCGCTCCAGCATTCGGCGGTCGGCGAGCGCGCTGAGCGCTTCGGCGAAGCCGCCAACGGCGGCGCGCCAGGCGAAGGCGGCGCTGCGGCCTTCGGCGATCCGCCGCGCGGCCTCAGCGGCCAGTTCCGGGTCCTGCGCCAAGGCCAGGTGGGCCTCCAGGATGGCCGCGCGGGTGGGATCGGCGGCCTTGCGGGCGGCCTCGATCTCGCCGCCGACCCGGGCCAGCGCTGCGACCAGCGCCGCCTCCTCCTGCGCGACGCCCGCCCCGTCGCGCGGCACGGCGATCTCCGCCCGCCGCAGATGGAAAGCCCGGCCGATGGCCAGGCCTGGCGCGGCGGTGGTCCCCTTGAGGTGGCCGGGAGTTTCCGCAACCGGCTCGACCTGCGGCGTCGCGATGGCCGCCGGCGGCGCGGCGGCCTCTCCCATGCCGCCCTCGATCAGCGCAGCCAGCGCCGAAAGCGCGGCCGCCGCGTCCGGGCCGGCGGCCGACAGAGTGGCCTCATCACCCTGCTGCAGGCCGAGCGACATCAGCGCCACCGGGCTCCTGGCGCTGGCGCGGCGCCCGGCCCGGGTGACGGCGCAGTCGGCCCGGAAGCGGCGCGCGCAGTCGGCGACCCGCGCCGCCGGCCGGGCGTGCAGGCCGTGGGCCAGGGGCACGGTGATCCTCCGGGTCAGCTCGGGACCGGCCCCCACAGGTTCAGCAGTCGCCGCTGCCGCCGTGGTCGCCGACGCGACCCGCCGCAGCTCCAGCAGGGGATCGCCCACCGCCACGGCCCGATCGACATGGCGCGCGGCCACCTCGAAACCGCCCGGATTGGTGATCACCAGCGGCGAGATCAGGCTCCTCGCCCGGCGCGCCACGGCGTCGAGGTCGAAGCCGATCAGCGGATCCCCGGCCTGCACCGCCTGGCCCTCCGCGACCCTGGCCTCGAAGCCCGCTCCGGCCAGGGCGACGGTCTCCAGGCCCAGGTGCAGCAGGAGCTCCAGCCCGCCTTCGCCCCGCAGGGTCACCGCGTGGCGCGCCGCATGCACGCCCACCACCACCGCCGCGCAAGGGGCGTGCAGGACGCCTTCGGTGGGGTCGATGGCGACGCCATCCCCCAGCATGGCTTCGGCGAACACCGGATCGGGGACTTCGCCGAGCGCGCTCGCCCAGCCGGCCAGCGGGCTCACCAGCACCAGGTCAGCGGCCAAGGCGGGCCTCCTTGCCGGGCGGTCCCAGGGTGATCCGGTCGATCACCCAGATCGGATCGACCGTCTTGCGGGTGAAGCTCATGCAGAGGTCATGGGTCCCGGTGGTCGCAGAGAGCGGCGCGCGCAGCTTGGTCACGGCCTGCGATCGCGTCGCCGGCGCCAACGGCAGGGTGGCGATCACCGGCCCGCCGCACCAGTCCCGCCGCACCTCCAGCTCCCCCGGGTCGGTGGCCGGCGGGCGCAGGACGATCTTCTTGATGTCGTCGCCGATCTGGAAGTTGAACGGCAGCTGTCCCACCGCCGCCTCGATCTCGCTCACGCCCGTGAGATCCGCCGCCGGCCAGATCCAGCAGGGGTTCATGATGTCCACCAGGAACCGCGCCCGCGGCCCGTTCACGGGGGCGTCGTCTTCCAGGTTGAGCGCGATCTTCTCGCTGCACAGCCGCATCTCCTGGCTGGCCCGGGAGCGTTGGGCGCCTTGGGCCGCGAGCGGCGTGTCGGGCGGCAGGGTCCCATAGGCCTCGCCCAGCGCCCGCTCCCGGGCGAGTTCGGCCTTCAGCCGGACGGTGAAGTCCGGCCAGTCCTTGCGGGCCTGCGGCGACCAGCCGGTCTCGGCCACCGCCAGGGCCCGCGGGAAGGCCATCTTCGAGACGCGCTCCTCGGTGCGGATGTGCTCGCTCCAGAGCTGCGCCTGGACCCCCAGCACATGGCTGCGTTCGGCGGGCGTCAGGATCGCCGGCACCGGCTCGAAGTCGTAGACGTCCTTCAGGCCCACCAGCCGCCCTCGGCCGGGCGGCTGGTCCGCGCCCGCGCCCTGGCGGTTGTCGAAGTAGTAGAACGGCTGGGGCGCGACCACCGTGTCGTGGCCAAGCTTGGCGGCGACGATCGCCCCGTCGAGCCCCCGCCAGGACATCACAGTGGCGCCGGGCGCGACGCCGCCCAGCAGAATCTCGTCCCAGCCCACCAGCTTGCGGCCATGGGCGGCCAGGAAGCGGTCCATCCGGGCGATGAACCAGCCCTGCAGGGCGTCCTCGTCGCCGATGTAGAGGGCGGCCATCCGCGCCTGCACCCTGGGATCGGCCTTCCATTCCGCCTTCACCGCCTCGTCGCCGCCGACGTGGATGTAGCGGCTGGGGAAGAGGTCCATGACCTCGCTCAGCACGTCCTCAAGGAAGCCGAAGGTCTTTTCGTCGACGTTGTAGAGGTGGGAATGCACGCCCCAATCGGAGGACGGCCCGGTCGGCGCGGTGGGGGCGGAACCCAGCTCGGGATAGGCCGCGATGGCCGCCTGAGCGTGCCCGGGCATTTCGATCTCGGGAACGATGGTGACGTGGCGGGCGGCGGCGAAGGCCACGATCTCGCGCACCTGGTCCTGGGTGTAGAAGCCGCCGACCCGGCGCGGCTTGCCGGTCTTGCGATCGATGTCCGCGGCCGCGGCGGGACCGGCCGGCACCCGCCAGGCGCCGATCTCGGTCAGCCGCGGATATTTCCTGATCTCCAGGCGCCAACCCTGATCGTCGGTCAGGTGCCAGTGCAGGACGTTGAGCTTGGCCCGCGCCATGCGGTCGATGAAGCCCTCGACGAAGGCGGGGCTCTGGAAGTTGCGCGCCGAATCCAGCATCAGGCCGCGCCAGGGAAACCTCGGGGCGTCCTCCACGTGAACGGCGGGGATGTCGACGGCCCCCTTCATCGCGCCGCCGGGCCCCGGCGCCGGCGTGGCCAGCTGCCAGGCGCTCACCGCGCCGTAGAAGAGGCCCGCGTCGCCGCCGGCCTCGATCGCCACCGCCTGCGGCGTCACGTCCAGCACATAGGCTTCCCCGCGCGCCGGCCCGCGGCGCAGGACCACAGCCGGTGTCGTGGGGTCGGGCGGCCCCTCTGTCACCCGCAGTTTCAGACCTCGGGTTCGCGCCAGAAGATCGGCGAGATAGCGCGCTGTCGCGAGCGCCGAGGCGTCCCCGGCCGGCGTAGCGATCACGGTTCGGGCGTCCAGCCGGAAAACCCCCTCGCCCGCCCGCTCGATAACCGGCGCCGGCAGGATCGGGGCGGCCCTCGCCGCCTCGCCGGCCGCCAGCAAGGCGGCGCCGGCGCACAGCGCCCAAAAAAGAGCGGGCGGAGCGCGCAAGCGCCCCGCCCAGGTCGTTCTCCTCAGGGGGGAGGCCGTCTGGAGGCGGTGGGCGGCGGGTCGATCCATCCCTTGATCCTGAACCAACCGCGCCGCCGTGGGAAACGGACCCGCCGAAACCGGGCCTTAGAACTTGAACCGCAGGCCCGCGTAGTACTGGCGGCCGTTGTCGTAGATCGCCCGCGGGCGGAACTCGGCGCCCGAGAACTGCACGATCTTCTCGTCGGTGATGTTGATCGCGTCGAAGGTGAGCGTGATGTTGCTGGTCAGGTTGTAGCTGAGCTGGCCATCCAGCGACTTCAGCGCCTCCTGGTTGAGCGGCGAGGCGCGGTCGACGGTGACGAAGAACTTCGAGCGGTAGGTGTAGCCGAGCCGGGCGCTCAGCATGTCGTTCTCGAAGTAGCCAGTCAGGTTGAAGGTGTTCTCCGAATTGCCCGGCAGCGGATCGCCGCTCTGCGTCTTGGCGTGGCTGTAGGTGTAGTTGGTCTGCACCCCGAAGCCGCCCCAGATCGGCGCCTGCACGGTGAACTCCGCGCCCTCGATATGGCCGCCGCCGCCGTTGGTCCGCTGGCTGATGTCGAACAGGCAGTTGAACAGGTTCGGCTGGGCCGGCGTCGCGGCGCTCGTGCAGCGCGCCAGGTTCGGCGTCGAGGTCTCCACGGCGAATGTCTGCTGCACCAGCTTATCGGTGATGAAGCTCTCGATGTCCTTGTAGAAGAGCGCCCCGGCCACCACGGTGTCGTGGTTCGGATACCACTCCAGCGACAGGTCGAACTGGTTGGCCCGGTAGGGGTCGACGTTCGGGTTGCCGCTGGTGCCACTGAGCGAACCGACGTTGAGGTTCACCGTCGGGGCGACGTCGGTGTAGTCGGGCCGGGCCATGGTTCGGGCGGCGGCGAAGCGCAGCACGACCTGGTCGGTCAGGTCGAAGCTGAAGTTCGCGCTGGGCAGGATGTCGGTATAGGAGCGGGTCACCGAAACCGGCTGGAAGATGCCGAAGGCGTCCGAGACGAACCCCGGCAGCAGCACGTTCTGTTGAGCGAAACCGGTCGAGGTCTGGTCCGTCTTGACCACCCGGACGCCGACGTTCCCACGCCAGCCCTCGCCGGAGAACTCGCCCATGACATAGCCGGCATAGGCCTTCTCCTTGACCGAGAAGATACCGGAAAAGTTGGGCACCCGTTGCTGGACGGAGGGCGGCAAGCCGAACAGGATGTTCTCCAGCTTTCCGCGGTCGACCAGGAAGTAGCTCGTCAGGACGCCCGGGGACGAGATGTTCTCGAGGAAGTCCGAAGGCGTCAGGCCGCCGGCGAAACTCGCCGGCGTGCAGACACCGCCGCCGCAACCGGTCGCCTGCAACGGCAGGAAGAAGCTGCCGAAGGTGGTGGCCTGGAAGTCGACGGCGCGTTGGTGGTCCGTGAACTTCGCGCCGAACCGCAGGGCCTTCATGGCGCCCCAGTCCACCCGGTGGGTGAGGTCCAGATAGCCGTATCGTTCGTCGTCGGTGCTGGTGATCTGGTTGTTGGACGCGAAGTCGAACACCATCTGCGACGGCTGCGTGGGATCGATGCTGAAGTGGACTTTCGGGGTCTCGCCGCGCAGGTCGTAGTCGAAGCTGCCCGGGGCGCCGAACTCGACGAAGGGCTGGCTGTTGGTGTTTCCGAAGGCGTCGGTGTAGCCGGCGCGGGCGTGCAGGTCCCAAGTGTCGGCGAGATGGTATTTCACCTCGAGGTCGATATCCCGCGTCTGGGTGTCGGCGATCCGGTCGAAGGTGTCGTAGACCACCGCCCGCCCGCCGGGGGTGGAGGCGATATGGCCGGCCACCGCGGTGTCGCCCTGCATCACCACATTGGTCAGGGTCCCGCCGCCGCCCAGCGCATTGGAGCCCCAGGCCAGGTAGTTGGCGTTGACGTTGTTGGCCCCGAACTTCGAGATCAGGCCGGTCAGGTCCACCTCGAGCTGGTCTGTGGGCTTCCACTGGACGGCGACATTGACGCCCTTGCGGATCCGCTCCTGCTCGAAGAGGGCCGAGCCGATCAGCGACGGCACCAGCTGCGGCGAGGCGGCCGTACCGTTATTGAAGTAGCCCAGCGTCTCGACGCCGTCGCGGCGGATGTCGCGCTTGTCGTAGATGCCGGCGATCAGGACGCCCAGGGTGTCCTGCGAGTTCTTCCAGCTGAACAGCAGGGAGCCCGAAGGATTGGCCTTGCCGGACCGTTCCTCATAGTTGGCCTGCAGGGAGCCGGCGATATACATCGGCTTCAGGTCCAGCGGCCGGCGGGTCTCGACGTCGATCAGGGCGCCGATGCCGCCCTCTTCGAGCGCCGCCGTCGGGCTCTTGTAGACATTCACCTTGCCGATGATCTCCGACGGCAGCATCAGGTAGTTGAAGCTGCGGGTCGCGGCGGTCTGATCGAGGATGAACCAGTCAGCGGTGGCCAGGCCGTGGCCGTCCAGGAGGGTGCGGGTGAGATTGGGCGCGGTGCCGCGGACGCTGACCCGTTCCCCCTCGCCGAACTCGCGGTTGATGACCACGCCCGGGACCCGTTGCAGGGATTCCGCCACGTTCTTGTCCGGGAACTTGCCGACGTCCTCGGCGGTGATCGATTCGACCACGGCCTCGGCGTTGCGCTTGGTCTGGATGGACGCTTCCTGCGAGGCGCGGATACCGGTCACCACCAGTTCGCCGACGGTGTTCGGCGCGTCGGCGGCGGCCGCCGACTTGGCGAGGCCCATCGCCAGCAGGCTGGCGGACGCGATCATCATGGTCTTGCGACGAGTCATCACTAGGCTTCTCCCCTCATGTCCGAGTTTCCCCCGGAGCCCGGTGCAGGCCCAATGTGATACCAATCGCCGCATAGCAGCGTTCAGCCACAGAGGTTGCGGAGCGGGACTGTGCCGTGTTTCAGAATTTTGACAAGCCCAAAAAGAGACCAATTGCATTCTTCTCTCTTATTGGTATCTAACTGGTCCTATGTCACGCCGCGTCACCCCGCGGCCGGGAGGGCGCCTTGAACGGCTTTGCTGACCGCATCGGCCGCATCGATCAGCAGGACCACGCGCCGCTCTACCGGCAGCTGCAGCGCCTGTTGCGCGGCGCGATCCAGGAGCAGGTGCTCAGCCCCGACGACGCCCTGCCTGCCGAGCGCGACCTCGCCGACGAGCTGGGGGTGTCCCGGATCACCGTGCGCAAGGCGCTGGATGGGCTGGTTGCGGAGGGCCTGCTGACCCGCCGCCAGGGCGCCGGCACCTTCGTCGCCGCGCGCGTGGAGAAGAGCTTCTCCAAGCTTTCCTCCTTCACGGAGGACATGATCTCCCGCGGCCGCACCCCGCATTCAGCCTGGCTCAGCCGGGCGGCTGGGTCGGTGACGCCCGAGGAATCGCTGACGCTGAGCCTCAGCCCCGGCGCCGCGGTCTATCGCTTCAACCGCATCCGCTATGCCGACGGCGCGCCCATGGCGCTGGAATATTCCACCGTGCCGGCGTTCGCGCTTGGCGGGCCCGAAGCCGTGGAGACCTCGCTCTACGAGGCGCTGGAGAAGACCGGCCACCGGCCGGCGCGGGCCTTGCAACGGCTGCGCGCGGTGCTGTTCACGCCGGAACAGGCCGAGTTGCTGGCGGTGGCGCCGCGCGATCCCGGTCTTTTGATCGAGCGGCGGGGCTTCCTGCCCGACGGGCGCATTGTGGAGGTGACGCGCTCCTACTACCGCGGCGACGCCTACGATTTCGTCGCCGAATTGAACGCCATCTGACCTGACGCGCGGAGAGAGGGGAGCCATGGCCATGGCGCCGGAGGCGACACGGATGTTCCAGGAGGCCGCCGAGGCCCCCGCCGTGGTCGCCCGCCTGCTGGCCGCCAACCGGCTGGCCGCCCAGTCCCTGGGCGAGAGCCTGCGCCGCCGGCCGCCGCGCGCGGTGGTCACCCTTGGCCGCGGCAGCTCCGACCACGCCGCCACCTACGCCAAGTACCTGATCGAGACCGGGCTGGGCGTCCTCACGTCCTCGGGCTCGCCCTCGGTGAGCTCGGTCTATGAGGCGACGCAGGACCTTCGCGACGTCCTCCTGCTGGCGATCTCACAGTCCGGGCGCAGCCCCGACCTGTTGGCCGCGGCGGAGGCGGCCCGCAAGGCCGGCGCCCGCGTGGTGGCCCTGGTCAACGATATGGACTCCCCCATGGCGGAGCTGGCCCACGCCGCCCTGCCCCTGCACGCCGGCCCCGAAGAGAGCGTGGCGGCCACCAAGTCCTTTATCGCGGCCCTGGCGGCCGTCGCCCAACTGACCGCGGCCTGGTCGCGGGACGCGGACCTGACCTCGGCGCTGGATGCGCTTCCAGGCCAGCTCGCAGAGGCCTGGGCGCTCGACTGGTCGCCGGCCATCGGCGTCCTGGCGCCGGTGCAGAGTCTCTATGTGCTGGGCCGCGGGCCGGGGTTCGCCGCCGCCCAGGAAGCGGCGTTGAAGCTCAAGGAGACCTGCGGCCTGCATGCCGAGGCCTTCAGCGCGGCGGAAGTGCGTCACGGCCCCATGGCCCTGGTGGAGGCGGGCTTCCCGGTGCTGATCTTCGCCCAGGCTGACCTCTCCGAGGCAGGGGTCGTCGAACTCGCGCGGGAGCTCGACGCGCGCCAGGCCGCGGTGCTGCTGGCCGGCGCGGAGGGCCCGGGCGCCCTGCCCTTCGCCCGCGCGCCCGCCGCCCTGCAACCCATCGCCCTGATCCAGAGCTTCTATCGCCTGGCCAATGCGCTGGCGCTGGTCCGCGGGCTCGATCCCGACAGGCCGCCGCACCTGCGCAAGGTGACCGAGACCGTCTGATGGCCGAAACCCTCGTCAACGGCCGGGTCGTGACGCCGCGCGGGCTGGAAGCCGCCACCGTGGTGCTGGACGGCGGCCGCATCGCCGAGGTGCGGCCCGCGGCGGCCGGCGACGCCGGAACCGACCTGGCGGGCGACTACCTGCTGCCAGGCTTCATCGACACCCAGGTGAACGGCGGCGGCGGCGCCCTCTTCAATGACGCCCCAACGGTGGACGCCATCGCCGCCATCGGCGCCGCGCACCGGCGGTTCGGCACCACCGGCTTCCTGCCCACCCTGATCAGCGACGACCTGGCCGCGGTGGCCAAGGCCATCGGCGCCGTCGACGAGGCCATCGCCGCGGGCGTCCCAGGGGTGCTCGGCATCCATATCGAGGGCCCGTTCCTCAACGCCAACCGCAAGGGCATCCACGACGCCTCGAAGTTCCGCATCCTCGACGACGCGGCCTTCGACCTGCTCACCTCCCTGAAGCGCGGCAAGACCCTCGTCACCCTGGCGCCGGAAGCCACCACGCCGCAGATGATCCGCAGGCTGGTCGAGGCGGGCGTCGTGGTGGCCGCCGGGCACACCAACGCCGACTACGACACCATCCGCACCGCGCTCGACGCCGGCGTTTCCGGCTTCACCCACCTCTTCAACGCCATGTCCCCGCTCACCAGCCGCGAGCCGGGCGCGGTGGGCGCGGCGCTGGAGGACGAGGCCAGCTGGTGCGGCCTCATCGTCGACGGCCGCCACGTGCACCCGGCGGTGCTGCGGGTGGCCTTGCGGGCCCGCCGGCGCGACCGGTTCATGCTGGTCACCGACGCGCTGTCCAGCGTGGGCCAGGCGGAAAAGAGCTTCACCGTCCAGGGCCGGGCGATCCGTGTCGTCGACGGGGTCGCCGTGGACGAGAACGGCACCCTGGCGGGCTCGGACCTCGACATGGCCAGCGCCGTGCGCAACGTCATGGCCATCGGCGGGCTGACGGTTTCCGAAGCGGTCGAGCTGGCCTCGGCGGCGCCCGCGGCGTTCCTCGGCCTGGCGCCCGAGCTCGGCGCGATCGCCCCGGGACGGCGAGCCGACCTGGTCCAGGCCGACGCCGACCTGCGCGTCCGCCGCACCTGGATCGGCGGAGAGGCCCGCGACTCCTGAAGCCGCCGCGGCGCCGCGCTGCAGGCGGACGGACGCGGAACCGCTTCCCGCGCCGCGGATTTGTCCGACAACGGGACCCTAGGGACGGCGTGACCGGTGGACGGGATGGCGAGCGCGGCGGTGCAGGACGGCCGCGCCCAGGCGTTGCTGGCGCTGCTGGGCCGCCTGGAAGACGACGGCTACGACTTCGTGACCCCCACGCCCGCCACGCACGCCCGCGTGCTGAGCCGCGCTCCGGCGGCTGACGAGGACCCTGTGCGGCAGCTTCTCGGCTGGAGCCGCACGCTCCCGCGCGGCGCCGCCCCCGCCCCGATCGTCGAACTGCTGGCGGCCGCCGAAGCGCTGGAGGTGCGGAGCGGCGGAGTGCGAAGCACGGTCCGGGTGTCGCGGCTCAAGGGGCTCTTGTTCCTCCATTCGGCCTATCCGACCACCGCGGTCGACGCCGTCTTCCTCGGACCCGACAGCTACCGGTTCGCCGATTTCGTCGAGCGGGAGCTGCCACGCGACTTCGAGGGCCTCGCCGTCGATGTGGGCGGCGGCTGCGGGGTGGGCGCCCTGGTGGCCGCGCGGCGCGCGCCCCAGGCGCGGATGCTGGCCACCGACATCAATCCCCGCGCCCTGGCGTTCGCCCGGATCAACGCCGCGCACGCCGCAATCGAGGTCTCCACCCGCCTCGCCGACGGCCTGGAGGGTGCGCCGGACGCCGTCGACCTGGTGATGGCGAACCCGCCCTACATGGCCAACGCCACCCAGACCTACTGCGACGGCGGGGACCTGCATGGCGCACGCCTGAGCCTCGCCTGGGCCGAAGCCGCCCTGCAGCGCCTGGCGCCGGGCGGACGGCTGCTGCTCTACACCGGCGCCGCCATCGTCCGCGGCGGGGCCGATCCCCTGCGGGCCGCCCTTGCCGCGCTTTGCGCCCGCCACGCGGCGCGCCTCGACTACCGGGAGATCGACCCCGACGTGTTCGGCGAGGAACTCGACACCGAAGCCTATGCCGACGTCGAACGCATCGCCGCGGTCGGCGCCGTGGTCACCGCGGCAAGCGCCGGCGAGACCGCCTGATGCGCCTGCTGGGGGTCACCGAGACCTGCGACCTCGGCGCGATGTACATGAGCCTGCAGGGCGAGGGCCACGAGGTCCGCATCGCGGTGTCAGACCCCATGGCCGAGGGAACCCTCGCCGGCCTCTGCCCGCGCACCGCCGACTGGCAGGCCGAGTTGCCCTGGATCCGCGAGGCCGGCGCCGACGGCGTGATCCTGTTCGAAAGCGTCTCGGAAGGCTTCGGCGCCTTGCAGGACGACCTGCGGAGCCAGGGCTTCAACGTGATCGGCGGCAGCGCCTATGGCGACCGGCTGGAAACCGACCGCGCCTATGCGCAAGACGTGCTGGCCGAGCTCGGCTTTCCGCAGGGCCACGTCTGGAGCTTCGCCGAGCGGCGGGCCGCCCTCGAGTTCATCGCCGCCCGTCCCGCCCGCTACGTCCTGAAGTTCAGCGGGCCGGACAATGGCGCCAACTACCTGGGCCAGGCGGCGGACGGCCGTGACGTGGCCGCGGTGCTGCGCGCGGGGGGCGACGATCCCGGCCGCGGCGACATCGTCCTGATGGCTTTCATCGAGGGCGTCGAGATGGGCGTCGGCGCCTACTTCGACGGCGAGCGTTTCCTGCGGCCCGCCTGCCTGGACTGGGAGCACAAGCGCTTCTTCCCCGGCGACCTCGGGGAACTCACCGGCGAGATGGGCACGGTGGTCACCTACGAGCGGACCGAGGCCTTCTTCGCCCGGACCCTCCTTCGGATGGAGGGGCGCCTGCGGGACCACGGCCACGTCGGCTATGTGAACCTCAACTGCATCGTCAACGCCGACGGTATCTGGCCGCTCGAGTTCAGCTGCCGCTTCGGCTATCCCGGCTTCGCGATCCTGGCGCCCCTGCAGCGCACGGGCTGGGGCGCGCTGTTCAGGGGCATGATCGCGCGCGACATGCGGCGCTTCGAGGCCGCGCCCGGGTTTTGCGTCGGCGTGGTGCTGACGACGCCGCCGTTCCCCTATTCCCGGCGCGCGGTCGACGAGGCCGTGGGTCTGCCGGTGCTCGTGGACGCCGGGGTGGACCCGCGCCACCTGCACTATGGCGAGGTCGGCCTGGACGCCTCCGGCCAGCTCGTCACCGCCGGCCTCTATGGATGGACCCTGGTGGTCACCGGCGAAGGCCCCTCCATCGCGGAGGCGAAGGCCGCGGCCTATGGCAATGTGGGCGGGATCATGATCCCCAACATGCGCTACCGCCTCGACATCGGAGACCGGCTGATGGCAAGCCAGTTCGCCGAGGTGGAGCGGCTGGGTTTCCTGGGCCTGCGGGCCCGCAAGCTGACGAAAGGCTCAATGTCGCAATGCTGATGGTCGAAACCGTCCTCAAGCCCAGCGCCATCCACGGGCTCGGTGTCTTCCTGACCGCGCCGGTTCCGCGGGGCGGGCTGATCTGGCGCTTCGATTCACGGATCGACCGGGTCTACACCTTGGACGAACTCGCCTCCCTGCCCGCCCACGTGCAGGCCTACCTCAAGACCTATTCCACCTGGCATGCGCCCACCGGCCTCTATGTGCTCTGCGGGGACAACGGGCGTTTCTTCAACCACTCGGCGGAGCCCAGCACGGTCTCCAACGCCATATCCTTCGGCGAGGACCACGCGGCGCGAGACCTGGCGGCGGGCGACGAGCTGACCTCCGACTACGCCACCATCTGCGACGACGTCCGCCTCAACGGCAGCGGCTTCTAGACAGGAGGGCCGTCTCCAGGCGGCCCCGCTCCGCAGCCTCGCTGGTGGGCCCGGCAGGACTCGAATTCATCTCATGAATTGCCCGGCTCGCCCTCCGGATACCAACACCTGTACCAACAGACTTCCGACCAGCCGATGATCGAGCCCTGGTGGTCGGCGTGCAGGTAGCGCCGGGTGGCGTCGGAGACGGTGGCGCCCTCGTACCAGACCAGCGGCTCGTCCACGCCCACGCCGTGCACATAGCGCCGCAGGATATTGCCCGAGTTCGCGTCCCACTCCTCGATAAGCCGGTCCCCGTCGTAGAGCAGCCGGGTGATCGTCCCGTTGCTCTGCGGGCCCGTCACCGTCTGCCACACCCGGTCGACGGCGTCATAGACCAGGTCGGTCTCGGTGCCCGCGTTCAGCACCTGGG